>OFOU01000567.1_pt1 | contig 30364 bp, 20 predicted proteins | sample 1542061 | NCBI WGS metagenome assembly OFOU01 (sample SAMN04209239, study PRJEB22552) | human gut metagenome | biome: gut; material: feces | host: Homo sapiens | place: USA: Oklahoma
TTAGAAGAGATAAATCTCCCAATCAAATCTTCGTCAGAAAAGTTTAGACGACTTCTACACCTCCAAACCGCTCAATGCACACTACGGTGCCACACTTACGCTGGAGAAACGGCAGTTGAAGTCGGCTTAAAAAAAGTTGTAAATTGCTTGCTATGCAGCAAGCCTTTGATTATTAAGTAGGTGTTCAAAAATTATTTTGGCTCTGTAACGAACCGTGTGGGTAATGGCTTTTATAAATACGAACTGCTATTTTTGATATACGCTTTCACTTGTTGGATTCGTACACATTTCGCTGCTTATTGTGCGCCTTGCAGTTTTAACAACTAACTTAATAAGAGCAAAAATCCATAGTTCGCCTTTATCTTCATTTCAAGCCGGAGCGAGCGTGTGGGGAACCTATTTGAGTGTTTTTTTGAAAGCGCTGATTATCAGTAATTCCGAGATTCTTGAAACTGTCTCGGAACTAATTTCAACAAGCTCGGAACTAATTCAAACTAGCTCGGAACTAATTTTAACTAGCTCGGAACTAATTCGGACAATCGCGGAGCTATTTTTGACAACAGCTCATCGCGTAGTTCAAACAACGGCAAGCAGATGGAAAATATAACTGATTATTTTAATATAAATTCACCTAGTGCGCAGCTTTCTGTTTAACATATATGGCGAAGGAAACTGTGAGGTTGTGAAAATTAGCCATACATAACGTTACAGAGTTATTTGTAGAATTCTACTGAAGTACTTTTACTTTACATCAGTGTTCTTGCATTGCTTTTGCTGAGCGAACGGCACAACAATGCTGGTTCAAATGTAAAAATAATTATGAACACCTACTTAACTAATAATTTATTTACAACGAAATGGAACAAGTAAAGAAAACCCCGGAAAATGGCATGGCGTCTTTGCCCCTCGGACTTTGTGAACTTATGTCGGCCCGCATAGCGCATTTCAGCAAACAGGGCCGTCAAAAAACGGCAGCCAACTATGCGTGTGCGCTCCGGCATTTTCAACTTTTCAAAAACGGAGAAGACGTGGCATTGGCCGATGTGTCGGTGAGCGAGATGAAGGATTTTCAGCAGTATCTTATAAGTAAAGGTTTGAAAATGAACACCGTGTCGCTTTACAACAGGGTACTTCGGGCAGCCTATCATTATGCCCTCGATGCCGAAATCATCAGTATGGACAAACGTCCCTTTCGCAAGTCGTTTACCGGTCGTGAAAAAACGCGTAAGCGAGCCGTTGAAAGCGACATCATCAAGCGTTTAACGAAGCTTCGGCTGTCAAGCAATTCGTGGTTATCCTTTTCGCGCGATTTATTTCTTTTCAGCATTTACATGCAGGGCATGCCGTTTGTCGACATGGCCCATCTCCGAAAGGAGCAAGTGAAGAATGGTTGGGTACTCTATCAGCGTCGCAAAACGAATCGTCAGTTGCGGGTAAAGATTCAGCCCGAGGCACAGGCAATAATCGACCGTTACCACTCCGACACCTCATTAAGTCCGTATGTATTTCCCATTGTTTACGATCATTCGAATCAGAAAATTCGCGAATACATGAGTGCGCTTCGCGTTTACAACCGTCATCTTAGCCTTTTGTCCACTCAGCTTGGTTTAGACGAGCCCTTGAGTTCGTATGTAGCGCGTCATACCTGGGCTTCGTTAGCTCGCGAATGTGGTATGAGCGACACAGTGATTTGCGAAGCCATGGGTCACAGCCATGTCGGTATTACGAGCATCTATCTGGCCTCGCTGGATACAGGCATTGTGGCCAAAGCCAATAAAAAGGTAATTGCTTTCCTCACTGGAAAGTGAGTGTTATAGATACTCGCATTTGAAAACCCCTAAATCTTTAGTTTAGCGGTAGTTCACGTAAGTAAGAATTAAAAATGTGAAAATATAATATGATTACTAACTTACGGAAAAACATGGTATAGCATTTGCTGAGTTTTGAAATATCAGTAAAAAACTGTATATTTGCGTTTCTCAACAGTTCCTCCTATAACAAATAGGAGGACACTAGGTGTTATAGTGTTTAATTGTTAGTGCAAAGTTATAAAGAATCAAAATAACAATATCAACAAAAGTGGGCCTATAAACTACAAAAGTGGTTTTTATCTAAAGTACCTAAAAAAACTTTTTTTTGTAAGTTTCGATTGTCTGATAATGAAGAATATAGCATAAATAGGCAACTTAATTTTAGAACTTATCTTAAATCTGCAACCTACATCATATAACACAATGTGCTAAGATTATCCTGTGTTTTTTTCTTCAATAGTCTGTGATACTAGTTATTTATATATAAAAAATGCTCGCATTCTGAACATAAAGTAAGAATACGAGCATTCTGTGCATAATGAAATCATGCGTTTTTTTGTAAATTTCGACTATTTACGTTTTTTGAATTCAGTTCGTAAATCAGTGGGCGATTTTCCAAATCTTTTTTTACAAAAAGTAGTCATATAGTTCACGGTAAAGCGATATTTATCGGCTAATTCTGTGATAGACATATTCGTCATCAGAATGTCACGAATTATTTTTTGTTCCTTTTTATGAATCAACCATTGACGGGCAGATACACCAAATGTTTCCTTGAATTTTTTTTTGAATGCCGTTGAAGACATGTTTAACTTATCAATCAACTCCTGAGAAGTTTCTACTTGTGGATAAGTTTTCAATACTAAATCCTTGAAATCAATATCACGCCCTAATATAGGTGCAAAAAGTCTGGCTAAATCTTCCTTACGGTAAAGCCCACGTAATTCAAGAAAGAACAACTCCTTTTTAAGAGATTGAAAGTGAATACAAAGCATACCTGAACACAGAATTTTACGTGTTAATTCTAGTTCTTTGAACAGTAAGTCATGAACAGGAAGTAACGTAATGCCTTTGTCTTGTTTGACGGTAGACTTAAAATCCTGTAGTTGCTCAATGGAAAAGCGGTTGCACAATGACATATCTCTGTCGAAAGTACAACCTAATATGATTGTGTCAGAGATTGCTTTTCCATGAAAACTATCTCCTGCACAGACTAGAAAGAATTGCCTGCCTTGCACCCTTTTACACACAGCTCCTGCTGTAGATATATCAATTTCACCCGATAGAACAAATACAAGTGCATTATGTTCTACATCCTCTTTCATAATGTATTTGCCAGCTTTTATTTCAGCTGTTTCTATAATAGCTTGTTCGCCTGTTGTATAGTATGTGCAGGCTAAATGCTCATTGGCATATTCCAATTCATTAAGTAAATGCTTACGATTTTTCATAGTTTGATATGCTTTGAATTTAATAGTTCCAAATAAATAGCATCATTTTTAGGGTTGTTAAAATAGTGTTGAGTAATAGTATATATGGTATTTAACACCCAGTGTCCTCCTATTTGTTAGAAGATGTGTATCGCATGCTGCATCGTTATTTCACGACAGATAGGAATTTGTATTATTATTTGGTGTAATGAAAGTATTGAAAATTAATGCTTTATTCTATGTTGAAAAGGATTGAATCATATAGTTTATAGACCATAATTAATGCTTTAAAGTAGGGACTGATTGGTAAGAATTTATTGGATGAATGCTGAATATTTAATTCATACGATGAATAAAATCAATCAAGTAAGCGTGATATATAATAAAATAAGTTAGAACGAATGACAAGAATGAAACGGCTATCTCTCATTCTGTTCCTGTTATTGGCTTCATTCTCTTGCAGCCTTCAAGCACAGGATTTTGCTTTGAAAACAAACGGATTGTATTGGTTGACCACCACTCCGAATGTTGGTATGGAGTTTGCGCTGAGTCGGAAAGTAACCATGGATTTGTCGGCTGCTTATAACCCGTGGACGTTTAAGGATGATAAAAAAATGCGCTTTTGGCTTGCACAACCAGAGGTGAAATACTGGTTTTGCGAAAAGTTTGAGGGGCATTTTATAGGTGTTCACCTTCATGGAGCTCAATATTTTGGCGGATTCAGCGACAAACGTTACGATGGTTATTTGGCCGGAGGAGGTTTCACTTACGGTTATGATTGGATTCTTTCACCGCATTGGAATCTTGAAGCGGCCATTGGCGTAGGTTATGCTCGGTTATGGTATAAAGAGAGTCCACGCATACCGTGTGTGAAGTGCTATGAAAATAAGCACAAAAATTATTTCGGCCCTACGAAAGCTGCCATTTCACTGATTTACATCTTCTAAAAAGTGCCTCATGAAAAAAAACATACAATGTGTGACCCTGCTTTCTGTATCACTCGGCCTGTTGGCCGGATGTGCATCCAGACAGCAGGAGGGAAAAAACATAACCGTGACACCCACTCCATGCGTATTGGCTCCCGATAGTGCAAATCAGGTGCAAATGAATTTGCAGTTTCATGTGCCCGAAAAATACTTTTCGAAACGTAGTCGACTGGTTATTACACCGCAGTTGGTGGTTGAGGATACGGTAAGGGATGAATACCTGCCCCTGGTTGTGGATGCGCCCATTTATGGAAAGAAGAAAAAGCGCATGGAAAAACTCAATGGTTATGCCGACCCTTATGCCCAACGTGCGCAACAAACCGATAAAACCTCGCGTGCGCTGAATTTGCCCTATCATGAAACGCTACAGCTGCCCGAAGGGGTGGACAATGCACACATCGTTGCCGTAGTTTCAACCGATGGGTGCGGACAGTGTACGGGTATCGACACGCTGGAAGTGGCTGCTATCAGCAACCCCATCACGTTGATGCCCGAAGTCAAAGACCAATTGGAACTGAACTGGATTGAACCCGAATTTGTAATCCGCCCCAAGGTGATGCAGGGTAAAGGAGTGGCTAAATTGCAGTTTGCTATCAATAAACACGACATAAACCTGACGATGGGCAACAATCGAGTCGAATTGGAACGAATGGTCGAAACCATAGCTCCGGTGTTGAGCGATTCGCTGGCTACACTTAATTCGTTGACCATCAGCGGTATGGCTTCGGCCGACGGTTCGCTACCCTTCAACACTGCTCTGGCCGAACGTCGTGCTCAGTCGGCCCGTAAGTGGCTCATTGCGCAGCTAAAGGCCGACAGCCGGGTAAGCAAAATCATGCGCACAGGTTCGCGTCCTGAAGGATGGGGGCCGGTGCTTCAGGCCATGGTGGCCGACGGCAATGCCGACTCGGTGGCTGTGAAAAATATACTCGAAAAATATGCCGACGCCAACGACGATGTGCAGGAACGACATATTCGCCGTTTGCCGTGCTGGAAAGATATCAAAAACCGCTATTTGCAGAAAGACCGCAAGGTGGAATACGTTTACACCTATACACTCAAGAGTTTTACAACCGATAGCGAACTGCTTGACATGTACGGCAAACGTCCTGATGCGTTCAACGAGGAAGAATTGTTGCGCGTAGCTACGCTGGCTGATACACACGACAAGAAAAAGCAGGTGTACGAAACCATTATGACCTACTTCCCGCAGTCGCAGGTGGCCGCCAATAATTTAGCAGTGCTCTACTTGCGCGAGGGAAATACCGACAAGGCGCGCGAGGTGCTGAACAGCCTGGATCAGTTCTCGCCCGAGGCATTGAACACGTTGGCGGCAAGTTATGTGTACACGGCCGATTACGAGCGGGCTATCGAACTTCTGCAAAAGGTTGATTTGCCCGAGGCGCGTTACAACCTGGGCCTCCTCAAGGCCCAGCAGCGCAAACTGCACGAGGCTTACGAACTGCTGAAACCCTTTGGCGACTTGAACAGTGCCATTACGGCATTGAGTGTGAATCGCAACGAAGAGGCCAAGCAGATATTGGGTAAACTCAATGACCATAGCCCCGTGGCCGAATACGCCCGTTCGCTGACACACGCCCGCTTGAAGGAAAATGCAGCGTTCTATCAGCATTTGGGCAAAGCCTGCACCGAAGCTTCACTGCGCAAACGTGCCGCTTCGGAACCCGACTTTTATCCATATCGTGACGAAGCGGCATTCCGTTCAATCCTTAACGAAAAGAAGGAGGACGCACAATGAAAAGAATAATGACCATTCAGATGCTTGCTACGCTGCTGGCCGCAGCGCCTTTTTCTTCGTGTGTTCGCGATGACATTGAAGCCTGTCCGCCTTTACAGGTAAACGTCACAGTGAAGGATAAAAACTACTTGAATGTTGACAAGGCTACGCTGAATATGGCAAACCTGAACGAAAAGTTGCCCGACGATTTAGCTTTCCGTGCCTACGTACCCACACTCTGCTATGTGCTGCGTGATGCGGCAACGGGCAAGGTGATGCACGAACAGGCGGTGTTTGCGGTTGAGGGCGATGCGCAGCAAGTGCCTCTCACGTTTCCCGAAAGTCTGCCGCACGGCAAGTATGTGCTGACAGTGTGGGGCGGTTTGGACAACGCTGACCAACTTTCGGCCGACCGTTTGTCGTTCAACCTTCATGCGGAGCAAGCACCCGGTGCCGATGTGTTCGTGACGAACGATACTTTGGTCTATGATGCGTGGAACCACCTTTATTCCGTCGATATGGAGCGCACCAAGGGCAAACTCGTCATTCAGGCTACGAACCTGCCCAAGGGTATTACAGCCTCACGTAAAAGCGTCGATGGGCTGTTTGGTAAGGTGAACAGTTCGTTTGGTTATGCCGATACGGTGTCGGTAAGTACGTCAAACATTTGGGACTCTCCTGCTGAAATTCTAACGAAAACAATTTTGGCTCCCTCAGTTAAAAAAGATACTTCGCTGCTTAGTCTCAACTTTGATGCACATAAAGATGGCAAAGACATTATGTTGACTCCTAAAGAAGTATCCATTACAATGAGACGCAACGAACTCACTTTGCTGCGTTATGCCTACGATGATGGAGGCGACTTTACCATTTATATGTTGGTAAATGATAATTGGGAGGTTGTTCACGGTTTGGATATAGATTAAGTAGGTATCACACAAAATAGTTAATAATTCTTTTAATTTATCACTACAATATTACATTATGAAAAAACAAAGTTTATTGGTTGCATCATGTCTGATGATGGGTGCGGCTGCAGCTTTCACTTCGTGTAGTAATGACGACGTGATTGTTAATTCCGATTTCGATCAAAGTATTGCTTCAGCTCAGGTGCTGACACTGCAAGTGGCAAGTGCCGGTGATGGCATGACTACGCGTGCCGGTCGTCCGTTGTTGAGCTCTGCTGCTGATCAAAAGATTGACCAGGTGGCTCTTTACTTTGTGCAAACAAGTGAGGGCGTTAATAAAGGCAAACTTGTTTTGAAAAAGTGGGTGAACTGGACAACTGCTGCTGACTATGTCAATGGTAAGCAGTTGGAAATTGCGCTCAAAAAAGAAAATAATCAGAAGTTGCCTGCAGGAACTTACGATGTATACGCTGTAGGTTACTCAGGAAAGAAAGCTGATGACACTAATTTCACCTTTACTCCGGGTGCGATGTTTAACGATAATGGCAATGTTGTAGGAGCAGAAACTTGGAGTGAATTCAAAGCAGTTCTGCAAAATGAGAAAAACTATGCCGAAGAAGTGTTTGCCGGCATGACTACTGTAACCGTTAACGATAAGGGAGCATTTGACCTGCAAAAAGATGGTAAGAAGAACCACATCGTACTCCATCGTCAGGTAGCCGGTGCTACGGGTTACTTCAACAATATCCCCGTATCGGTTGATGGCAAGCCCTCGCGTTATGTTCGTTTGGTTGCTTCGGCTAAGAACAAAACCGTGCTGTTTGACAACTTCAATGGTGGATTTACTTCAAATCCTAATCATAATGAATTTAATAAACCTGGAGACGCTAATGAGGCTGGCTTCAAGTACATTGTAAATGGAACGGATGCTGTTCAGACTGCAAACGCCAAGTTTGCAAATGGTAGCTCAGCTTTTGTAGTGTACAAGATTGACTTGCAGGATTGGTTTGCGAAAGATCCTAACTACAAGGAAACTAACTACAAAGGTTATGACGTCAATGGTGATGGTTTCTTGGGAACTGATGACGTGAAGAAATATTTGGAAGTTAACAAAATTAAAGAGACAGAGGTAAATTCACCTTCTCAGTATGCAAAAGTATGGAAAAACCCGAATGCTAAGCATGGTCAGTCTGTGTACAGAGGCACTGTCTTTGGTGCTGAATTTGTGATTCCTATTGCATACGTTGATGGTCAGAATACCTTGCAGTTGCAAGTAACCGATGAGGCCGGTAATGTATTGAAGTACTGGAACATCAATGTGAAGAAGGATCAACTTCATAATCAGCAGCCTGCTACTCAAGCTGCAGCAGAAGAGAAGTTTGATTTTTCGCAGAGCATCTTCAACCTTTACAGAAACCACATGTACAGCGTGGGTATGAAGGCAAATAATCTTATACCTACTCCTGAAAATCCGAATCCGAAGCCAGATCCTAGCAAACCCGATCCTGTAATTCCTACTGAACCTGATAAGGATGAAAAGCCTGCCGACTTGTCTAAGGGTCAGGATCTAATCATCTATGTCAACAGCAACTGGGAAGTAATCCACGACATGGAAATTGACTAATGCTATAGGAAACTTCACAACCGTTTCTATATCTAATCATCCGTAGGGCAGCCGGAGCAAATGGGTTCCGGTTGCTTTCCGGATATTCTTCTTCGATATTTTCAGGTTCGAATGGAATGTCTGTATATTAAGAATCTTTTTACATACGCATCTTTTTCAAAGCCGCTTTCCTCGTTGTTGGCATAATGAAACAACGAGGAAAACGGCTCGTCTACGTTTTTTTATGTTCATAATATAACGACGAGTACCGACCACAGGAATGTTCGGAAGAACACAACGATTTACCAAGAAACAAAAACCACAAGATTCGATGAATAAAAATCATTTTCTGACAGTTTGTATGTTATTACTGGCAGCCCTGTTCGTCGGGTGCCACGATGATGACGATTTCTTGATGGATGCCCCCGATACCAATGGGCAGCCACAGGTTTCAACGTATGCATCCGTGCTAACCTCCTCCTTGGTAAAAGAAGGAGACTATTGGCGGGCTACTAAGCGTGTTCCGCTTGTTGGTAAAGGACGTGTTATAGATGATTTGACTAATAATTTAGTCGCTTTGTTAGATAAAAAAATTCATCTGTCACATCTTGTAGATGAAGATTTGACAAATAGCATTTCAACTGCAGGAACGCTAAGGGCAGATGTAGCAGCCAATTCGATTGTGGCTGTACGCGATTTGCATTATACATACGCACCGAATCAAAAGGTAGGTTTTGTGTTTAAACTCACAAACTTCTCTACACTTGACTTAAAGGTCTTAAATTCTCTTTGGATAACAACGTATTTGAAAGGAGAATTACAAGAATCTTTTGGTAATAAGGAAGGTACAGGCGTACTTGAACTGGATTTAATTAGTGTAGCCAATAACGACGAACTTAAAGAACTTTCGTTTATGGCTACTAAGCCCTTCGATAAGGTGCAGTTGAACATGGCCGGAGTAGGGGTGAGTGCTTTAGGTAATAATCTAAGTATTTACTATGCCTTTGTGGGCGAAAATGAAATGAAAACGGCTACGGCCGAAAGTACTTGGTTTCCCGAAGCCCATTTGCACAAGGGTTTTTCATGGACCAATATCCTCAACTCTGAGCATATCGTCGACAACGACCTAACCAACTATGCTTACTACGGCACCTTGAGTGGGCTGCTTGGCGATCCGCATGCCACTGTCGATTTTGGTCGCGAAGTACCCGCCGGCTCCGAAGTGGGTTTTGTAATCTCGAACATCGATATACTTGACCTCAATGTGTTAGGTTCCATCATCTTGGCTACCTACGATGAGAATAACGAAGAGATGGACCGTGCAACCATTACCAAACTCGCCGGTCTTTCGGTAGTGAAGGTTGGCAACCACTCGCGCGTAAGTATGAAAACCACCAAGCCGTGCACGCAGGTGTATATAAACTTTGCCGGCCTTGAAGTGAAATTAGGTGGAACCAAGGTGTACTACGCCTACGCCTCCGACCCGGTGACCGTGGACATTACCAGCCGTTTGGCCTTTAGTCAGGACACCGTCAGAACCAATACCTACACCCTTCCTACGGTTCCCGGCGGTAAGATTACTTGGGAAGTGGTAAGTGCGCCTCCCGGTGCTTTGCCCGAAATCAAAGAATTGGTTAATAAAAACGGATACAAATCCATCAAAGTTATTGGCATGACCCAAAATGGTGAATATCGTTTGAGCGGCATGTACATTCCTGATGGAACCATTGAAGGAAACAAGGAAAAGATTCCTTTTGAATTTGTGCTTTACCGCAAGGCATACGAAGCCCCAGTTGAAGGTTTTCACGTCTTGGACGAAGCTGCCGGTGCTAAATTGGGTGACATAGATGGAGGTGGAGCGCTGATTTCAATAAGTTCGTGTAAAGATGCAAAGAATTTGGTAGATGCCGACCGGGAAAATTATGTGGAATTGACCGAAGGTTTGGGTATTGCTCAGAATGTGTGCGTTGCAGCCATCGACCTTGACAATCCCGCAAACCCTAAAGAAAAGGAAATACGTGCAGGCTTTACCATCCAAACAGCGTTTGACTTTTTAAATGCTGACGTCTTAAAGTTCTATACCATTCGTCTGTTTAATGGGAAGGAAGATGCAGGACATGGCATTGTAAATGACAGCAAAATAGGTGACGTCGGTCTGATTGGTAGCCGGGGAAACAAAATCCGCATGTCTATCAAAACCAACAAGTCTTTCAATAGAATTGAATTGTGGCGAGCTGGAGGGTTGATGCTTGGCATTGAAAAGAAGCGCGTTTACAACGCATTCTGGGAAGATGCTCAAAATAAATTGGGTGACCTTGAAGAGGCTTGTCTGGACAAACTTACTAACACGACTGGACTTGAAATTGATTATGCTAGAACTAAATTAGACGCTTTGCTCAAAGTAGGTACTGGCATAAATGATTTGGGTAATCTCTTGGATGAAGATCCCGATAATTATGCATTCATTAAAGGAACTGGCGTACTTGATAAAAAAAGTATTGCTGTCAAATTTCCTCCTTTACCAAGAGGTAGTTCTGTTGGCTTTATTTTGGAAAAGACTGAAGCTGTTGGTCTGGAAGTTTTAAAGCATGTGGAATTACAAGTCTATTCTAATGGAACTCTTGTAGGACAAAATATTAGTGCTAAATTTCTCCATGCAGGCGTTTTGGGACATGACCAGCGTACCCTTATAGAAGTTCGAACGAATGAAATATCAACTTCTGAATTTGATGGATTGGTTTTAACTTTTGGAGGTGCTGCAGATGCTCTAAACTTTACTAAAATATACAGCTGCTTCACCCGCCGCGATATGGATGCCAACGGCATCCCCGATGGCTCCGAGGACGAAGAAAATCCACCCACGCCCATCATCCCCATCACGGCAGAAATGGTTACGAAGCACGTGTGCTTGGGCAAGTCACTGCACGTGAAGATTAGTCCGGTACCGAGTGCCACTCCGAAGGCTGAGAATGAGACAACGACTTACACAGTGGTTTGTACCAACCGCAGCAAAGACAACGAAAAAACCTCTTTTACGGGGAGCATTTCGAAGACGGATGGAGGTGTTATCGAATTGCCCAATCTTGCCGTGGGGCAATACTATATCAATATATATGACCAGCAAGGTAAACCCGCATACGGCAGTGCCTTAAAGGCATGGGTACATCCCCGAGAAACTACTTGGAAAGGTACCAGGGATACAGATTGGAACAACTGGGACAACTGGACCGAAGGTGCACCCTGGACCTGTACCAACGTTACACTTCCCAATGGCTGCGTACGCTATCCCGAACTCAAGCAACTGCCTGCAGCCAACGATCTCGACTCACTCATGAACTACTGCAAGTACTTGCACATTGAGTCGCGCGCTGAACTCCTGAACACCCATCTGTTCAATCAGTATCAGTATGTGTGGATGGAAATGACGCTCAAGAGCGGACAAAATTACATTCTCAGTTCGCCGCTGACCAATACTGTTACGGGCGACTACTTCATTCCCGCCAAATGGCAAGGCAACCATGCGTTGGAAAACAAGTTCGTGAAACTTACCTCGACCAACAGTCCTGAAAACCGCTTTGCCCCGCGCTTGTACCAGCGCTGCTGGAGTCGCGAAGTACCCGGAAAGGTCATTACCGATGGCGTGCTCGGTACTACGGTAATTACGAACGAAACCTCGTGGACCGCCCCCTTCAATGCCGTGGCCGAACCCATCACTCCCGGTATGGGCTGGATGGTACGCGCCGAGGACGAAGGACTGCCCACCAAGGACCTCACCTTCCGTTTCCCTAAAACGCATGGCGAGTACAGATACTTCGATGCTACGGGCGGCCACTTGGGCTCAGCCGAAGGCGTGTATCGCGATAAAAATACGATGGGCCGCTTTGTAGTGCCCCAAGGCGATGGTACGCTCAAAGTTACTGTGAGCAACTACAAGGAAGGAACTACCTTCGTGGCCGGCAACCCCTTCGCCGCACACCTCGACATCGCCAAGTTCCTAAAGGGCAATGCCGACAAGATTAGCGAGGTAAAAATAATCAATAACAATACCACGCAAACCGTGCTCTACCGCAACGGCGAAATCACCGCCACCTCGCCCGGCCTCACCCACTTAGCCCCCATGCAGGGCTTCTATGTCACGGCCAAGAACGCCACGAAGAATTTGGAACTCACCTTCAAGGCCGACATGCAGGTACAGGGTAATCAAATCCTGATGCCCACCACTATTCAGCCCGGAACCCTGCGCATCATGGCCGTGAACGGTAACCGCAGCACCCAGTGCCTCGTGCGCCTCAAGCCCGACAGCCACCAGAGCTTCCGCAAGGGCGAAGACTCGCGCATGCTCTACGACCGCGAAAATCCGCCAACCGTAGCCGTGTTCACCGTGGCCGACGGCGTAGCCACCGACATTCAGCAAGTGCCCGCCTCGCAAAAGCGCAGCATCGACCTTGGTTGGCGCATGCAGCACAGCGGCGACGTAACCCTCCAACTGAGCCACGAGCCCGGAAGCGAATGGAGCAACTGGATGATTGAAAACCGGCAGACGGGACAGCGCATTTCGCTGAGCAACCCTGAAACGGTGGTGAAGTTAGGCAAACAAACTACCCGCGTCGGTGGATGGCGTTTGGTAAAAAAATAAACGAATAATTATGACAGCGCATTACAAATCAATGATATGCAGAAAGTGGTTACATCTGTGCTCGCTTTGTCTTTGCACCGGTTTGCTCACCGCGGCCTGCAGCAACAATATCGAAGAAGCGAGTGGGGGAATGGCGTCCATCGCTCCCACAATTCAAGTGGAGGTGAGCACCAGTACCCTGAATGCCAACGACCACCTTGTGGATTATCCCGACACAACTACGCTCATGGGCACGCAGCATGTAACCCACGTGATGCTTTACATCTTTAAAGGTTCAGACGAAACGGCTGAGTACTGCGGCCAATTCGAAGAAGTGAAGTGGAAAGAGCATTTCACCGCCAATGGCGGCATGTTGCCCATCCATTCGGCTCGAATGAACCACCGGCTGAAAACGCAGTTGGAGCGCAACACGCCCTATCAATTTCTGGCCGTGGGCACTAATGATGAAGGCCATGAAACTTTCAATGTTCCTTTAAATCCCAGCGCCGAGGGCCAAAAAGGTACCACCCTGACTGAAGCCCTGGGAAAACTGAAGGAAACTGCAACTGTTCAAAAAATACGCCGTTCTGAAATATTTGTAGGTTTGAAAGCCTATCATCCCGAAAATCACATTGCTACGAGAATCACGCTCCGTCGTCGTGTGGCGGGCGTGGCCGGATGGTTCAAAAATGTGCCTGCCGAAGTGGCAGCACCCCTTACGCAGGGAGTCACTGACAGAAGACTGTCCAAGTTGCGCATTGCGCTCTACACGGCACAAAACACGGTACTACCCTTGATTAAGCGTCAGCAGAAACCCGATTTTGAGGATTTCATAGCCAGTGCGTCTAGTGAGGACGATGCAACGACCTTGGTCGAAATTCCTATTACGCCCGATAACACATCGAAAGGTACTGAACAAACTTTTACCGGTGGTTCGTTTGTATTGCCTATTCCAGCTCCGGCTGATAAGGAGAAATATACGCTGCGCATTGAATTGGTAAATGAACAGGGCCAAGTACTCGATGTGCGCCGTGCCAAACTGCCGAAGAACGACGAACTCGACCATGGTAACACAGGTGGCGGTACCGGTATCATTGATACCGAAAGTGCCTATCGTTTTCCCATTGTGGCCAACCATTACTACGGTTTGGGCTCGCCCCATAAACCCATCGACCTGAAAGGAAGCGGTGCGGACCTCACCATAACCGTTGACCCCACGTGGAATGAAGAAGCTGACCTTGAGCTCGGCGAGAAAAATTGATTTTGAAGTAAAACGACATAAGTAGATGTTGGAAATTATGAAGCAAAAATTTTCATGGATGGTTTGGGCCTGCCTGCTCTGTCTGTCGACACTCGCCGCTTGCTCCGACCTCGAACTCGACTACGATAAACAACAACCCACCGACCGTGGCATTTGGCTCTCGTTCAACATCGACGGCCTGAGTAACGGCAGCAAGCAAACGCGCAGCACCTTGCAGAGTAGTGAGGTGAACTATAAGGATGTGAAGGATGTGTATCTGTATGTTTTCAACGGAAATAATACCGATGCCACTTGCATTCATGCAGAAAAGTTAAATTGGAAAGGCAACATCACGCAGAAACATTGGGTGAGTATCGACTTGAATAAAGGTCAGCCCTATACGTTTATGGCCGTTGGCTGCGATCGCAATGTGGATAAGACTCCCTCCACTTATGGTTTCCCCAATATTGTAAAAGATGTTACCACCTTAGGCACTTGCATCGCTAAGGTGCAGGATGGTAAGACAAAAGACGATGTAGCCCACGAGCAGTTCTTTGTGGCTATGCAATCCAGACAAATCAACAATCAGGTGGAAGAAGTGGCGCTGACCCTGCGTCGCAAAGTAGCGGGCATCTTGGTATATCTTCGCAACATCCCGACGCGAGTAACATATAAGGAAAATGCATGGGATGTCAAGAAATTGCAAGTTTGTTTGCATAAAGCTCAATCCTCACAAGTAGCTTTGTGGAAGGCAGATGCCAATAAAGATGTTTATGGTACGGGAGACTTGGCAGACAGCGAGGTGCTGTTCGATGTTGAATTGTCGGAAAAAAACGGCTTTTTTTCTACAAAAAAGGAAGGCAATGATACTAAGCAACTCGATTACTTTGTCAAGGCAGGCAACGACAGCGTGTTGGCCGACTCGTATTTGGCAGGAGCCTATCTGCTGCCGTTGGATTCTTTGGACGGCAAAGCCACCTTATCGGTTAATCTGATAGGTGAACACCATAGCGGTGAAGGACAAGTTACGCAGGAACAAGTGCTGAAAACCTACGAAGTGTATTACAAGAACCCGAAAACCAACAACCGCACCAATGACTTCCCCATCAAGGAGAATACCCTTTATGCCATTGGTAAAAAACTGAGCAACTCTACGACGAACGGCGATAAACCGGCCGACCTGAGCGGTAACCTGCTTGAACTCGAAGTGCTGCCCTGGGACACCATCAAACTGGACAACGTTTTCCCAGTCGTTACCGGCCCTGCACGCATCGAGGCTGACTACAATGACGAAAAGTATGTATTCAATGCCATGTATGACAGCTTGATTATTACTATTAAACCGGCTGTCGATAAGGATTCGACGATTAAAAAGCCTTGGACATTGAATGTTGCATACGATCTCCCAAATGAGGCTTTTCCTGAGGATGTAAATAAGGATAAACTGACCGACTGGATTCACTTTGAGACTTATGATGCTGAAGGTAAATTTGTTGGTTATACCAATGAAGTTAAGGGTACAGGTGAAAAGGAGGTTAAAGTTAAAGTAGTTATCAACGACTATGCCGTGCAGCGTGCTTTGCCTGAAGGGAATGTGTATACGGCAGAATATGTTGAAAAAATAAAGAAAGATATTCGTCGGGCTAAGTTACAACTTTGGACAGAAGATGTTCCTAAACCCTACACCATTCAGGTGCAGCAGTACAACACAATGACCATTTATAGTCGAGGAGGCAATCGTGGAAAACCTGCTTATCGCGGCATAGCTCGATTGGATTTTGATTGTGAATACGACAAACAGACTGGCGAAATTATTGTTGGTAATTCAGCGCAGATTGGTTGGGGATACTTTAAAACGGGTAATGAATATGTATCGGGCGATAACCCGATGGATTATGCTGACGGAGAAGTTACCTCAGACCATTGTTACAATCGTTGGAAAAAGGGTGCTTGGGGTTCGGGTGCCTACAAGGGTTCATCAATCCAACTGCTAACTCGCAGATTTTGCAACCTGCAAACGGTGGAAGAAAATGGCATAGCCAAAGTGATTGATAAGAATAGTGCCAATGATGATGATCATACAAAGGAAAAGAATTGGTACTTACCGGCTTACTACGAAATGTGGGGCGTGTCGCAGACTTTTGGCAATCAATATGAGGCTTTAGGTTATACTTACAAGCATACCTACTGGACATCGAGTGGCGACAACGGCTGGTATAAGGATGCCTACATCACTCAAATTGGTGTAGATGAATCGGCTGACAATTGGCAACGCGATAAGAACCTTCATCATCGCGCCATGTACATGGTGCATTTTGAATAAAATAATTAAGTTTATAAGGTATGAAAACTGGATTCAAATACATAGGATTTTGGCTGATGTTGCTGTTGGCCGTAGCCTGTCAGGACGAGTGGCAGGTTGAGGCACCAGCGTATGGTCTGGAAAAGGAAGTTTGCTTGGAACTGGAACCAGAAGGTATGCCGGTGGTCGAAATGCGAAGTGGCAACATGGTGGAGGCCGACAGCCGCGTGGAGCACGTGATTGTGTATGTATTCAATCAAGACGGTACGAAATTGCTGATGCACTATCAGCAGGATTTGGAACATCCCGACCTAAAGGTGCGCGTGATGTTGCCGGGTTTGGCGGAAAATGAACAGTTACAGATTCATGCAGTATGCAACTACCATCAGTTGTGGGATACAAAAATCGACAAACTCGATGACTTGAAGGACGTGATGCTCACCATCGAAGAACCCGATGGCGCATTCAACGGGGCCATGGTGATGCACGGCAGCACCATGCTCGATAAGAAAGCGGTGGACAACAAAAGTCAGACAAATAAAATTCCCGTTACCCGTTTGGCCGCCCGCGTCGACCTTGACTTGCAGTTCATTCCCGAAATCCCAACCGACAAGTTCTATCTAACAAATATACGCTTGTGTAACGTGCCAAAGTGCAGTTGGTTGGTGCAGAGAACGCGGGCAAACAATGATACCATCGCTCCGATGACGACAGAAGATGCTGTTTCCGCCCCTGTAGAAGTTACTAAGCCCGAAACTCAGCCCAATCCGGATGTGCCGACCCAACCCGACGCTCCGACCCAGCCCGAGGAATCGTTCAAGAACTACTTCCCTTCGATGGACCTGGCGTACGAAAAGGATGAAAAGGTTGAGACAAATATAGCCAGATTGACCACCTATCTCTTTGAGAACCGCCGAGGCTGTAAAGAGGATGATAATTATTTTTCTGATGTTTTCGGTGAAAACAAAGACATGTGGCAAACTCTGAAGGGTAAATTGGGTAAGGAACAATACAAAACTGCCAGTTACCTGCTGATTGAAGGCTTCTATAAATCGGGTAATACCACCTCGAAAGCCTCCTATCGTATTTATCTTGGAGCCAATAATTACAAGGACTTCAACGTGCGTCGCAACCACCTGTATAAAGTAACGGGCGTAATCAAAACCTGCAACAAAATAGATACACGCGTCGACGTATTAGTGTTGGGAGGTTCTACCATCACAGCCTCGTTCAACAATCCGCTCGATGCCCACTTTAATTCCGCGCCCTGCTTCGGCTTTACGCGCAACGAAGGCGGTTGGGAACTCTATGTTGAAGAACCCGACAAGCACCCATGGCTCGAAATTTCATTCTCTTCGCAATATCGTCCGCGTATTGCCGGTAAGCCCATCGAAGCAGGTAAGGACATGATGTATGCCGGTACACGCTTCGAAGGAACGGGAAGTCTGAGTACCTATTTCTATGTACATACCGATGAGTACATTCCCGAAAATCCGGCAGCCAACGAAGGTTTGAACAATACGGAGGACTCAACATCGTGGCGTACGGGCACCATCGTGCTGCGCGACAAAAAGAATGGTAGCATAGCGCGCATCAAAGTGATGCAGCGTCCGGCTCAGGTAGTACGCATGCCGGTAAAGGATGCCTTCGGCAAAGTGAAGTTCTACAATGAGTACTTCATTGAGTACGAACTGGAACGCAAAAATCTCACTTGGGGTTTTCTGAAATATGGTGCCAACCCCGTGATGACCAGTATGATCAACGACCGCTGGGATGGTCTGGCCAACACGCGTCGCCTGTATCAGGAGGCCATCAAAACGGGCGACATCAACGACACAAGCTTCGATGCCGGCATTTACCGCGGGGCCTACAATGGTTACTATACGGTGGCTAATGAGTTCCCGTATCTCAAAAATGATACCCTCAAAATCATCAACCGTATTCCCGATAACCACATGATTAAGTATGTGCTCGGCAAGAACCGCGACCGCAACGGCAACGGCTACATCGACTACGACGAAATTGTGTGGTACGTGCCGGCCCTCGATGAACTGGCCTTTTTGAGGGAAAGGTTAGAAGCCGGAACCATAAAGTTTCTAAATAGCGATGAGCGTTTCCACTCATCCACTCCCTACCTCGCCGGCTACACGGCCGAAGTACCGGGACGTGCCTTCTACGTCAAGATGGGACAAGGCAAAAAAGCCTTTGCCATGCGCGACCGCCAGTACAACGTGCTTTGCTGTCGTCGCAAGAATGCCTGGACGGGCGATCCGAACTCGGGCATAGGTGGTAACATCGGCGTTGACTCGAACTGGAAACCTAATGAAGAGGAAATTTTACCGAAATACTAAGCAAACGAAGCAAAAGTCATGAAGACAACCTGGAATAAATATTTCGCTATCCCCGCCCTGTCCGCCCTGTTGGGACTTGCAGCTTGCAGCAACGATTCCGTGGCCGATGACTTCGGCCCTACGGAACCAGCTGCTGTAAAGTTCACCCTGAAGGTAGACACGGAAGGAGGCGGGAAGCCCGTGACCGCCAATCAACTGCTGCGTCTGTTTGTGGGTGAACGCAAACCCGAACACGGCGTGGAGGAACTGCACCTGCTCGGCGTAATGGAGGACGTGAAGCAAGGCCACCTCACCTTTACTAAACTGAAGCCCCAATGGTATAAGTTCGCCTTTCTGTGTGTGCCGCGAAACGGAAACAACCAACCCCTGAACCTCTTTACCGAGGAGAACCCCGGCGAGGCCACCTGCGACATGAACCGCATTATGCTCGACTATGCGCCCATCCTTGCACAGGGAGCTGGAATGGAAGATTACCAAAAGAATGATCCACTCCCTCCCGGCGATATCTACCGAAAGGTATTGAGTTTTTGGCTGAAAAAGGACACAATGGTTACGAAGGACGTGGTGCTTACCCGACTGAACGGACAACTCGATTTGGATATGGGTATTCTGGTCGACCAGTTTGAACACATTGTTGACAGTGTAGAACTGACACTTACGAACCTACCCACACGTATTTATATTACCGACAACGACAAGGATGAAATAAAAACCACGGAGCCGCAAATCGTGCGTTTGGTAACTAAACCTTATAATCAGTTGGGTATCAGCGAAAAGGAACGCGAAAATCACCACTTGTTAGCCAACCTCTTGCCCTGTAAACTTGAAGGTAATCTGACGGTCTATACCCAGCAGTCGCAAAAGTTTACGTATCCACTGACCAACAATACGGGCCGAGCTTACTACATCAAACCCAACACGCGCACCATACTGAAATTCAATGGTATTTCGTCCAACTATTTCGACGTGAAATATGCGGGTTTCGACGATACGTCAATCAATGTGGATAACGACGATTGGGACGGCTGGGAAGACAAGCCCCAAAAGCCCGGCACAGGCGAGAAACCCGAAACCAAGCCCGAGGAGCCGACGCCGGATCCTACCCCCAAACCGGAACCGGCCCCCGAGCCAGATCCTGCCCCTCAACCTACGCCTAATCCCTAATCAAGTTACCCAATGAAAGTAAACATGAAAGCCAAATATTATCAGTTAATCAGCCTGTGTTTGCTGTGGGCCGCTGCGCTGTGCACGGCCTGCACCGACGACGCAGTGTCGCCCTTCAACCCCCTGCTTCCCGAGCCGGACGACGGTCTGCCCCAAGTGGCCGACGGTCAGTTTGTAGTGAGCTACGGCACCTCGGAGGCGGTTTCCCGCGCCCTCTCGACCGATACCCTGCCGGCCAACAAGCGCATTTCGTCGCTCCACTACTTTGTGTACGACGCAACGTCGAATAACCTGATTAAGATGCGCAAAATTCGTGGTATCAACGATAGTACGCATTGGCCCATCAGCAGTCGCGAAGAAGTGAATGGCCATAAAATGCCCTGGGATCTACGTCAGGATTTGCAGGACACGCTGATGGCGGGTCCCAAATACCTAATCCTCTTTATTGCCAACATAGACTCTACCTTATTCACCCTGCCTGATGGCACCCAGCACCCCGCATTGGTTCGTAATGTCGAAAAATACACCAGTGCCAAAATTCTCCTTCCTAAGGTCCCCTTCAGCGACAACAACATGTACTATATGTGGGAGGATACCCTGCAGGTAACATCGAAAACTACCGTTAAACGAAACGATGTGAAGCTGCAGCGATTGGTGACTCGTACGGACGTGAGGCGAGAGGAAATAGACTTGAAAAAGGAATTGTATAAGGTTGTTGCTAACAAAGGCTATGAGAAGATGGCCAAGATGCTTGGTATCAATGATAAGATAGACAAACATGTCGATGAATTCTGTGGAAGAATGATCAAAAAAATGACGGGAGATTACAAACAAGAAGCATCTCAACTTACAACTCTTCTAAAATCACAGGAAACCAAAGATACTTTGCATAAGGCTTTTAAAGAATTGTTCGTAAAGCAATATACCGAAAGCATTCTGTCGAGTGGTTTATCCAGAAGAATTGGACTATGGCCTAAAACAGGTTTGGTTACAGCTCATTACTTGAAGGGAAGCCGTGCCAATGTGTTGAGCTTTGATCGAAAAGCTTATAAAGATGAGCAAATGAACCAATCAGAAGTTTTGGAATTAACAGATGGTAAATTTACCATCATTGGATTTTCGGGAAGTGAAGCCAATAGTCAGAACGGAATTACCAATCTCTTATTCCAAGGTTCTGACCCTAATTCTACCTTTGAAATAAGCAACGATACGTTGTGGTTAAAAGGTGGACTGAATACGCGACACAAGGTGAAGTGTAATCCTGTTAATTCGGTATATATTGATGTCAGTGATAAGACTCCTAAAAAAAAACCTACCCTCAATTTCATGGATGCCTTGAAGAATATCCCTGACTGGGTAACACTAAGTCAATATAAGGGGGCAGATCAAAAAAAGACATTCTTTGAAATGGCAAAAGATAGAGTGTTTAATAGTGGATTCATTAGTGAAGATTATTCAGAATATGGAGTAAACTTCTCGAACTTTCTATTTTCCAATTTTTTAATCCCCGATATAACCGTGGACAATGCCGACAAAATTGTTACCGTTTATCCTTCTTGGATTTACGAATAACCCATACGTTCGAAACTACATAAGTTAAAAAGCTCCATCTTCTTTAGTCTTGTGCTTGCGGCAGGACTGAAGAAGATGAATTCTTTTTATGTCTCTGTGAAATTTATTTCAGTTAAATTTAAACAGCCTCTTCATTCATTTTTTGCTTCTTTGTTTGCTTTTCCATACCTTTGCCCTCGCCAAGTAAGGTTGTTGAAACAACTATGGCCTTGTAACCTCAAAAAGGAAAGACAGATGTTCGACCTTTCTTTGGCGAAAGAAACAATTAAAGTAGATTTGTTATGAAAAAAATCATGTTGATGATGTTGGCGGCTGTATTTGCCGTGGCTGCAAGCGCACAAACTAAAAAACAATATTATTGCGAGGTAAAGGCGGTGGATAATGGACTGAATGATGCGCAGAATGTGGTGATCGACTTTGGTAATAAACCCGTTTATCAGGCTTGGAAAAAACTGACTGTCATTCACGTGCTGGTGGATGATCAGGGTAAATGGCTTGGATTGAATAGCATGGTGGATGCTGCTAACTTCCTGGCTGATAAAGGCTGGAAACTGACGCAAACGTATAGCTCGGTGCATGAATCGAAAACAATTCTGCATTGGGTGTTTTGCAAAGAAGCAGATAGCCCGGAAGAGGCTATCAAGGGGATTATGACACGAAGGGAGTATAAAAAACTGATGAAAAATAAGGAGACTGCTCATTAGCTGCGGGATACCTATCGGCATACGTTGCACTTTGGTTGATGAACCGTTATCAGCAGGTCTTGAATTTGAATTATACAAAAACAGCAATAAACAAAAAATCAGCGACGAACCATAACGTATGAATATGGTTCGTCGCTGTTTTTTTGGCTATTTGGGGCAGTGGCCTTAATGATGCTTGCCGGCACATTCCGGACAATAGCCCACCAGCACATAGTTGGCAGAGGTGAGTTCGAAACCTTTAGGAAGGGGGACGCTGGGGACGGGGAGTCCACGCAAACAAAAGGTTTTGCCGCAGCGTTGACAGCGGAAGTGCGTGTGTAAGTCGTCAAGACCGCAGTGCTCGTCCTCGCCACAGTGGCATTGGGGCGGACAGAGTGCATACTTTAATTGTCCGCTGCCGTCTTCAATGCCATGAATCAGATGGTGAGAGAGAAAAAGCGTAAGGGTGCGGAATATGCTGGATTTGTCGACCGTACCGAGTCGTGCTTCCAAGTCGGTGAGTGAAAGGGCACACTCTGCCTTTTGCAAGGCATCCAACACTAACAGGCGTACGGCTGTCGGTTTGATGTTGCGTTGTTCTAATATTGTGTTATCCATGTGGGTGAACTTTTTATACAGAAGTAAGTACGGGCGAGTTTGCTGAATGAGCATACGCAGTAGGTATACGCAACATTCCAATAAAAAATGCAATGCGCGGAATGAATCAGCTGCGTTTCCGAATGAAATAAGTGTTGGCCACACACCACAGTGCCACGCCCGTATCTGCCAGTACCGCCGCCCAAAGTCCGGTGAGGCCAAGGGCACCTGTAAGAATGACTGCTAATTTGACACCTAAGGCTAAAGTGATGTTTAACTTAACAATGCGGCGGGTGGTGCGGCTAATGGCAATGGCGTGAACCACGCCCATGGGGTCGGCATTCTGTACGACGACGTCGGCCGTTTCAATGGCCGCATCCGTGCCGCCACCCATGGCAAATGCCACGTCGCCCGTGGCCAGTACGGGCGCATCGTTGATGCCGTCGCCCACAAAGGCCACACCGCCTTGCGGAAAGCGTTGTTTCAGTTTGCACAGCTCTTCGGCTTTATCGGCAGGGAGCAGATTGCCGGCCGATTCGTCCATGTGGAGCTGGCGTGCCATGGCAGCAGTGGTTTCGCTGCTGTCGCCCGAGAGCAGGGTGGTGATGCGAATGCCCATTTGCTTGAGCAAACGGATGGTTTCGGCTGCAGTGGGGCGCGGTTGGTCGGCAAGGCGCAGGGTGGCAGTGTAGGTGCCGTCGATGGCACACAGCACAGCTGTGGTACCCACGGTTGATACGGTTGAGGTTGTCAGTGCAATGCCTTGCTGCTGTAACCATTCGGCTTTGCCCACACAGATGCGATGGCCGTTTACCTCGCCACAGAGTCCGCCGCCGGGTGTTTCGCTCACGTTGTCGGCCTGCGGCAGCGCATCCTTTCCGGCAGCACTGACCAGGGCTTTGGCCAGTGGGTGCGTGCTGAATCGTTCGACGGCAGCCACCATGCGCAGCAATTCGGAGTCGGAAAGCGTGTGTGGTGCGTTGGCATTCCGTTCGATGGCTGTGAGTGCAAACTGGCCCGTGGTGAGTGTGCCCGTTTTGTCGAAGGCCACTGCTTGCAAGCGGCTTACGGCATCGAGGTAGTTACCGCCCTTGAACAGCAGGCCGAAGCGCGATGCTACGCCAATGCCACGATAGTAGCTGAGGGGAACGCTGACTACCAGGGCGCACGGACACGATACAACCAGGAATACCAGGGCGCGGTAAGTCCATACGCTCCATGCCTGACCCGCTAACAGGGGCGGTAGCACAGCCATGAGTAATGCCAGCAGGGTGACGGCGGGAGTGTAGATGCGTGCAAAGCGGCGGATAAAGGTTTCGGCCGGCGACTTGCGGGCTGCTGCTTCGTCGACCATGCGGAGTATGCGCTGAAGGGCGTTGTCGGCAAATGGGCGCAGGGTGCGGAGTTGCACGGCGCGTCCCACGGCAATCATGCCGGCCGAAATTTCCTGCCCTTTGGTAAATGAGCGCGGCAGGGGTTCGCCCGTGAGTGCAGCCGTGTCGAATTCAGCTGTATCGTTCATCAGTTCACCGTCGAGGGGTACTCTTTCGCCGGGCAGCACCTCGATGACTGATTGGGTGGCGATGAGTTCAGGGTTAGTTTGTTGCCGGGTTCCGTCGGGCTGAATCAGTGTGGCCGCTTCGGGGCGCATACTGACGAGGGCGCGAATGTCGGCGCGTGCGCGCTTAACGGCGCGTTCCTGAAAAAACTCGCCGACGGCATAGAACAACATAACACCCACGGCTTCGGGGTATTCGCCAATGGCAAAGGCCCCGATTGAAGCCAGCAGCATCAGCGTAAATTCGTTGGCCCAGGCCCCATGGCGCATTTCGCTCCAGGCGGACCGCATGACGGGCAGGCTTACCGGCAAATAGGCTAAAACGAAAAGTAGCAAGGACAGCCGGTTGTCCGTTCGGACAATCAGACCTGCAACGAGCAACAGGGCCGAAACAATCATGGGCAGGCAGGCACGCCATAGCGGCTCTTCGGCATGGCTGTGTGCGTGATGGCAGCAACAACCGCAGCCACCATCTGCTGCGTGGTCGTGTGCGTGATGGTGTGCATGGCTGTGTTCGTGGTCATGGTCGTTTCCATGATTATGTGCATGGTCGTGGTTGTGATGATGTGTGTGCGCTGGGTGAGATGAGTGGTTCATAACTTTTAAATGGCTATGTCTGTATGTGTAGTTTTAAATTTACGAGCAAAGTTACGAACTTCATTGCGCAACCCGGTTGCAAAAGCAGGTTCGGGCCTGTAGCCGTTTAGGGCTTTTTGACTGCTGATTCGGGTAGCAGGTGCAGCGGCGTTTGGCTGAACGATTCACCGAAAATGGCCCGTCGTTTTTTGCAGAAATCGATCCATTCGTCCGGCGTGTTGGGGTGTATGTTTTCGCCTATGCGGTCGAGCGTTTCGAGCAGTGACACCACCGTGATGCGGTGAATGTCGGAGGCCGGAACGTATTTGATGCCCGTGTTTTTTCCATCGTCTGAGATGGCCATGATGACACCGGCGCGTGTGAGTTCGCTAAGCAATTCGGTGACGATGCGCAGATGCAGTTTTTCGATATCGGCCAGTTCGGCAGCAGTCAGTGGGGTTTCGGCGCGTGCAAAGCGTCGGCAAATGGTGGTGACCAGACGTATGCTGAGGCAGTCGTGGTCGAGGCGCGAAAGGCGCACATCGTCGTGCCCGTAGTAAAAGCTGTGTATGTTTTGGTCCACGTAGCACAGCGTGCCGCCAAACAGAACCAGCATCCAGGCTATTTGGCAGAGCAGCATGAACAGGGGAAGTGCGGCAAACGAACCATAAATGGCATTGTACGAGGTGAGCCACATTTGCGAATGTACATAACCTATTTGCAGTAACTGAAAGAGTATGCCGGTGGGGATGCCAGCCTTGAGTGCGCTCGACAGTTTGACGTGGGTGTTGGGCATAAAGGCAAACAGTCCTGAAAAAAACAGACACACAATGAGGTAGGGCAGCAGCTGCACCAGGAAAAGAGCCACAGGACGCAGCAGGAGCACATCGGGCACATACTGGCTGGCAGCAGAATAGATGAAAATGGTCAGACCGCTGCTCACAACAATAAATATGGGTAACAGAAAAAATATGGCCGTGTAGTCGGTGAGCATTCTGAATATTGAACGCGGGCGGTCTACTTGCCAAATGACGTTGAAGGCCGTTTCGATGGAGTCGGTGAGGCTGATGAGTGTCCAAAGCAGCATGATGAAGCCGAAGCCTAAGAAAATTCCGCCTTGGGTGTGGTTCAGATACGATTGAACAAAGCCCACCAAGGTGTCGATAAATTCGGGTTTGGCCACGATGTTGCTTCGAATCCATTGTTCGGTAAATTCAACGAGGCCGAAACCTTTGGCTATGGCAAAAACTATGGCGAGAATGGGCACCACCGAAAGCAGCGAGGAATAGGTCAGTGCTGAGGCACGGAAACTCAATTCCTCGCGAAAAAATATGCGGGTTGTCAGATACAGACGTTTAACGATGCCGGCTAATGCACTCCGCCCGGCGCGGGTTCCGCTTTCCCACATGTCGTGAGTTGCGAAACGGAAGGCCCAACGGTACCAAACGCGAAATTTCTGGATTATCTTCATAACGTAAAAACAGTTTTTGGATGGATGCATGCAAGCGCGTGGGTAAACCGAAGCCCCGGTGAGCCATACACCCTGCTTACTGCAAATTAAAGCAATAATGCCGTAAAAAAGGAAGTTTGGACAACAAAAACAGCCTTTTGGTTGATTTTTTAGTCGAATTTAGCCATTTGTATTGGTTTAATCGGCTGGAATTGCCAAATTTGCGCCGCATTGGGTTCTATTTTCATCCATGCCTATTCATTACACATATCTATATATAATAGTTGTAATCATGACGAAGTATTCATTTCTTTCGGCAATCGCAGCTTGCGGTTTTTTGCTGACGAGTTGCGGAACGAGCAGCAATGTGTTGCAAAATGTAGGTCAAGCTTTGGCCGGCGGTATGAACCAAAACGGTAACACCGTGGTTGAAAATAATCAGCAGCAGGGTTTCGACACGGAGTCGCTGTTGGGCAATTTGCTGGGCAATCTGCTGGGTTCGGGTACCACGCTGACTGAAAAAAGTTTGTTGGGCACCTGGAACTACACAAGTTCCGACTGTGTGTTCGAAAGCGAAAACCTGTTGGCACAAGCCGGTGGTGCAGTGGCTTCGAAAAAGCTCGAAGAACAGCTCAATACGCATTTGGCAAAAATCGGTGTGAAGCAAGGCGCTTGCTCGTTTACCTTCAACGAAGATAAAACCTATACAGCCATTATCGGCGGACGCACCATTACGGGTAATTATACGCTCGACGTGAAAAATAAAACCTTGAAGATGACTTACCTGGCCGGATTGGGCAGCATGACGCCTAAGGTGGTGGTGAAGAACGGTAAACTCAGTTTGCTGTTTGAAAGCGACAAACTGCTGGGCATCGTGAAAAAAGTGGCAGCCATCGGCAACAGCACGACGTTGAAAGCCATGAGCGCATTGCTGAGCAACTACGAAGGCATGTACATCGGCATTCAGCTCGAAAAATAAGCGTACAACAAATTAGTCGCATATTTCACATGGCGGCAGGAATCATCCCTCCTCGTTCGGAGAGATTGTTCCTGCCGCCTTTTACTGTGCAGTTTCACCAGTCAGTCTGCGCCAAATGTTAATAAGGTAATCCGCTCTGCGTGTAAAACTTCTTAAAATATGTCCTCCTCTATTCCCTCCGTTTTCCCCTGTTAAAACAGCGAACCAGCCCATCCTTCAAATTTATTCAGCGATTGTTGAAATTAGTTCCGAGTTTGTTGAAATTAGTTCCGAGCTTGTTGAAATTAGTTCCGAGCTTGTTTGAATTAGTTCCGAGCCAGTTATAACAACCTTGGAATTATTGATAATCAGCACTTTCGTAAAAACAACAAATCCGGTTCGCCGTACGCAGCATTCGCACTCAATGGCATGTAGCAGTGAAGGCATTTGTTTTACCTTTATTAAGGTATTTGTTAATCCAACTTCCACACAATGCTGCCAAGAAGTTTACTTGATTTTACCGAAAAAATAATGAACAGCAGGCACGCCATCGAACGAAATGCGCAAAATCCCAAAATTTAGGTATTTCCGAGAAGCCCAAGAGTGTCTACTTTTGCCGATGCAAACCATTCAAAATATTTACATGATGCATAAAATCGGAATTTTTTATGGTTCCAGCACCGGAACCTGCGAAGGACTGGCTGCACAACTGGCCGGCGAATTAGGAGTAGCAGACAATGACGTGCATAGCGCCAATAAACTGACTGAAGAACTGGTCAACACCTACGATGTGCTGGTTCTGGGCACCTCGACCTGGGGCAGCGGAGACGTGCAGGACGATTGGTATGATGCCATGGATGTGCTGAAAGGAATGGATTTACACGGCAAATGCGTGGCCCTGTTTGGCTGCGGCGACTCCGAGTCGTTTTGCGAAACCTTTTGCGACGGAATCGGTTTTCTTTATGAAAGTCTGAAGGATACAGGATGCACCTTCATTGGCAACAGCGTCAGCACCGACGACTACACGTTCGAAAGTTCAGCCGCTGTAGTCGATGGTTGCTTTGTGGGCCTTGCGCTCGACGAAGTGAACGAAAGCGACAAAACTGCCGCCCGCCTCAGTGTCTGGGCCGCAGAACTGAAGAAAAACTGTTGATGTTTCCTTGTTTTACGCTTTAGCTTTATGACTCAGATTTCATGCTCCAACATTCTCCCGGCAGACCTGAAGGTTTTTTTGAATCACGTGTACGAGTATAAGAAAGGTGTGCGCCGCATGGTGCTCTATACGGTGAACCGAAAGTACGAAGCCTTTGCCACATCGCGCCTGAGGAGCCAGCACATTGATTTTTTAATACAGCCTGCTTCAGACACGAGTGTCAACCTCTACTTTGGACGCCCTGAGTGCATACGGGCCATCCGTTTCCTGGCAGACCGTCCGCTCAACCTGCTTTCGCCCGAAGAAGACTTCATTCTGGGAGCGATGCTGGGGTATGACATCTGTGCACAGTGCGAACGGTACTGCAAACGCAAAAACAAATCCTGCTGAAAAATAACATCCATACGCGCAACTTTGGGGTATGCGCACAAGTGATGCAGCCCCAAAAAAAGGCGACAGAAACAATCACTCCCTGTTCGGAGAGGTTGCTCCTGTCGCCTTTTTAATGTTTTAAGCTGTGTGTGAATCAGTCGTACACCTCGCCAATGTAGAATGCACTGATGCAGCCCTCGTAGTCTTCGGCCGTAACCCCTTTGTATTCAGCCCGTTCGTGGCTGGGCGAAAGGGTTACACCCGGCTGTTTACACAAGTTGTCGAAGTTGCCATTCAAGCTGAAAAACTTGCTGCCCACCTTTACTTTAACCAGTTTTGAGTAGACTGTGATGCCCCGGATAATGCCCCCATTGACTTTCAGTTGCAGCGATTCGTTGCCCTGTTTCAGGTTGACGAGGTCGTCGGTAATCGGCACAATCTGGCTGTAAAGCCCATTGACCCGTTTGGGCAAATCGGCCAACCGCATACCTATTTTTACCGGGCCGATGCCCTCCTTCGTCATGAGCCAGCCGTTAGCCGGTTTGACCGTGGAAACCGAAGTCTGTTTGGCAACATTTTTTGCCGTTCCGGCAGATTGGGCGTAGGCCGTCGAGGCACTTAAAACCGATGTGACCAGCAGCACGATGCCGGCCAGCATACCCGTAAACATGGTAGTTCGTTTCATAGTCGAAAAAAAAAATAGTGTAAATCTGCGCTGCCCAAAGTAAGCAAGCAACACTTCCGTGGCAAATTTCGCGATAAATGACAGATTTACCAAATTATTTTGCAGGAGAAAATTGCGGAAAATCAAAAACTACTGAAAACCATAATGCAATAGTTCGTTAAAAATTAGCCAAGCCTAAGCGGCTCTGGCAGTAAATAAAATGAGTTCTTTGAAAAGTTTGTCAATAACTTGCGGGTCTGGGCTAATCCCAAACACGCAAATAAATCGTTCAAGCATATAAGTATTGTGTATGAAAGACTTGCTGGAGGATATGGAATAGGTTATTCCGAGCCTCTTACATGCCGCTTTGGCCAAGTTGATAGCTGCAAGCGATGCATTGAAGTGAAAATCCAACTTCCAAACCACTTGGGATGACCACGTTTTCCTGTTTTCTGTTCCAATGTCGGATAGTACAGGATTACGTCATTCTGAAAAGCGGCTGATGATATGGAAATCATTCTCACACATAGGCGTTATGAAAGTTTCCTTGGAAAAGAATGCGTCTGCAACCACCGTTCTGGATATGCTCTGTATCTTGTCTTTTCTACTGATAAGATAGCTGCTGTACCAGTC
>OFOU01000568.1_pt1 | contig 30098 bp, 27 predicted proteins | sample 1542061 | NCBI WGS metagenome assembly OFOU01 (sample SAMN04209239, study PRJEB22552) | human gut metagenome | biome: gut; material: feces | host: Homo sapiens | place: USA: Oklahoma
GCAAGGATCAGCAGCCATACCGGGATCAGGCAGACGGAGATGCGGATGTCCGGGGTCAGATACATCACCCCGAGGATCGCGGCGAGAAACAGCAGACACAGCCAGTTTGTCAGGGGATAGGCGAAACTCTGGAAAGCCGTTACCTTCCCCGCCCGCTGCATGGCGCGGCGGAACTTAAGATGAGTGATGCAGATCATCGCCCAGTTGATGACCAGGGCGGCCACCACCAGGGCCATCAGCAGGGCAAAGGCTTTCCCGGGCATCACATAGTTAATCACCACGCAAAGCGCCGTGGCGACGGCGGATACCGCCAGGGCGGTCAATGGGATCCCGCGGTGGTTCACCCGCAGCAGCGCACGCGGGGCGTTGCCCTGCTGAGCCAGGCCGAACAGCATCCGGCTGTTGCAGTAGACGCAGCTGTTGTAGACCGACAGCGCGGCGGTGAGCACCACCAGATTGAGGGCGTTGGCCACAATATTGCTGTCAATGGCGTGAAAGATCAGCACAAAGGGGCTTCCCCCTTCCACGACGTTCCGCCACGGGTAGAGTGACAGCAGGACCGCCAGCGACCCCACGTAAAACAGCAGAATACGGTAGATCACCTGGTTGGTGGCTTTGGGAATGGTTTTATGCGGTTCGTCGGCTTCCGCCGCGGTGATCCCCACCAGCTCAAGCCCGCCGAAGGAGAACATGATCACCGCCATGGCCATCACCAAGCCCGTGATGCCGTTAGGGAAAAATCCCCCGTCCTGCCACAGGTTGGCCACCGTCGCCGCCGGGCCGCCGTGACCGCTAAATAACAGATAGCAGCCAAAGGCGATCATGCTGATGATGGCGGCCACTTTGACAATCGAGAACCAGAACTCCAGCTCGCCATACACTTTGACGTGCGTCAGGTTGATGGCGTTGATCGCCACGAAGAAGATCGCCGCCGACAGCCAGGTGGGTACCTCCGGCCACCAGTACTGAATATAGATCCCCACCGCCGTCAGCTCCGCCATGCTTACCAGCACGTACAACACCCAGTAATTCCAGCCGGACATAAACCCGGCGAAGGGCCCCCAGTAGCGGTTGGCGAAATGGCTGAACGACCCCGCCACCGGCTCCTCTACCACCATTTCGCCAAGCTGACGCATGATAAAGAAAGCGATAACCCCGGCGATGGCGTACCCCAGCAGGACCGACGGGCCTGCCATACGGATCGTTTGCGCGATACCTAAAAACAGTCCGGTGCCGACCGCCCCCCCGAGGGCGATCAACTGGATGTGGCGGTTTTTTAACCCGCGTTTTAACTGATGCTCTTGCTGCGTTGTCATCTCTGACCTGCCCCTGTCTGTAAAAAGTCACGTTCGCCGGTAGCAACTTTCAGGCCAGCGGAGCGTCTTGCAGCGTCAGACAAAAATTAATTAATTGAAATATATTCAAATATTCTTTTCAAATCAGTTCCGGTAGCTGGTCATGTCGGCGCCGACCTGGCGCATCACACGCGAAAACTGGCCAGATAACGCACAGATCATGAGAAAAAGAGCGGATTAATGCATAAACCTGACCCGTTTTGGTGCATCCGGTTTGCCGCCGTCCGCTCAGGCTTCACGCCAGGCAAAAAACTGTTAGGCTGGTAGCCACTTTTACGTTCCGCTAGTGGCCACTATGTACAACATCGACGACTATGATCTGAAAATACTTACCCTGCTGCAGGCCAATGGCCGTTTAACCAATCAGGAGCTGAGCGAGCTTATCGGCCTGTCCGCTTCCCAGTGTTCGCGCCGCCGTATCGCCCTTGAACAGGCACAGCTTATCCTCGGCTACCATGCGCGTCTGGCGCCGGATGCAGCCGGGCAGGAGATGCTTGGCCTGATTGAGGTGCGTCTGCTGAATCACACCCCGCAATGCGTGGAGAGCTTTCATCAGATGCTCAGTGAAGTGGACGCCATTCTGGACGCCTGGAAAACCACCGGCGACGCCGATTATCTGCTGCGGGTAACGGTCCCGGACCTGCCCGGTCTGAGCCATTTGATCAGCCATATTCTGGCGCAAAACAAAGGGGTGGCCCATCTGAAAACCGCCGTCGTGCTCAACCGCCTGAAAGAGAACGGCCAGCTGATGCCGGGCACGACCCCGCTGCGCTGAACCGGGGCACAGTGCCCTGCGCTGGTGCAGACGCGGGGCCAGACAATGCGCGACAAGCGGAAAATTCGCACAATTCACGCATTCGGAAACCATAAAACGCACGACCCGTGCAATTTTCTCTTCCTGTCAGAACAACAGGTTAGGCTAAACCACGGCTATTTTTTCCGCAAACGCTCGCCAGGGCACGCTCCTCTGGTGCGATTTTTGCAAACAAGAGCTTATCCTTGTTAACGAAAAGATAGTGCTTATTTATGGATAATATCCTTTCCCCTGAAAAACTGACCCACACCTGGCTGGAGGATACCCTGGCGCTGCTGTTCGGCACGCTGATGATCTCCTTTGGCATTATCCTCTTTCGCCAGGCTGGCGCCATGACCGGCGGGACGGCGGGCATGGCCTTTCTGATCCACTACGCCACCCACCTGCCGTTCGGCGTGGTTTTCTTCGCCATTAACCTGCCATTCTACTGGCTCTCTGTCCGGCGGATGGGCGCCGCCTTCACGCTGAAAACCTTCTGCGCGGTCGGACTGGTGTCGCTGTTCTCCGACCTGCACGGCTACTTTATCCATGTCGATCGCCTGAACCCCTATTACGCCACCCTCTTCGGCAACATCATGGTCGGCATCGGCTTTGTGGTGCTGTTCCGCCATAAAGCGAGCCTCGGCGGCGTCAATATTCTGGCCCTCTATCTGCAGGATAAAAGCGGCATCCGCGCCGGTAAATTCCAGATGGTAGTGGACGCCTGCATCGTCACCGCCTCGCTGTGGGTGGTTAGCCTGCCGATGCTGCTGGTCTCTGTCCTCGGCGCCGTGATTTTGAATTCGATTATCGCCATGAACCACCGCCCCGGACGCTATGCGGTGTAATGGCTTCACCTTTAACGGTCATTTCAGGAGTAACCACTGTGTTCCAGAACGTTGACGCCTATGCGGGCGATCCTATCCTGTCGCTGATGGAAGCCTTTCAACAGGATCCCCGGGCAGACAAAGTTAACCTCAGCATCGGGCTGTACTATAACGAGCAGGCCATTATTCCCCAGCTGGAGGCGGTCCGTCAGGCCGCTGACCGGCTGCAGAGTCAGCAGCAAAAGGCCAGCCTTTATCTGCCGATGGAGGGGCTGGCGCCCTATCGCCGCGCGGTCCAGACCCTGCTGTTTGGCGACAATCATCCGGCGTTGCGTGCCGGACGCATCGCCACCATCCAGACACTGGGGGGCTCCGGCGCGCTAAAGGTGGGCGCTGATTTCCTCAAGCGCTACTTCCCCGACTCCGCGGTCTGGGTCAGCGATCCAACCTGGGAGAACCACGTTGCCATCTTTGCCGGCGCCGGCTTTGAGGTACATACCTATCCCTGGTTCGACAGCGCCACCCGCGGGGTGAATTTCCCCGCTATGCTCGCCGCCCTCCAGCAGCTGCCGCCGCGCAGCATTGTGCTGCTTCACCCTTGCTGCCATAACCCGACGGGGGCCGATCTCACCCGCGAGCAGTGGGATCGGGTGATTGAGGTGTTGATCGGCAGGGAGCTGATCCCATTCCTTGATATCGCCTACCAGGGCTTCGGCCGCGGACTGGACGAGGATGCCTATGCCATTCGCGCCATCGCCAGCGCCGGGCTGACGGCGCTGGTCAGCAACTCGTTCTCGAAGATTTTTTCGCTGTACGGCGAGCGCGTCGGCGGCCTGTCGGTGGTCTGTGACAACGCCGATGCCGCCGGGCGCGTGCTGGGCCAGTTGAAAGCCACCGTGCGCCGCAACTACTCCAGCCCGCCGGGGTTTGGCGCCCAGGTGGTGTCGCAGGTGCTCAACGATCCCGAGCTGAATGCCCTGTGGCAGGAAGAAGTGGAGGCCATGCGCACCCGCATCAGCGCCATGCGCGTCGCGCTGGTGAAGGCCCTGCAGGCAGCCCTGCCGGCGGGGGATTTTTCCTATCTGCTGACCCAGCGCGGCATGTTTAGTTACACCGGCTTTAGCGCCGATCAGGTAGACGTTCTGCGTCAAGAGCATGGCATCTATCTGATCGCCAGCGGTCGGGTCTGCGTGGCCGGGCTCAACCACGGCAATATTGCGCGGGTAGCCAGCGCCTTCGCCGCGGTCTGCGCACGCTAGCCGGGTCAACCCCGGCGCGGTAGAGCGATTAATCGCGACGCAGCCGGCGAGCCAGGCGGGTGCCCAGCGTCTGAATAAGCTGGACAATAACAATCAGCACCAGGGCGGTAGTGAGGGTGGCGAAAGCGTCGAAGCGCTGATAGCCATAGGTAATAGCCAGATCCCCGATTCCCCCGCCGCCCACTGTACCCGCCATGGCTGTGGCGCCGAGCAGACCGATGGTCGCCGTGGTGAGGGCCAGAATCAGCGATGCCGCCGCCTCCGGCAGCATAAAGTGCCAGACAGTCTGCAGCGGGGTTGCGCCCATGGCGTCCGCGGCCTCGAGGATCCTCTCATCCACCTCCAGCAACGAGCTCTCCACCAGCCGGGCAATATAGGGGGCGACAAAGACGATCAGCGGCACGATGGCTCCCGCGGTGCCGATAGTGGTGCCCACCAGCAGTCTGGTAAAGGGCAGGATCACAATCAGCAAAATGATAAACGGCAGCGAACGCAGCACGTTAATCAGCGGATTCAGCGCCTGATGCACCACCGGGTTGGCCACGATGCCGCCGGGACGGCAAACCACCAGCACAATCCCCAGCGGGACGCCGATCAGCGCGCCAAAGCCCAGCGAGACGGCGACCATAATCAGGGTGTCATGCAGCGCCAGCAGAAACTGATCGCCGGTGATGGCGGTATCAATAAGATCAAACATGGGTGATTTTCACTCCTGCATCGACCAGATGGGTGATGGCGCGGTCGGTTTCGTCAGGCTCGCCGAGGAGCTGCACAATCATAAATCCCAGAATCCGGCCCTGAACTTCAGACATGCTGGCAAACAGGATATTCACCTCGACAGCATACTCGCGGATCAGGTGGTTAATAATCGGCTGCTGCGCCGTCGCGCCGACAAATTCGAGGCGTAAAGCCCGGGCGCCGTTATCGCGCTGCAGGAACGACGCCACCCGCTGCGGCAGGCGGTCGTGCACCACCGACTGCACGAAACTGGCAGTGACCGGATGCTGCGGCTGAGCAAAGAGATCAAAAACCGCCCCCTGTTCAACGATACGGCCCGCCTGCATCACCGCCACCTTGTGACAGATTTTCTGGATCACCGACATCTCATGGGTGATCAGTACGATGGTGATACCATACCGACGATTAATCTCCTGCAAAAGCAGTAAGATCTGCACCGTAGTGTGGGGGTCGAGCGCCGAGGTGGCTTCATCGCACAGAAGGACCGACGGGTTGGTGGCCAGCGCCCGGGCAATACCGACCCGCTGCTTTTGTCCGCCCGACAGCTCATTAGGGTAGCTGTGGATTTTGTCGCTCAGATCGACGAACGCCAGCAGTTCCGCCACCCGCGCATGGATAAAGGCCTTGTCGCGCCCCTGTAAAATAAGCGGGATGGCGATGTTATGAAAAACGGTTTTCGAATTAAGCAGATTAAAATTCTGAAAGATCATGCCGATATCTTTTTTGATCGCCTGCAGGCGCTGGCCGCTGCAGGCCTGTAGCGGCTCGCCGTTTAACAGTACCTCGCCCTCGCCAGGCGTTTCCAGACGATTAATCAGCCGTAATAAGGTGCTTTTTCCTGCCCCGCTGTAGCCAATAATGCCAAAAATATCGCCTCGCTCAATGCTGAGATTAATATCCTGCAAGGCCAGAACCGGATGTCCTTTCCTGGAAAAGCTTTTACTGACGTGGCGAAATTCTATCATCGCGTTATTCATTTTAAATAGTCAGGCAGCAGGTAACCATCATACTGCGGATGGCTGAGAATATATTTTTTGAACTCGGCCGAGTGGTAGCCATCGATAATATCTTTGGCAAACTGCGCCTTCTGATTTTTACCGGCGACGGTCACGACATTAATAAAATGGCTGGTGGCTGCTTCCAGCTTTAATGCCGAGGTCAGGGACATACCGCTGGAGACGGCAAAATTGCCCTGAATCAGGCCATAGTCGACGTCCGGCAGAGCGCGAACCTGCTGGGCATTATCCATCTCTTTTAGGACAATTTTGTAAGGATTATCTACGATGTTACGCTGCGAAAAAGTGGCCGGATCGCTGTCTGGTTTAATTTTCACCCAGCCAAGGCTCTCCAGCACCAGTACCGCGCGATATTCATTTGACGGCTGGTTTGGTACCGACACGACGGTGCCCGCCGCCGGGGTCCCCAGGGTGGTCAGTTTCCCACCATACAGCCCCATCGGCGGCGTGGGGACCTGCACAATGCCCACGTTATCGATCCCCAGCCGCTCATTAATTGCTTTCAGATATACCGGATGCTGCATAATATTCGCTTCGATATCGCCGCGGGCTACCGCGTCATTCACCTGAATACCGTCGCTGAAATCCTTATATTCGATTTTATACCCTTTACTCAATAAATAGGGCGCGACGCCTTTCTCAAATTGTTCTTTATACGGCCCGGGGTTAAAGCCGACGCGGATAAGATGAGCGTCGGCGGCGGCATAAAAAGAGGTGGCCGACAACAGGGCGAGAGCGATCCCGCGCGCAACTGACTTGTTCATAAGGTATTTTCCTGGAGGGTTGGCGATATTGAACGATTAAATCACAGCCGATTGTGGGTTGTAAGCCAGAACGCCGAATTTCCTTTTGCTAATTCCTCATTAACTTTTGCTATACCGACATATCTTAAAAACAAGAATCTTTTGCGTATATTGTTATTTAGCCAGCCGCTATAAATCCCTTAAAGATGGTCAATTATTCGTGATTTAAACCGGGAATGTTATGCCTGATTTTACTGCTTCGCCGCTGGTGGACGCCCTGGAAGAGAATTTGTTCAGCCTGCTGGAAAAACTGGCCGCGGAGGTCAACACCGAAGCGCTGCCGCTGATCGATCTTTCCAGCGGCAGTCCGGATCAACCCACCCCGCCGGAAGTGATTGACTCGCTGCAGAGCGCTATTCATCGTCGTGAAAACCATGGCTACCCGTCATTCTGGGGCAAACCACAGGTCCGCGAGGCGATCGCCCGGTTCTATCGCCGGCAGTATGATGTGGAACTCGATCCGCACAGCGAAATCGCCGTGTTTCAGGGTTCGCATATCGGTATAGGCGGCATCCCGCGGGCGCTGCTCAGCCCCGGGCAATACCTCATCTCCACCGATCCCTGCTATCCGATTTACCGCTCGGCGGCGCTGCAGTCCCAGGCGGCGTTTTATGGCCTGCCGCTCGGGGCGGAGAACCATTTCCTGCCGGATTTTAACGATCTTCCCCGGGAAGTCGCTGACAAGGCCGGGCTGGTGGTGCTTAACTATCCGCATAATCCAACCGGCGCCCTCGCCACGCCGGCGCTGTTCGCCAGCGCGCTGCAGTTTGCTCGTCGTCACCAGGTGCCGATCCTCCATGATTTTGCCTATGCGGCCATCGGCAGCGCGGCCAGCGATGCGCCGCTGAGCCTCTTCTCCCAGCCAGACGCCAAAGCATGGGGAGTGGAAACCTATACTTTTTCCAAGACCTTTAATATGGCCGGCTGGCGCTTCGGCTTCGCGGTCGGCAACGCCTCGATTATCCGGGCGTTTAAAAAGCTGCACACCCATAGCTACAGTACGGTGTTTGGCGCGATTCAGGATGCGGCGATCGCCGCGCTCAACCTGCCGGCCGAACGGATTGCGCAGCTGACGGCGGTCTATCATCAACGTCGGGAGTGGGTTCTGCGTCGACTAGCCGCGCTGCGCTGGCCGGCGCGTGACGCACAAGGCACTTTCTTCCTCTGGCTCGGCGTGCCGCCCGGCTACCGTTCGCAGGAGTTAGCCCGTCTGCTGCTGCAGGAAGCGCATATTCTGGTGGCGCCGGGCACTGGTTTTGGCGCAGGGGGGGAAGGATTTATTCGCATCAGTCTGACCGCAGGGGACGAGGCGCTGAGCAACGCGCTGGACCGTCTTGCCCGGCTGGCGCTGTTTTAGTCCGCCGCCGGGAGAAGCAAAAACGCAACCCTGGCCGTCGGGGATTACCCGGCTGACGAGTCCATCACCGACAGCACGATTTTGCCCTCAAGATGCCCCTGCGCTGCTCGCTCATGCGCCATCTGCGCCTGCGCAAGGGGGAAAACGCTGTCAATTGCAACCTGGATGACCCCGGCGTCCAGCAGGTCGGCAAGCCGGGCGAGCTGCGCGCCGCTGGAGCGTACCTTGGTGGTTGAGACCGTCACTCCGCGCTGTCGCGCCTCTTCCGCCCCGGCAAAGCCGAGCGGAAAGATCGGGTACAGCGCGCCGCCGGGTCGCAGGGTACGCAAAAAACGGCCGCTGGCCGGCCCGCCCGGCGCATCAATGACCAGGTCCAGGTCACGCACCGTCTCTTCCACTGCGGTGGTTGTATAGTCGATAACGCTATCCGCGCCGAGCTGACGTAAAAAGGCTTCATGGCGGCCCGCGGCGACGGCAATCACCTCGGCGCCCTGCCACTTTGCCAGCTGCACGGCGAAATGACCGACTCCCCCTGCCGCACCGTTGACCAGGACGCGTTTACCCGCCAGCGGCACCGGCCGATGCGGCCCCGGCTGCAGCGGATTCGCCACCTCATGCCCGGGATCGATCATGAACTGCCAGGCGGTGAGGAGCGACATCGGCACCGCGGCGGCCTGCTGATGGCTCAGGGTTAGGGGTTTGCGAGCGAGGTCGCTGACCGGCACGCTAACGTACTCGGCGTAAGCGCGGCTGCCCCCTGCCGCCCCTTCGGGAAAACGCGCCATAGCATACACTTCGTCGCCGACCGCCACCTCCCGGACGTCATCCGCCCGCGCCACCACCACCCCGGAGAGATCGGTCCCGAGGATCAAGGGAAAGCGGACCTCGGGCCGCCACTCCGGGGGCAGCTGTTGATAGCCATCGCGCAGATAGCTGTCCGGCGGGTTCACGCCCACCGCGTGCACCTGTACCAGTACTTCACCGGCCTGCAGGACCGGCATGGGCGCATCCTCATAGCTCAGGACTTCCGGCCCGCCAAAGGCGTGCTGTTGAACGGCCTTCATCATCTGCGTCGACATCGCTTTCTCCTCATATGGAAATGCGTTATATTTAACGGAGCACCGCTCCGAATATATGGAGCGGTGCTCCGATTGTCAAGGAACGCCAATGAGAGCTGATGCCAGAAAAAATTATGACCTGTTGATCGAGGTGGCCCGGGACGTCTTTGTGGAGCAAGGCGCTGAGGCCTCGCTGCGCGATATCGCCCGCCGGGCGGGCGTCGGAATGGGAACCCTCTACCGCCACTTTCCCAACCGCGACAGCCTGCTGGAAGCCCTGCTCCGCAGCCGCTTTGCGGCGCTAACCGCCCGGGCTGAGTCGCTTCTGCTCGCCGCCGATCCTGCCGCGGCGCTGCTGGAGTGGCTGGCCGAGAGCGTGGCGTTTACCCATCAGCATCGCGGGATCATCGCCCCGCTGATGAGCGCCATCGACGATCCTGAATCCGCCCTGCACAGCGCCTGCGTTGCCCTGCGCGCCGCCGGTACGTCGCTGCTGACCCGCGCGCAGCAGGCCGGGCTGGCACGGCCAGATCTCAGCGGAGAGGAGCTGTTCGATCTGATCGCCGCGCTTGCCTGGCTGCGGGAGCAACCGTCCCATGCCCCGCGCGCAGAGCGGATTTTAGCGGTGCTGGCCGACGCGATCCTGACTGCCGGCTAGCGGCGGCCGGTCACCGACGAGACAGCGCGCCTGGCGCTAACGAAACGCCCGCCTTTAACGATCAAACGCCCAGCTGGCCGCGCTGGTCAGCGCCCGCTCGAAGGCGGGACGGCCGGGGCCGGCCAGCCAGCCGGCGAAGGTGTGCAGCTGCGGGTGCAGCTGGCGCATGGCGTCGAGGTCGGCGTGCCCCGCCAGCCGCCCGTCGTCCACCAGCCCGGTCAGCTTGTGCAGAAAAGGACTGGCGGCCAGCACCTCGTCGGAAAATCGCGAATAGGGGATCGGCCGTCCCGCCGCCGCGGAGAATAACCCCTCCAGCTGACGGCCGGTCACGCTGTCGCTGGCGATCTCGAACGTCTTGCCGGCAAACCGCGCCGGCGCGGCAAAAACCGCCGCGACAAGATGGCCGATATCCTCCACCGCCAGCACCTGCATTCTCCCCTCCGGCAGCATAAAAAATTGAAAACGACCTTCATCAAGGCCAAAACCAGGCATCACCAGCAGCTCCATAAAGGTGGCGGGCCGCACGATGGTCGCCGCCAGCGGCAGGCGGCGAATATGCCGTTCAATTTCCGCTTTGGTGTCATAATGCGCTACGCCGGTCGGCGTCTCCCCCGTCGCGCTGCCGGAGCTGTACACCAGATGCTTCACCCCGCACTCGACGGCGAGATCGGCGATGGTTATCCCGTAGCGTACCTCCTGCTCATCGGTCACCGTCCCTCCCGGCGAACTGGGCTGGACGCTGAAGACGCCGTCGACCCCTGCCATCGCCGACCGCATTGCCGCCCGGTCTTCAAAGGTACCCACGACCAGCTCGGCTCCCCGCGCCGCCAGCGCAGCGGCCCCGGCGGAGAAAGGATCCCTGACCAGCGCCCGAACCCGCCAGCCGCGGTGCAGCAGCGCCCGCGCCACCGAGCCGCCCTGCTGACCGGTGGCGCCAAAAACCAACACGGTTTGCGCATTATTCATCACTGTTCCCCTTATCTGCAGCCTGTTTCCCGGCCTCTCGCCAGCGATAGTCACCTTGCTTATCCTTCTCCAGCCAGCCGCAGGAAGGCCCGGCAAAATGCCCGGTGAACCATTGAGCATGATGGCTTGCCCCCCACGCCATCATCTCCCGTCGCGAGACTTCCGCCTGCCGGGGATCGCCGCAGAACGCTGAATTCCACTGCGGATGGGCAAACTGGATCGGGGAATGCAGAAGATCGCCGGAGAAACAGGCGTAGTCATCTCCGGCGGCGAGGACCAGCGCGGCATGGTCCGGACTGTGGCCGGGGGTGGGAATAAAGTCGATCCGTCCGCCGACCCGCGGCCGGGTCGCCACATCGACGGTCTCCAGCTGGCCGGCCTCAATCACCGGCAGCAGGCTGTCAAGCCACAGCGCCCGGTAGCGTTCGCTGTTTTTCACCCGCGACAGCTCTTTTGCCGAGCACAGATAGCGGGCGTTGGGAAACAGCGGCACCCAGCGATCGTCCTGCCAGACGGTATTCCATCCGACATGGTCGGTATGCAGGTGAGTCAGTAGCACCAAGGTCACGTCCTCCGGGTTCACCCCCGCGGCGCGGAGATTCTCCAGATACGGCGTGTTAAGTTGATGATAGAGCGGATTGCCGCCGCGCTCCCGACCATTGCCGGTGGCGGTATCGATAACAATCAGATCGTGGGGGGTCTGCACCACCCAGCTGTGGATTGACAGCGCAATCGGCTGAATAACGGCCTCCGCCTCCGCTACCGGGAACGCCTCTGGATAGAGCGCTGCCGGCTGCAGGGAAATCTCGCGCTCCGGCACTTTGAAAATCAGGCTATCGCCTGTCTGGTAAGTTTGCATCACTCCCTCCGCGCGCATTGCGCTGGTTGATTTATCGGGGTGATATTCACTATGCTGCCGGGATAACCCACATTCAAATTGATTATCATAATGAACAAAATCATTGAAAATGATTTTAGTCGTATCGATCTGAATCTGTTGACAGTCTTGATGGTGCTGTACCGCGAAGGGAGCGTCACCCGCACCGCAGAGGTACTGCATCTTGGCCAGCCGGCTATCAGCGGGGCGCTGAAACGGCTGCGCGAGATGTTTGACGACCCGCTGTTCGTCCGCAGCGCCAGAGGCATGCTGCCGACGCCGCGGGCGCAAGCGCTGATGACCGACCTGCAGCCGCTGATGGAAAACCTGCATTCGGCGATGTTTGGCGCCGGAGAGTTCGTCCCGGCGCGCGCGCAGCAGCTTTTTCGCATCGGCCTCAGCGACTGGAGCGAACACTGGCTGATGCCCCCGCTGTTACCCGGGCTGATGCAGGAGGCGCCCGGAGTGTCACTGCAGTCGATAGCCGCCGACCCCTTCCAGGTTCGCCAGTTGCTGGAGGAGGAGCGCATTGATGTCGCGGTGTCTGTCAACAAACAGAGCCGCGGGGAGGTGGTCAGCGAGCCAGTGATGACCATGGGAGTCACCACCCTGTGGTCGCCGCAGCAGATCCCCTGCCGCGGGCCGCCGTCGGTGAGCGACTTTGTCGCCTGGGAACACGTGATGGTGGCCTATCGCGAAACCGGCCACGGTGAAATTGACCGCCAGCTCGCCAGCCAGGGACTCGCGCGGCGCGTGCGCTTTGCCACGCAGAATTTCTCCACCTTTCCCCTGCTGCTGACCACCCTGCCGCTGTTCGCCACCGTCCCGCAGGGGCTGGCGCAGCGCTGGCAGGCGCAGTATGCGCTGCGCGCGGACGCTCCGCCGGTAGCGTATCCGGAATTTACGCTGTGCATTTTGCGGCACAAACGGCGGGCGCAGGATCCGGCGCTGAACTGGCTGGTGACGAAGTTAAAACAGGCCATGCGCGGCCAATAACCGGGCCGATGCCCCGGCATCAGGCCTCGCTGTGCGGGGGTTGCAGCACGCGCCTGCTCCAGTCATAAAACGCGCGCACCGCCGGCGGCAGATAGCGGTTTTGCGGATAGACCAGCGACAAGGGAAGATCAGAAGCGGCCTGCTCCAGACAGGCGACCAGCGCCCCGCTCTGCAAATAAGGTTGCGCCAGATAGCTGGCGACGCGGATCAGGCCCAGCCCCTGAATGCCGGCCTGAATGTAGGCATCGGTATCGTCGACCACCAGCGTCTCCCGCATGCGGATCGCGCAGTCGCCTTCATCGAGGGAGAAAAGCCAGTCGATGGTCCGCCCGGTACGGTGATTCAGGTAGCCCACCGCCCGATGCTGGTGCAGTTCGTCGATGCTCTGCGGCCGGCCGTGGGCCGCTATCCAGGCCGGCGAGGCGAGGACCATCCAGCGGTAGCGGGCCAGAGGGCGCGCCACCAGGGTGGTGGAATCTTCGATCCGCCCGGTACGGATCACGCAGTCGAATCCCTCCTGAATAATATCTTCCACGTTGTCGCTTGAGCAGAGGATCAGCTCCAGGTCGGGATACTGCTGCAAAAACTCGCCGATCCTCGGCAGAATGCAGTGGCGGGCAAGGGATTGCGGCATCCCTACCTTGAACCGCCCGGCGGGCTGAGCCGAGCGCCCGGGAAAGGAGGCTTCCATCGCCGCCATCTCGGCCAGCAGCCTTTTACACTCCTCATAATACCGGCGACCCTCCGCCGTCACGCTGAGCTTGCGGGTGGTGCGCTGGAGAAGCTGCGCCCCGAGCCAGGCTTCCAGCTCCTTCACCACCCGCGATACCGTGGAGCGCGGCTGCCCGAGCACCTCCGCCGCGCGGGCGAAGCTGTGGGCATCCACGACCGCAACATAGACCTGCATGGCATCCAGTTTGTCCATTTCGTTACCCCCCCGGCGCTCATTATCCCATTATTACGAACAGTCTAACCCGAAACGCTGTACTTATCGAATGTCGACCGTCCCCCTACACTGAACCTGTAGCCCGTCAACACAAGGCTTAACTGAGCAAGGAGTTAAAATGAAAACTGATAATTTTAATCATGCGGAAAAGGTATTGGTGCTGGGAGCGGGACAACTGGGCGCCGCCGTTCTCGATGCGCTGGTGCCTGCGGTAATCGAGCGCCAGGGCACGGTCTCGGTCATCGTCTCGCCGGCGGCCTGGGATGAAGCCGGCCAGCTGCGGTCGGCAAACCATCAGGCGCTGGCCGACGCCGGAGCCACCTTCCTCGCCGTCGATATCGCCGGTAGCGCCATGGAGACGCTGGCCGATCAGTTTCGCGGATTCACCACCGTGATTAACTGCATGGGGTTTGTCGCCGGTCCGGGGACACAGCTGAAAATTACCCGCGCGGTGCTGGTGGCCGGGGTACCCCGCTATTTTCCCTGGCAGTTTGGCGTCAATTACGATGTGGTAGGCAAAGGCAGCGGTCAGCCGGTCTGGGACGAGCAGTACGATGTCCGGACCCTGCTGCGCGCGCAGCGGGCCACGGAGTGGGTCATTGTCTCCACCGGGATGTTTACCAGCTTTCTCTTCGAACCAGACTTCGATGTAGTGAATTTATCCAACCGAACCCTTCACGCCCTTGGCAGCTGGGATACCCAGGTGACCGTCACCTCACCGGCGGATATTGGCCGCCTGACCACGGCGATTTATCTGCATCAGCCGCGGATCGTCAACGAGGTGGTGTTTGTTGCCGGCGAAACGACCTCTTACCGGCAGTTGGCGGATACCGTGGAGCGCGTAACGCAGCAGACGTTCAGCAAAGCCGTCCACACCCTGCCCGCCCTGCTGGAGCAGCTGCGGACAGACCCGGATGACGCCATGCTGCGCTATCGCGCCGCCTTCGCCCGGGGGGATGGCGTGTGGTGGCCGATGGGCGACACCTGGAATGCCCGCCACCAGCTGCCGACCCAGGACATTGCCGGCTGGCTGCAGACCGCGCGCTGATTTTCTCTCACAGGACAGAATGACGATGAACAAGTTAATTCCACTGATCGTATTGAGTTGTCTGCTGCCCCTGGCGGCAAATGCCAGAACCATCACCGCCACCGGCGATACCCTGGACCATGCGGAGAGCAAAATCCGCCAGCAAGCCGCCCGCGAGGGCGGGACTACCTATCGCATCACTGAAGCGCGAATGGGCAACAAAGTGCATATCACGGCGAAAATCGCGGACTAAAGCACCGGCGTCAGGCTCAGGGATGAGCTGCCGGCAGCCCGCGCGCCAGGTCAGGCGCTCATTTTTTCCCGTCGACGATCGCGGCCCGGCGGCGCGCCATACAGGCGAGCGTATTCCCAGGTGAACTGCGACACGCTGATATAGCCCACCTCCCCGGCAGCCTGCGCAATACTCATCCCTTCCGCCAGCATCAGGCGGCGGGCGTGGATCAGGCGTAACTGCTTCTGAAACTGCAGCGGCGACAGCGTGGTCATGGCGCGGAAATGACGGTGAAAGACAGAGACGCTCATCCCGGCGGCGTCGGCCAGCGCGTCGACGCTGACTGGCTGCATAAAATCCCGGCGCAGCATCGCCACCGCCCGACGGATCCGCGCCGAATGGCTGTCTACGGCGCCCAGCGCCCGGATGGCCGGCCCATGGACACTCTGCAACAGCCAGTAATGCAGCTCCCGCCGCAGACCTTCCCCCAGCACCGCCAGCGCCCCCGGTTGATCAAACAGCCTTGCCAGCCGGTAAGCGGCATCCGTCACATCGGCGTTCATCGGTTCGATACCAACGCGGGGCGCCTCATCCGGCCCTGACGGCCCGGCCTCCTGCAGCTCGCGCAGGATAGCCAGGTCCAGCTCCAGCACCAGCGCGTAATAGGGAAAACGCTGACTGGCCTCGGTGATCTGGCTGGTAGTGGGAACATCCGCGGCAATCACCATCGCCTCGCCCGGACCATAGTCAAAGCTGGCCAGGCCGGTGGTCACGCTCTTACGCCCCTGGAGCAGCATGGCCACCAGCGGCCTGGCGATAGCCGCCTGCAGGTCACCAGGATGCAGGGCCCGCACCAGAGTAATACCGGGAACCGGGGTAACTGCCACCCCGCTGCTATCGACATGAGCATCGGCAAACCGGCGGCAGAGATCGAACAGAGCGTCGCGCATAAGATCCTTTCAGGCAAGTTTTAAAGCCTGAGTATGCGCTATTTCCCGGCAAAAGGGAGTGAACGGAGAGAAATGGGCAAAAAATAACAAGGATTGGGCAACCCGGCCCGGTGAGCCTCTCCTATTGTAAGGACTCCACATACCAGAGAGGACCGAACATGACTAAAATTGCACTTATTACCGGCGCCAACCGCGGCCTTGGCCGTCAGACCGCACTGGATATCGCCCGCCAGGGTGGGGATGTCATCGTCACCTACCGCGGCAGTCTCGAACAGGCGGAAGCGGTGGTCGCCGACATCCGCGCCCTGGGCCGCAAGGCCATCGCCCTACCGCTGGATATGGCGCAAACCGCCAGCTTCCCGGCCTTCGCCGACAGCCTCGGCAGCGCGCTGGCCAGCGTCTGGGGGCGGGCCACTTTCGACCACCTGATCAATAACGCAGGGCACGGCGAATTCGCCCCGCTGGCCGAAACGCGCGAAGCGCAGTTCGACGGGCTGTTTAACGTCCACGTTAAGGGGGTATTTTTCCTCGTACAAACCCTGCTGCCGCTGCTGGCAGACGGCGGGCGGATCGTTAACTTTTCCTCCGGGCTGACCCGCGTCTCCTATCCTGGCTTCTCCGCCTACGCCGCCGCCAAAGCGGCTGTGGAGATGCTGAGCGTGTATATGGCCCGCGAGCTGGGCGGGCGCGGCATCACCGTCAATACCATCGCCCCCGGGGCTATCGCCACCGATTTTGGCGGCGGGCTGGTGCGGGACGACGCGGGGGTTAACGCGCAGTTTGCCGCCATGACGGCGCTGGGACGGGTGGGCGTTCCCGAGGATATTGGGCCGATGATCGCCAGCCTGCTACGCGACGATAACCGCTGGGTGACCGCCCAGCGGATCGAGGTGTCGGGCGGACAAACCATCTGACGACTCAGGCTGGCAGGATGCGCTCCAGCGCCAGGCCTGCCAGCCGCACGGTCTCCAGAAGACGCGGCAGACTATCCCCTTCCCGCGCTTTCGCCGACAGGCCAAGCATCAACGTATCCATATAGTCAGTCACCCGCAGCGCGTCCTGCGGGCGATGGCGGGCGATATACTGCTGGATTTTGGCTCTTGCCGCAGCATGCCATTCGCCTGCCGCCACCCGGGCATCAGCATCCTGACAATGTACCCCCTCCAGCACCAGGCAGCCGGCGGCGGCCGGATCGGCCACATAGCGGCGAGCCGCCTCCTGCAGTACGGCGATGAGCGACGCCGCCACCGGCTGGTCGTCTCGCAGCAGGGCATCAATGGGAATGGCCCCGGTCTGGCTGTAGCGCTGCAGGACGCGGGTATACAGCCCGAGCTTACTGCCAAAAGCGGCATAAAAGCTCGGGGGGTTGATGCCGAAAGCCTGGGTCAGATCGGCCACGCTCACCGCGTCGTAGCCTCGCGCGTGGAAGAGGCGTTGCGCCGTTTCAATGGCCTGTTCCGCATCAAACTGGCGGGGACGTCCCGGAGTACGCCCTTGTTTTGTAGTGGTCACTATATTAATCCTTGACAGCCTGTTTAGCCGCAGCATATTGTAATCATCACTACAATATCATGAGATGTGGGATATGACAGCGTTTCACAACAAATCAGTGCTGGTTTTAGGCGGGAGTCGGGGAATTGGCGCGGCGATCGTCAGGCGTTTTGTCGCCGATGGCGCGTCGGTGGTGTTTAGCTATTCCGGTTCGCCGGAAGCGGCCGAGCGGCTGGCGGCAGAGACCGGCAGCACGGCGGTGCAGGCGGACAGCGCCGATCGCGATGCGGTGATAAGCCTGGTCCGCGACAGCGGCCCGCTGGACGTGTTAGTGGTCAATGCCGGGATCGCGCTTTTCGGTGACGCTCTCGAGCAGGACAGCGATGCCATCGATCGCCTGTTCCGCATCAATATTCACGCCCCCTACCATGCCTCCGTCGAAGCGGCGCGCCGCATGCCGGAAGGCGGGCGCATTATTGTCATCGGCTCGGTCAATGGCGATCGCATGCCAGTGCCGGGAATGGCGGCCTATGCGCTCAGCAAATCGGCCCTGCAGGGGCTGGCGCGCGGCCTGGCGCGGGATTTTGGCCCGCGCGGCATCACGGTCAACGTCGTCCAGCCCGGCCCAATTGATACCGACGCCAACCCGGAGAACGGCCCGATGAAAGAGCTGATGCACAGCTTTATGGCCATTAAGCGCCATGGCCGTCCGGAAGAGGTGGCGGGAATGGTGGCGTGGCTGGCCGGTCCGGAGGCGTCGTTTGTCACTGGCGCCATGCACACCATCGACGGAGCGTTTGGCGCCTGATACCCCAGGGCGGCGATGCGCGCTTTGCACCGCCGCCGCGGGGACGTCATCGCCTGTCAGGGATCTTCAGGCCAGGCTGTCGACCGCCATAAAAAAGCGATCTTCGGTAAGCATACGCCGCGCTTCCGGAGACTGGTGCGCCTTGCGGATCATCCAGCCCTCCTCCGGGGCCAGGCTCAGATAAAACACCTCCCGGGAGCCCGCGCCGTCGGGCGCCTCAAGACTCAGGGTCACGATCCCCTTTTCCACGCCATCCAACAGCTGCTGCGGCACGATATTGACGCTGCGCTCGCCGTTTTGCAGACGAATGGCCGGGATATCGTAGCGGCAGATGCCGCTGTTGAGGCTGTAGCCAAGGGTACTCAGGTCGTGGAGATGGCGGGTCGAAATCACCACCTCAATACCGGTTCCATCAAACCACTGACTTATCTGCTGAGCCAGCTCCGCCATCTGCTGACGAAACCTGGCGATATCCGCGGCGGCCGACCCGTCGAGGGCCGCTGTCCGCCGCGGATTTTGCTGTTGCTGCAGTTTCTTAAAAAAACGTTCCCTCGCTGTCACGTTATCTCCCTGTGCTGTGATGAAACCGGTTGGGCTGGATGAAGATGGTTATCGCCCGTTCGCTGGTTACGAAGATTGAGGGCGAACTGGCGCGATGGCCCCGCCGCAAATGTTTGTTTTTTTATGTTACTTCGCCGCTTCAGGCCTGAGCCGTAGCTGGTTGTGTTCGGCGGTGAAAATGCGCGGCTTGTCCGGATCCAATTCCTCACGCGCCAGCACCTGCTTCCAGGTATTTCTTTGTGTGTCCGGATGGCGGAACAGGCCGACAACCGCCACGAACGTCGCCTCCGCTTCCAGCGGCATATTCAGACTGGCGTCCCCTCCGGGACCGATCACCACATCGCGACTGGCGAGGAGATCGGCGGCGAGCAGAATATCCCCCTCCTCCAGCAGCTGCTGGTAAACCAGCCGGTCAAAGGTCTGGCGATCTTTAAGCTGATAGATGCGCACCACCACCGGTTCAGAGAGCGAGTGATTCTCTCTGGCATCGGTGTTGAGCGCTTCGCGCGCGGTAAAGTCCAGATGCAGCGTATTAATTTTCTTATAAAAAACGGCGTTGAAGGCAGACTTTGTTCCCTCCGAGACGCGCTGGGTGAGTCCGCATCCGCTCAGGCAAAGCGCAAGCAGGGGCAGCAGACAGGCGGTTTTAGTCAAACTTATACGTAACACGTCGGTTTCCTTGTAGAAAGGTGGCAGGCTGCAGGCCCGCATAGGTACCCAGCTCGGTGGTAAAGGTCTGAGGAATATCGCCCTCACTCTCGCCCTCACCCACGCCCAGCACGCCGTTCATACCGAGCCAGAACGGTCCGTCCCCCAGCGGCGGGACAGCCAGCAGTCGGGTCGGCGCGGTCAGGGTGATGTTGGCCCGGAATCGCCAGCCGAGGTATACCCGCAGCAGGATGAGAAAGTCCCGAAACAGCGGGCCGTCAGGCTTCCAGCCCTGCGCCTCCGCGGGATTGTCGGTGGTAAGGGCGACGAGGAGCTGGCTGCTGGCATCCATCGCTTCGTCACCCAGCGGCGTATTGCCGTCCAGGAAGAAGTCGTCATCGCCGTAAAACCCCAGCGGCTGGCTGATCGCCACCGGACGCAGGCTGTACGGGCTCACCCTGACGGTGGTCTCCGGGGCCAGCAGGGTGACCAGCGCCTGGATCCCCTGCTGGGTTTTGCCCGGCTGACGCAGCACGCCGGTTAGCGCCAGAAAGCGCGACGCCGGCGAGGCGATATGCTGCGTCGTGCCGGGGATGCCCAGCCCCGCCAGGCCCAGTAGCGACTGCGAGAGACGATCGGTGCCGCCGGGCTCAAAGGTGGCGGGCCAGGAGTATTTCCGCCAGATGCGGTAAAACTGCGTCATGATCCGGTGGCTGAAGATATCCAGTAAGCCCTGCAGCGCTTCATGCCCTTCCCTGTGCTGGGCGATATCATCGAGATATGCCGTCGGGAGCGGCGAATCGACACCGTACAACCCCATAAAGGTGGTGCGAATGACCGGCGGCCTGCTGTCATCGGCCTCATCGTATTCCACGGCTTTCAGTTCGCTGGCGGGAAATCCCATTCCCGGATGCGGGTAAAAACGCACCGGATCGTCAGCCGGATGGCTGGTTCCCCCCATCAGCGGTTGGCCGGGACGCCGTTTTTCCAGAAGCTGGCAGAAGCGGTAAAAATTGATCCGCGGCAGGTCGGCCTCCAGTCGCGGGGTCAGCCGGGAATGCGGCGGCTGTGCTTCTCTTCCCATTCCAGTCGTTCTCCGGTTGGTTGCAGAATGATAATCAGGCGGTTGAACAAGTAGATGTCGGTGTAGAGCGCGAAGAAGCGGCTAAGCATCTCGCCAAACAGGCATATATCGCCTCGTCCGGCAAAGCCGTGACTGTCGAGGGTGACTTCAATCTGTACGCCGCGCACCAGATGGCCCTGTGCAAAGCGCTCTGTTGCGCGGTGCTTCACGTCGAGGATGGCTTCCAGACGCCGACGATTCATCTCGCTGTCGGTCCATTCATACAGCGCCAGGGTGCCGCGCAGGACCTCCGCGTTATCCATCAGGGAAAGAAAACTGCTGCCCAGATGGCTCAGCACCCGCCAGTGAAAACGGTCCTGGGCGGGGGGATAGCACGGCAGCGTCGGCGCGCAGAGGTTACGCACTGCAATACTGGCGGAAGTGGTTTTCATCACCGTATCGAGCACGGTGCTCTGCAGCGCGCGACGCGGCAGCTGGCCGTTGGTTCCGGTGAGGGTCAGCGACAGGCTTTCATCTTCCGGTACGGTATGATTATCAAAGGCTTCTCCGCCGACGATAAGCCAGGTGTTGTACAGCCCGGAGGGGCCACGGCGCACCCGGGTATGATAGTAATAGTCCGCCGCGTCATGACGCATCATGCCGCCTTTGTGGCGAAAACTTGAGAACGGCGCGTAAACCTGCTGGTGTGAGGAGATCACGGAATCGACGGTGTAAATTTCGGTGTGGCCGTCCTGCACGCGCATCGGGCGCAGCGGGTATTCGGTCTGCAGGGAATTGATGGTCAGCGGATCGGACTCCAGCGGAAACAGGTTGATCACTGGCACGCAGTGCAGGCGCAGCTGCTTTTCGCTGAAGCGGAAGTCATGTTCCCAGCGTTCCGCCAGCACGACGTCGATTTCAAACCACGCCAGTCCGGCCGGAAAAGCCACCGTCTCCAGCCCGCGCAGATCGATGAACATGAACTTTTCGCGGAAGGTAAAATACTCCAGCAGCAGCTGGTAACCGCGAAAACTGCGGCCATCTTCAGGCCAGAGGCCGTCATCCTCGCCAAATCCCAGCGCGCTGAAATACCCGTCCAGCGGCCTTCTGTCCACCTCATCGGGCATGCGCAGCCACATCCGGGCCACATTGAGGGTAAAGGCCTCGTGCATGGCGCAGGCCAGCGGCGCATCGGCGTTGCAGTACAGCGGGATATGACTGAGATCGACCCGGCGCCAGTCCGTCAGCTGGCTGCAGGTAAAGCGCAGCGTGATCACCGACCGGCCATCCGTATCGGTGGCCAGCTGGACGCGTTCCAGGGATAACGGCTGCAGAGCGATCGCTTTGGTGGTGGTGTACCGGCAGCGCGTGCCCTTTTCACCGATCGGCCGGGAAAGCACTTCAAAACCTTTGCCTATCGTCATCGGCTCTTTCATTTCCGGCCAGTCGGGGGTGAACTCCACGACCGACATCGAGGGAATGGTACGTAAATAATGTGGCCACAGCAGACTGACCACGCCTTCGGTCAGCTCAGGCAGATCGTCATCGAGTTTCTCGCGCATGCGGCCCATCAGGAAGGCAAAACCTTCAAACAGACGCTCGACAAAGGGGTCGCGAGCGCCCGCTTTGTCGAGATTGAGCATTGCCGCCTGCTCAGGATGAGCGCGGGCAAACTCTTCACCCGCTTCCAGCAGGTAGCGCATTTCAGCGTCGTAATAACGCAAGGTTAAATCGTCCATAAATCACCAGAATGAGTAATAGCTTTCAGATATGCAGAGAACCGCAGGTGCAGGGAGTGGAATGTGAATGATGCGTGAATTATGCGCACAGCACCGCGGCGCGAGCAGGATTCAGAGCGATGAGCCCGGCAAGCAATGACTCCATTTCTGGCAGCAAGCGATTTTTTTCTGCCTCACTGCGCCCGGCCTTGCCTCTGAGCAGCCGGAGTCGGCGGGCTTTGACCTCAAAGATAAGCTCCGGCTTCCATTGTTCGAGCGTCATTTCCCGGGCGCGGCTGTCGAGTTCCGCCAGCAGATGCAGCGCCATTTCATTTTTTCCGTACTGCTCGCTGACCCGCGCCATCAGTAAGCGCATCAGCCACCGATTGCGGCTGGTGGTATAGCCCGGCTGCGCCTGTAACCAGTTCAAAGCCGACTCAATACCTTCATCGTCCGCGCGGGTGAGCACTTCTGGCTCCAGCGACAGCACCTCATCAGCGCTGGTCGCCGCCATTACCGGCTCATCTTGCCATCCGGCCATCTCATCCAGGACACGTTCGTTAAGCCAGTTGAGCGTCACTTCATCGGCGAATGGCGTACCATCGTTAAACGCCAGGGTTTCCAGCCCCGGCAGACGAGCCAATAGCCCTTTCATATCCCGGCACAGGATATCGGCCCGTACACTGTCAGCATCCAGTTTCAGCAGCGCCTGCCAGGCGTACCACTGCACATCCAGCCACAGATGGTTGACGCCTTGCGCCAACAGCGTGTCCGTATGCTCTAGCAGTTCCGACCAGCTTTTCTGTAAATACAACCGCTTAAGATGGGCTTTACTCTCAGGCTTGGGAGGCAATAGCCGTGTCCGGCCGGAGGCATCCAGCGGCGGTAACTCCGTTAACGTATCCCAACGCACACTCTTCATCAGATGATGACCTGCCAGCCATCCGCCGGGACACTCGCGCAGATATTTCGCCAGCACCTTAGCCTGATCGAGCAAATCACGACCTGACGTGACGGTATGCATTACCGGTGCGGTGTCCGTATGTTGGGGTAGCAGATCGTGTTCTTCGCGGCTGGTCTGCGGCACCAGACTGTGGGCTCCGCCGCTTTGCACCAGGCGGTTCTCCAGTATCTGATATAGCCCGGAAAGATCGGGGCGAGATGCTTCAGCCAAGCCGGAAAAAGTGGCTTCCGCCAGCAATAACGCCCCGATAATGACCTGCATAGTGGTCATGTCGACTTCCGGATAAAGAGACAGACTGTCCGACATCCGGCGACTGCCAAGCCATTCCAGCGCTGATTTACAGCTACGTTCACGCTGGGGATGGAGCATAGCCCCAAACCGCTCAAGCATTGCCGCCAGCAGCGTAACGCCCTCCGCCAGACCGGTTTCACCATCCCGCTGCAGACGCGCCCACACGTAAAAGGTGATCACGCGCAGATCCTTGCAGGTCTGAGTCAGCAGTTTTTCTGCCAGCTGGCAAATCAGTTCGGTATCGACGCCGGAGATCTTATTGACCTCATCGCGGATACGCTGAAAATCATCGTCATAGCCCGGATCGTCCCCGGTTGGTTGGGCGTCACTGATTGGCGCAAGCCAGGACTGCCACTGCGCCTGACGTGACCGGGCCTGCTGGCGCAGTACGCTTTCATCCAACTGACTGGCGGCAACCAAATTTTGTAAAATACTCATAATTCCATCTCATCCATGTCACTATTCCCTACCCCCGTCGTCAGGACCTGTGCGCTCTCAGCCGCATCGACAGTAAAAATCTGATCCGGCAGGGTCAATCCGCGCAGCGCCAGAAGCGCCAGCGGGCCGCTCCCAAGCTGGGAGCGCAATACCCACTGCAGGGTGCGGCCATCCGGGGCGGAGAAGCTCATCATCCACTGGCTGCGATCCAGCGGATGGCGTTTACCCTGCTCCAGCCAGCGAATAAAACCCCAGGTACCGCTGTAGTCACCGAACAGGCGCGTGCCCGCATTGACGGTGGTCCAGGTCAGCAGAGTGCCGGGTTTATACGTCTCCCCCGGCCAGCGGAAAGTCTGCCAGTCGGCCATTTGATTGAAATAGCGCAGCTTTTGGCCGTCTATCGTCAGCTGTGTCTCGACAACCTCCGGGGCAGGCCTGGCCTGTAACTCAAAGCTGATCCCCTGGCTGCCGTCGGTGAAAAGAATGTCGGACAGCTGGCTTAGCTGGTTGATCGCGCGCAGAAAGGCCGGATTAAAGACCAGGCCGTGACTGTTGACCTTATCCGGCACCCATTGACTGCCTTCTTTATGCAGGACACCGTTCAGCTCCGTCGTGAGAAAACGTTCGATTCGCCCGCTGTCTTTGCGCACAAACTCAGCCAGCATCGGCAGGGAGGCATCGCTTTTGCTGGCGGCAAACGGAAAGCGTCCGTCAAAGGCGGTGTGCCAGTTGGCGACCACCGATCGGCGCCATTTGTCATTCAGACTGGCCGCCGACGGCAGAAGCACGGTTTCCCATGCCTGGGTCAGCGGTTGCACAAACAGAGTGTTGCCGAAGCCACTCCACTCTTCGCCAAGGCTTGCCGAAATCAGGCTACCGTACTGTTGCGTGTCGGTCAGGTCGACGCTTTTTCCCTGGAAGACGGTCTGCGCCAGGACCTGCATCATTTCCTGCGGATCGGAGGCATTCGCAACCTGCTGCAGGCGCAGGCGCACGCGGGTGATACGGGTCAGATAGGTTTGCAGGCTCAGGGTGCTATCGGCCGACATGACGTTGCTGCCCGTGTTTTTCCCCATCAGCTGGAGCAGTGGGCCGAACGTGTCATCCAGAGGCCCCTGCGGGCCGGCTGCCGACTGGTCGATGACCGGCTTGTCTTTCCCGCCCACCAGATCTTTGGCCGATTTAATAAGGCTGTCCGACAGCCCCTCCCTTTGTTGCCCCGCCTGCCCCTGCCAGGCAAGGGTATTCATCAGGGCAATCAGCGGCGACTGGCGGACATCGCTTATCAGCGTGAGCTGGTCGGTAACATCGGCAATGGTGGTCGCCGGGTTGAGTCGCAGACTGTTGAGAAAATTCAGCCAGCTGCCGGCGAAATCGGTGAAGTAGCGTCGGGTCAGACGCGCTTTCAGCGCCTCCGGCGACAGGTCTGTCGACACCGTTTTGCGCGAATCGCTCAGCACCCAGTCGATTTCCTCCCGGCGCGAGCTGGCTGCCTTATCAATGGCCTGCTGAATGCCGCCTTCCCATGCCTGGCGGGTAAACATCCCCGGGACCACTTCATCGGTGGTAAACAGGCGGCGCGCGTCGGTGCCACTGGTCATGTCTTCCAGCGACACATCGGCAAAATTACGACGCACGGATTTGAGCATGTTCTCATATAAGGTGCTTTCGGCATTGCGGCGACCTAGCTGCTGCAACAGAACCTGACGGCTCTGACTCACCCGTTGCGCATCCGGGATGATCTTCCACTCTGGCCGCTCGGGCAGCAGGGAGAGATAAAAGGCCCACAAATCCGGCGCCAGACTTTGCCACAGACCGGTCGAGATCCCTATTCGCGTCGGCTGGACCGCTTTCATGGTCTGCGCGAAAAATGCGCCATCGGCTTTATCCGGACGAGCCATCATCAGCCAGGCTTTCAGCTGGTCATAGCCCGGTTTCGCCAGCTGGGCTCGTTGGTCGCTATTGGGGGCGGAGTTGACCAGCGCGCTGAGCGCCTGCTGCAACGCGGCATTGGCCGGGTCACGTATCAGGCGATGATTTGCCACACCGTACCAGGGCAGGACGGCGTCTAATAGTTGCTGATGATGGTCCAGACCAAAGCGCCGATACCAGGGAGCGCCCTTCTGCCCATCGTGCACGAGACGGCCGGCTTCGTTGCGCAGGGCATGGAGGGCCGTCAGTTGATAGTCAGAAACGGAGGGGTGGGCCACCAGGTCGCGGGCTTTTCCCGCTACCGAAGCAATCTGACTGTAATTGAGGGCAAAGGAGAGCAGCAGTCCCGCCGCCCACAGGCCGAGGATGGCCAGCAGACCGCACGCCAGGCCCCGCTCCCACGCCATTCCCACGTGATGCCCGCGTAAACGGCGGCAGTCATCGACGATCCCCAGCCAGGTGGCGGGCAGCGTCAGGAGATGAGGCTGGCCCGCAGGCGAGGTATCCGCCTCCTGATACGGATCTACGGTACGAGGCTCTGGCAGGCTAAACATCAGGCCTCGCAGCGCAAGCCGCTGCCGCGAGGCGGTCAGCCACGGCGCCAGCTGCCAGCGCCATTGCGCGATCCCCCCGTCGATAAGCTGCTGTCCCAGACGCAGCAGAAAGTCGTGGCGGGTCTCCTCCGCGATCTGGCGCATCCCCTGCTCCCGCAGCGTGGGCAGCATCTGCGCAAGCTGACGGGCGACATCGTCCTCGGTAGCGCGCAACGGGAAGCTAACCCCTACCGCCTGCACCGCGCGGTCAGCCTGCGGCCACTCACTATCGCATAGTTTCCACAACCAGACCGGGGCGGCATAGCCCAGCAGTTCGCTGATTTTTTCCAGCCCGTGCAGGTCGCTCTCGCTTATCTGCGGCGTCAGGGTGAGAGACGACGGCATTACCCGCACAATTCCGTCCAGAGGACGGCCGCGGCGCAGCTTGCGCAGCGCGGCGTATTGTTGGCGATCGGGTTCGGAGAGCAGACTGCCGCCGTAAATCAGAACGGTACGCTGGCCCTCCAGCCAGCGCTGCTGACGCAGGCCAGGCACCAGTTGTTCGATTGCCGCCTCGTCGCCGGTGACTAAAAGCAGGCGGACTTTGCGGCGCCAGCGCAGGCGGTAACGTGCGTGAAGGTGCTTTTTCAGCGGGGCATAAAGGGCTTCGCGCCCGGCGGGCCTGGTGGGTTGCCGCACAGGCGTTGCTGAAGGCTTAACCTTATCTTTTATCAGCAGTCGAAAGGCCATAAACCCCAGTACCAGCAGGCTGAGTGCCATCCCCCAGATAATAAAGCCCGTGGCGATAAGCGGGCGCAGCGTTTCCCACTGCGTGGCACGATCCATCGCCCACAGCCACCATGCCAGCCCGCCCAGGAGCACCAGAAGCGTGACCGCAGCAATACAGACGATAACCGTAGCCGCCACAGAGATAGCGGCAGGTTTATTGACGTTGTCCATCAGGTTTTACAATTCCAATTGCGAGGGTATTCAAGGGATCGCGGGCTAGCCAGCCACACGGTTGTTGGTAGTGCGCGGCGTAGATCGCCGCCAGCGACAGAACGGTCAAGCCTTCCATCTCGCCGATGTCTCCCCAACAGGCATCCTGGCGATACAGGTTAATATCCCATCCGCTGTGCGCCAGCGCTTCCAGTCCCGGCTGAAAAAACAGCGCACAGGCTTCCGGGGGGCCGCTCAGTTCGTTCTGCTCCAGCACACGAGCGGCTACAGCAGTCAGGGCCTCCCCTTTTTCTGCGCAATAGGTTTCCCCCCTGGTCAGGTGCACCGGACCGTCCCGTCCGGCGAGCCACAGTACCGCAGACTCTCCGGCGGGTTGCACGGCCCCCGGCTGGGCGACAACCACCTGACATCCGGCGATAAGCACAGTGTCATGGGGGTCAGCTTCCGCCAGAGCGTGTGCTATCTCCGCGAGGCTGGCCTCCCCACGCCAGGCATCCGGGCGTGAGGGTAGTGTCATCTGCGCAACAGTGAGGGTCATCTGTGCACGAAACGCCTGCCAGGCGAGCTCCGTTCCCTGCCAGTAGCAACGCAGCGGCGGCGTAAGCGTTCTTTCACTGCGCTGTCGTTGCCATTCCATCACCAGTAGTTCCGCCAGCCGTTTTTCGCGGGCGATAGCCTCAGAAACTGAAAGGTATGGCGCTCGCAGCGCCCTGCCGCCGCCCTCGTTCTCTTCCTCTGGCGGACGCTGGTGACGGCTTAGCACCCGCAGCCAGTCAGTGGTCGTTTTGCCCATGGGCCCCAGTAACAGACCTTCCTGTAACCCGATCGGCTGCCGATGCTCCGCCCACCATTGCTGTTGTTCGTATGCCACCAGTTGGTCATAGAACCTGGCGTTATGCACGCTCATGCGGTAGTACAGCAGCCGGATCAACCAGCCGGTACCTGCCAGCACCAGAGCCAACAGGATCCCGGTGGCGGCCAGGGCGCTTTTCCCTTCTGACGAGGCAAGTAAAGCGCTGACCCCGCCGCTAAGCAGGACCAGCAGGGCCGAAGCCGATAGCCACCTGGCCGTACCAGGCGGTCGCGCGTCTCCGTACGGGGGATACTCCGGTACCGGCCTCACTGATCAACCCCGCAGTCTGGGTTAGAGCTGACCAGCGTGCAGCCGCAGGCGCAGCGATGACCGTGCAGCGCAACCGGCTGGCCATCAATCGTGGTTCGTGCGCTGCCTTCAGCAATGGTCGTCATACCGTGTTTGTTACACTTGACCGGGTCGCCCTTGCAGGCGAACCCCAGCCCAAAACACTGATAATGCCCCATCAGCACCCTGCCCCCATACTCCCGCAGGGTATCGCCTTTGCGAATGACTTTATTCATCGGATCCTCCTTATCCGCGTTCAGACCGTTGTCGTCAGAACGTCCTCCAGCCAGCTGGCCGGCAGCGCGGCTTGCCCCCGCGCCAGCTGCTCGTCCGCTTTCCGCGCCTTTTGCTGTGCGACAACGGTTCCCGGCTCGTGGGTAAATGCCCGCAGCTGCTCCCCTCCGGGCAGCTCCGGCAGCGCTTCCCCGGTTATCTGGTCCAGCACCGCCACCTCCAGCGAGCGCACGGCGCCTGTCGCGGCCAGCCCGGCCAGCTTGCCGGTCAGGCGCTTTTGCCGGAAACTGAGCACGACACCCGCGGTCACGGTCGCAAAACCCACCAGGTCTCCGGCGAGCACCAGCGGCGAGAGCGGTTTACTGCAGCGCTCGCTGAAGTAAATCATCCGGTAGCGGAAGTAGCCGGTCCACATCTCGCGCGTGCCGAGCGCGGCATACATAAACCAGGCGCGTGAGTCATGCACCTGGTCATCAAACAGCGCCCTCACCAGCCCGGCAGGCTGCTCCGCGTTGCTGGCCTCCCCGGCATCGGGAAAGAGGACGGCCACCCGGGCTTCTCCGTCACGCTTCATGCGCCGGTATTCCTGCGCTTCATCATCGGTATTGAGAACGAAAATCACCGGCTGCAGCACGGTATCCAGCACCAGCTGCGCCAGGTTATCCGGAATACGGTAACCGTCGTGGTAATCCTTTCCGAACTCCTTCGCCGCGTCGAACAGCTGGGTTTGATCCATCTTTGGGTCAAAATCCTTCACGCCCGGCTGCAGAACCAGCTCATCCATCCTGTCAGGAGGCTGGTTTGCTATCTGGTTCTGGCGAGCACTGAGCACCTTCTCCTGTTCTTTATCACGAATCACTTCTGCCGCCTTCCGCGCGGCAGGCAGCGCTTCGGTATTCGTGGCGCGCTGATAGAAGGGCGTTTTCAGCATCGAGCCTCTGGCATAGCGGTCGATGCGCCAGGCGGTGATCCAGGCCATCTGCTCAGCAATGACGGTTTCCAGACTGCCGCCGGCGGCAGGTGGTTCGTAGTGAGAGGCTGCTTCGGGATCGAACGTTTTCGGCGTGGTTTGGCCCAGGGTAAGTTCGCGCCAGGCGTTGAAGCGTGCACTTAAAACTTCAGATACAAAGAACTGAGAATCTAGATCAAGAGGAATGACTCTCCAACTTTGTGACTTAAATTTTTCAGGCAACGCCTGTTTAGGAACCTTTAACGGAGCGCCACAGTTAAACGCTGCTGAATACATGTCATGTAACACTATTTGAGACAACAAATGCCCATCATGTTCAGCATTCCCCTTCCCCTACTCCCCCGGCGGATATCCTCCACCAATATCCGAGTGCATTCCCGGGTAAACCACCTCAATGGCACAGGGCGGGTATTTGCCGTTTGCCCGGCGCACAGAGTCCAGCGGAAAGCAGAGACGCTGCTCATGCCCGGAGACCAGGTGAACACATT
>OFOU01000599.1_pt1 | contig 28991 bp, 27 predicted proteins | sample 1542061 | NCBI WGS metagenome assembly OFOU01 (sample SAMN04209239, study PRJEB22552) | human gut metagenome | biome: gut; material: feces | host: Homo sapiens | place: USA: Oklahoma
TGCGCTTCGAAAAGTGCAAACGGTCCCCGTAAGAATTCATTCCGGCCGGATTCCCACCTCACGACAACCTTCAACCAGGGACGGAAGACTCCGCCAGCCCCCTCACCATACCGGACATGGTCCGTTCCGGACGCGTCCTCCGGGCCTCAGTTAAATCTCCATACAGAAAAAAGGTTCCCGCCACACCAAGCGGAAACCTTTTTTCTATTATAATGGGTTAATTGATTGTATAAATTGAAAGTTCCAAAAATTAAGCCATTGCGTTAACGGCTTTAGATAAACGGGATACTTTGCGGGAAGCTGTGTTTTTGTGGTAAACTCCCTTGGAAGTAGCCTTGTCAATCTCGCTGATAGCAACTAATAATGCAGCCTGTGCAGCAGCCTTGTCACCGGCAGTAATAGCAGCTTCAACTTTCTTGGTAACTGTTTTAACCTTGGATCTGATTGCTTTGTTTCTTGCAGCTCTTGTTTCAGCTACTAAAATTCTCTTCTTTGCAGATTTAATGTTAGCCAATCTGTACACCTCCATCTGATATATCATATATTATCAATTCTTTGGTTTGCATTAAAGCCTGGACACGGACAGTTCAATGTAAACATACTATTGTATTTTATCGAATAAAGTCAGGGATGTCAATATGTATTTTCCGGAATTATACAGTTTTTCCGGTATATTTTAGAACAAAAACAGAAAAACTAGGAAGAGATGGCATGAAAGGAGATTTTCGATGTTTAACCGGAAAAATAACAGTAATACCGATCAAAATAAAATAGGAGAGCTTCCGTCATTTGAAGCCAGGACCGACCTGGCGGTGGAAGAACAGGAAAGCTTTGCCGGGGACGGCGGGGAGATAAAGGGAGTGGCGCTTCGGGAGTGGCACCACAGAAACAGTCATATCAGGTTGACGGAAGTTTCGATTATGGATGAGCAGGGAGCGCGGGCCATGGGAAAACCGGTGGGAACATATCTGACTCTTGACGTGCCGGATATGGCGGAAAAGGATGACGGATACCATGAAGAGGTAGCCGAGGAGCTTGGAAAACAATTGAATCTTCTGATTAAAAAAATGTGTCCGAATAAGAAAGAAAAAGCCTCAGTTCTTGTCGTGGGACTCGGTAATATCCAGGTGACGCCGGATTCCCTCGGTCCCCGGGTCGTGGATAACCTGCAGATGACCAGGCATTTTCTCGGTGAGTATGGCGAGGATTTCTGTGAAAGAAATGATTTGCCTGTATTGAGCGGAATTATTCCCGGAGTTATGGCACAGACGGGAATGGAGACGGCCGAAATTGTAAAAGGAGTAGTAGACGAGACGAAGCCGGACATGGTATTGGCTATTGATGCCCTGGCGGCAAGGAATGTGAGGCGTCTCGCATCCACAATCCAGCTCACGGATACGGGGATTCATCCGGGCTCAGGCGTCGGAAACCACAGGCACAGCATGACGAAAGACAGCCTTGGCGTGCCCGTTGCAGCCCTGGGAATACCGACTGTAGTGGGGGCAGCAGCGATCGTTCATGGAACTGTTGAGGCATTGATCCATACATTGGCTATGAACAGCGGTACGGAAGGCTATGCAAAATATATGGAAGATTTGGATCCGGAAAGCCAGTATGAACTGATACGTGAGCTGATGGAGCCGGAATTCGGACCGATGTTTGTGACTCCCCAGGATATTGACGAGAGGGTGAAACAGCTGAGTTTTACCGTATCGGAGGGGATACACCGGGCGTTGTACGGAAAGAAGAGTTAAAAGGGCTGTTCCGTACAGATTACCGTTCACACCATGCAAAAAAGCGGCATGCCGTAAACAATAACATGCTTCGCGATGCACAGAAACGGCAAAAAACGCCGTTGATTGTGGTGAAAAGTTTACTTTTCAGCGCGTCGCGCCGTGCAACTCGGGATTTTCGTGCAGAATACGCACGAAAACACCTCGCGGAACACAACCGTATGAACAGTAACCCCGTACAGGTCCGAGGGAGGAAGAAATTGGAAAGAATCTGGTAAAAAGAACCGGCTTCTGCATAGAATGGTAGAAGGAGAGAATTTTTAAGGCGGGACAGACATGAGGCCGGGAAAAATAAGAATTATCAGAGAGTATATTGCAGGGAACAGAAAAATATCCATATTCCGGCCGGCAGCAGCAATCCTGTGCCTGTTCTTGTTTGCTTTTTTTGCAGGCAGGGCGGTTGGGAGACTGCCGTCAGCCGCGTGGAATATCATTACGGGCTCAATGGGGGGCTTTGAGAGCAGGACGGCCCTTTTTATATGGAAGAACTGGTATCCGTCGGCCGGATTTTCTGAAGCCGGATATGGAAATATGAAAGATGAGGCAGAGGATATGGCCGGCCGGCTGGCCGGTTTTATTCTGAAACAGGTACCTTACTACAGGATGGCGGAAGGCGGACAGGAAAAGCTCCGCAGGGAGCTGGAGCCGGATCCCTCTTATGCAGATTATCTGGAGAGCAGCCGGATTTTAAAAGAGTATGAGTGCCTTGTGAGAGATTTGGAGGGCAGCAGCGTACTGACTTCGGGAGGGGTTACTACATACAGGGATACGGAAGAGCTGGCGGATAATTCCGGAGCGTACGGAGAGAATGAACTTACAGATGGCGCGGTACAGGGGCAGAACCAGGGAAAAGGACAGGAAGACTTAATACAGACCGCCGGAGGACACAATCAGGCCGGCAGCCGGATATCAGGCGGTCGTCCGGCCGGTGACGCGCTGTTAAATAAAGGGACTGTCAGCGCTTCGGGGATCAAATATGTTTCGGAGCAGCTTGCCGACTATGATTTCCTGATGAAGCATTTTTATACGGTTCATCCCACAACGACGGCCGGCAGGGACATGATGAGCGCCGGTACTTTTTTATCTGAGAATTTTGCTCTCACACAGGGGAACGATAAACCCCAGATTTTGATTTACCATACACACTCCCAGGAGGAATTTACCGATTTTCATGAGGGCAATAAAGAAGCAACAATTGTCGGGGTAGGAAATTACCTCACGGAGCTTTTGCAGCAGAAAGGCTATAATGTAATACATGACACGTCGGTGTATGACCTCAGGGATGGAAAGCTGGATCGGAGCAAGGCTTATACATATGCATTAGAAGGAGTCACGGCAATTTTACAGAAATATCCGTCAATTCAGGTGGTTCTCGATATTCACAGGGACGGCGTGAAGGAGACGACGCATCTTGTAAAAGAGATAAATGGAAAACCGACTGCTACCATCATGTTTTTTAACGGAACCAGCCAGACTCCGGAAGGCCCGATTGAATATTTGAAAAATCCTTACAGAACGGATAATATGGCTTTCAGCTTCCAGATGAAGCTCTGTGCCGATGCCTGTTACCCCGGATTTACGAGAAAAATTTATCTGAAAGGTCTCCGATATAACCAGCATGTCAGGCCCTGCTCGGCGTTAATCGAGGTTGGCGCTCAGAACAATACATATGAAGAGGCCAGGAATGCGATGGAACCTCTGGCGGAGCTGCTGGATATGGTGGTAAGGCCGGAAGGCTAGCAGCTTCACACATCTTTAATAAAATCATATGTGGAGTTGCGGTAGTAGTATTTAACAAATAAAAATCCAAGCAGGGTTACCAGCGTCGTTAAAATACCGCCTTCTATTCCGAAGATACCGCCTGTGATAAAGTTATCGGCTGTAAAGTGTGTTGTAATCATTCCGGTAACGTTAATTCCGCTGACAGGCATACCAAAGACAAGGCCCTGGAAAGAGTTCCAGGTGAAGTGATATCCGATGCACATCCATATATTACCTGAGCGTATATACATATAAGAAAACAGCAGCCCTGCCAGAATGATGTTACAAACGGAAAAAAAAGTCACCCCGTTATTTCCCAGATGTATAAGTCCAAAAATAAAAGAGGGGACCAGCACAATAAAAGGAAGGCTTCCCACCCTGCGCAGGGTGGACATCAGAAATCCCCTGTTTATGATTTCTTCTCCCAGGGCTACGAATATAAGGACAATGAGCCACCATAACTGAAGGATTGAAAAAGATGGTACCCATGATTCGACAACTGCCTGTCCGGAGACGACTGTAATGAAAAATACGGTGAAACAGCAGAGAGCGCCGAGAAACATGCCGGCATACAACTCCTTATACCTCATTTTAACGGGCTTCAGCCCCATGGAGGAAAGAGAGCGTTTCATCACCAAACACCATGCGGCGATTGGCGTCAGTATCATAACTAAGTCATATAATATCTGCATGTAGAATGGTAAGAATATATTATACACCCACTCAAAGACGACATCCGGCTGCTCTCCTGCAGAGGGATAATGACCGCTGGCGCTCAGTAAGTTTTGTAATAACCCAATAGACAGAAACGACAGTAAATCGGTGATGGCATACAATGCCGCCCATACAAGCAGGATAATCCAACCGGAACGAATCTGACCGCGTTTGTTTTTAATTATTGGATTGTTTAGAAGAAAGTTCATGATTTTCCACCTTTTTGATTTATTATAATGAGTCATTCTAATGCTATCATAACGATTATTGAGTGAAAGTACAATAATTTTGTTAAATTTATTTGATGATACGGACACTGTGAAGATTCGTGAAACGGTGGTCCATATGGTGAAATTATCATTGTGAATCAAAAAAGAGTCGCTTAACTGGTTATTAAGCGACTCTTTTTTTACGGTTTTCATCATTTCCGCTCGATTCCTGTAAATTATATCACCCTTTCTGAGGATGGTCAACTGATAAAAAATGAATGTTAAGGGAATAAATGTTAAATATTTTCTTATTTTTCTTCCTTATATGCCGGTTTTTATTCAAAACAGGCGTTTTCAAAGCGCAATCTGAATAGGGTCTCTACTGTGAAATGAAGATAATCCCCCTTTTAGCAAAAAAAAGAGTCGCTTAATAACCAGTTAAGCGAACCTTTTGGAAGAAAAGGAGGGCTTTTGTGAGCTGGTATGTCTTACAATGCAGAACCGGTCGGGAAGGCGAAATTATACGCTCCTGCAGGCAGCATATTTCAGCGGATGCTCTTAAGGAAGTGTTCTCATTTCGTTGCGAGAGGCTGTGGCGTACAGACGGAGTCTGGAAACTTGTTGAAAAAGAAATGTTTCCGGGATACGTTTTTCTGGAGAGCAGCCGGCCCGACAAGCTGTCGGAGGAGCTGGAGGCCTACAGAAAGATTCTGAGAGTCATGGAAGAACCGGGATATTTAATTTCTGTGTACGAGGAGGAAGAGGAATATCTCAGAAAGCTTTGCGGAGAGCGGCATTATCTCAAAATGTCCTTCGGTTATAAGGATAAAGAAAAGGGAAGGTCTTTTATAACAGAGGGCCCGCTTAAGGGACTGGAAAATCAGATTGCCAAATATGATTGGCACCGTCGTTTTGCCCAACTCAGAATACCTGTTTCCAGAAAAGAGGTAGTAGTCTGGGCGGGGATCGGATTCGATGAGAGGATCCTGGTAGATCGGGATGACGGGAGGCCGGGAATAGCGCAGGAGGAAATGCAGTTTCTGGTTTCATAAATTTGTAAAATATACAGGAGGGCTGTACAGCTATTGAGGCATGCAGCCGGACGGTATTGTTATAATAGTGAATATAATCTTGGGATTTTTCAAATAAAATTCCAGGGATGGCGAAGCTATGTCTTTTTAAGGCAGAAAGGGAGCAGGAATATGTGGTATGTAATTCAGACTGTGACCGGGAAAGAAGAGGAACTGATGCTCTTTATAAGGAACATACTTTGCCGGGAGCGCTATGAATCGTGCTTTGTAATATATGCACAATGGATGAAACGGCTGGGAGGCGAGTGGCAGATACAGGTGCGGCCGCTATTTCCCGGCTATGTTTTTATAGACACGGAGGAGCCGGAACGGCTCTATATGGAGCTGAAGGCGGTGCCGAAATTCTCAAGACTGCTGGGGACTGGAACGGATGAATTCGTTCCGGTGAAGAAGGAAGAGGAGAAATTCCTTAGAATGATAACCGGCGGCAGCGGGGAAATGGCAGATGAACCTGCGATAGAACGGATGGAAAGAGCTGATGATGCGACCGTGAAGCTGACGGTTGTGGAGACGGAACTGGACGGCGGGATTCGTTCAATGGAAGGAGCGCTTTCCTGCTTTACCAGCGATGATGTCAGGTTAAATCTTCATAAGCGGTATGCGGTGGTAAAGACACGGATGCTGGGGGAGGAGAGAACGCTGGTGTTTGGTATAAGACTAAAAAAGGACAGGTAAATACGGGGAGGCATGTGATAGAAGAATGTATCAGAAATATATAAAAAGATGGTTAGATATTTGTTTATCCGGTCTGGGGCTGATGATTTTATCGCCCTTTTTTTTATTGATTATTATAGCGATAAAAAAAGATTCTTCCGGACCGGTTCTGTTCAAACAAAAAAGAGTGGGGATTCATAAAACTCATTTTAATATTTTGAAGTTCCGGACAATGCGTACCGATACGCCGAAAGATATGCCGACGCACATGCTGGCGGATCCGGAGCAATACATAACGAAGGTGGGAAAATTTCTGCGGAAGACGTCACTGGACGAACTGCCGCAGATTATTAATATCCTGAAAGGTGATATGAGTATTATCGGTCCCAGGCCGGCTCTTTGGAATCAGTATGATCTGATCGCGGAGAGGGATAAATATGGGGCCAATGGTGTGATGCCGGGGTTGACCGGATGGGCGCAGATCAACGGAAGGGACGAGCTGGAGATCCCAGTGAAAGCCAGGATGGACGGGGAGTATGTAGAACATATAGGGATTCGTCTTGATTGTATTTGTTTTCTAAAGACGATTACCTCCGTCTTAAAACATGATGGGATCGTGGAAGGCGGAACTGGAGAGATAAAAAGACAACGAGATAGAGGATAAAGAGCTGGAGAAATTCTTTATGAAACGGATTCTGATTACGGGAGCGGAAAGTTATATTGGGACTTCTTTTGAAAAATGGCTTGAAAAGCCGCAGTTTGTGGGGCTTTATCAAGTGGACACCTTAGATATGCGGAAAAAGGATTGGAAAATCTACGATTTTTCAACGTATGATTCGATATTTCATGTTGCTGGAATTGCCCACGCGGATATCGGGAAGGTAACGGAAGAACAAAAGAAATTGTATTATGCCGTCAATTGTGACCTGGCAGCGGAAGCGGCGATAAAAGCAAAAACGGAAGGTGTAAAACAGTTTATCTATATGAGCTCCATTATTGTTTATGGAGAAGGCTCGTCTGTTAGAAAGAAAAAAGTGATTACGAGGGAGACGAAGCCGTCACCTTCTAATTTTTATGGTGACAGTAAGTGGAGGGCTGAGCAAAAGTTAAAGCCACTTTCAGATGAAAACTTCCGTGTAGCTATTTTACGACCTCCAATGATTTATGGGAGCGGCTGCAAAGGAAATTACCGGACGCTGGAAAAGATTGCGACATGCGTCCCTGTTTTCCCTGATTTTCAGAATCAAAGAAGTGTGTGTTCAGTTGAAGTCTTGTGTGAATTTATAAGAAATTTAATTGAAAGTCAGGGAGATGGTGTGTATTTTCCGCAGGATCCGGAATATATGAGAACAGCTGAAATGGTGAAGAGAATTGCTGAAAGAAAAGGAAAAAAGATTTTTCTGTTTAAGGGATTTAATTGGAGCATTTATCTGATGAGTTCTACTCCTGGGAAGATAGGCAGACTTATAAATAAAGCGTTTGGAAACCAGATATATTTGATTGATGATAAAAACGTAGATAATGGATAAAGCATTAAGGACAAAGGAATAGATATAGATGAATACAAGACAAAAAGGGGCAACTTATATCACAGGGTGTATCGTTACATATAATAATGCAGAAACAATTGTCAAATGTATTGACACTTTGTTTTCTTACAATAAAAAATATAAAATGGTTCTATATATTGTTGACAATGGATCAACAGATGGGACGATTGAATTGATACGCGAACGCTATCCAAAAGTAAAATTAATATTAAGTAACCAAAATCTGGGATTTGGAAAAGGACATAATCTGGTACTTCCCTATTTGAAAGAAGGAGGTTATCATTTTGTGATCAATCCGGATTTATATTGGAAAGAAGATTCGGTTGCCGCAATGGTTGATTTTATGGAAAGTAATGCAAATGAGATTGCCTCCTGTACACCTAAAATCATTAATCCAAATGGAAGCAGGCAGTATCTGCCACAGAGAGAGCCTAGTCTTCGATATGTACTGTTTAGTAAAATTCCTTTTTTGACATATTTGAGAAAAGAATATACAAGAGAGAGTATGAATTTAGAACAGCCGACAGAAATTGATTTTTGTACAGGTTGTTTTTTTTGTGTTAAGTCAGATATATTTAGACAAATAGGTGGTTTTGACGAACGCTACTTTATGTATTTTGAAGATGCCGATCTGTCAAAAAAATTAAGAAAGACACATAAAATTTTCTTTTATCCGTATACAGAAGTGATCCATACCTGGAAACGCGATAACACTAGATCCTCGATAGGGAGGAAGAGGTTTTTAATTTCAATGTGCCAATATTTTAAAAAATGGGGATGGAAGATATGAACATTTATAAATAATATACCATATGAAAAAGAGAGGCGAATGTTACTGATGAATGGAGAATTTGTAAACTATCTAAAAAAAGTCTTTATTAAGGCTATACTGCATTTCTTTTGGCTATTTCCGTTAAATGAAAAAAAAATAACTTTGCTAAATGAATTATCATATACATTTGGCGATAGCTTAAAATATTTTGATATCTATTTACATAATTTGTCAAACAAAGAGTATAAAATTGTATTTCCCATAAAAGATGGATCACCGACTTCAGTATATTCTGATGATGTCATTGTGGTTCCAGGTTCTTTTAGGTATTTCAAGGAAATAATCACAAGCGGCATAATTATAACGAATGCCGGAGGAGTATCTTACTTACCCAAAAGGAAAAAACAACGGATCATCAGTACATGGCATGGAGGAGGACCATACAAAAAAACCAGTACAGATGTTTATAATAATTACTGGTATAAAAAGCAGGCAGAGATGAATTCTAATAACACCGACTTCATATTATCTTCTTGTGAGTATTTCTCGGCATTTGAAGCAAAGTCCATGGGATATAAGCCAGAAGAGATCATTCGTTCAGGATTACCTAGAAACGATATTCTATTCATTGACCATGGCAGCATAAAAAAGAAAGTAAGGAAATATTATGCGATTCCGGATAATGCCAAATTTATTCTATTTGCGCCTACATTTAGATCAAAAAAGTATGAGTTTTCCGATATGAGTGTTGTAAAGAATTACATCGAGCTTGATCCGGATATGCTCGTCAGCACACTTGAAGAAAGGCATCAATGTAAATGGGTGTGTGGAATCAGGCTTCATCCTAAACTTGCAAACATAGATATGAGTAAATTGAATGTTATAAATTGTACGGGCTACCCTGATATGCAAGAATTGCTTTGTTGTGCAGATGCAGTGATTTCAGACTATTCATCGTTGATATGGGACTATTCTTTTACGTACAGGCCGATTTTTCTATATGCTCCTGATATCAGGCAGTATGAAGAAGAGGGGAGAGGATTTTACATGCCATCATCCGATTGGCCATATCCGATTGCACACAATAATGAAGAGATGCGAAAAATCATCCTGGAATATGATGAAGATAAGTATATTCAAAGAGTTAAAGAGCATCATAAATCATCTGGAAGCTTCGAAAATGGTAATGCTTGCGAAATTTTATTGAAGCTCATAAAACAACATTGATAAATAACGAACTTAATAATTAGATTATGAATTAGAAATCTAAGCTTCGGAGAATATCCTTATGATTTTAGACGTATTAGTATATCTTGCTGTTTTTACAGTGAGTTTAATAATGGCAGCAATTTTTCAGAAGATTCATACCACCGCGAAGACAGGATATTTATCAGCAGGTGCTGTGAAATTAAATACATTTATATATTGCGTGAATGGGTGTCTGACTGTTTTCCCGGTAATAGCTATGTTCGGCTTACGCTTTGGCATTGGCACAGATTATTTTAACTATGAGCAAATATATAACGAGGTACACGGAGCATCGATATGTGATTATTGGAGACTGCACAACCAGAATTTCAGCAACTTTTATATTGAACCTGGATATTATGCCTTAAACAAGATATTTCCGTCTTATCGATGGTTGCTATGGGGAATAGGGATACTATTATTTACCCTGCTTTTTATTGCAATTAAAGATTATTCAAAGCAAATTAATTTAGCTTTTGCTTTGTTTATTTATTTATCAACACAATATATATACGCACTGAACGGCATGAGGTTTGCCATTGCGGTTGTTCTGATTCTAATCGGGTATAAGTTTTTAATTCAGAATAAGACAAAACCGTTTGTTTTGATGGTGCTTTTGGCCTCGCTATTTCATAAAACTGCTCTTTTTTGCTTGGCTATGGTATTTCTAAAACGGTACAGATATAAACGTGTTGACGGAATTCGTAATATAGTTCTTATGGCAATGATTTTATCATTCCCATTTTTGAGTAAATTTTTACTTGAGATCTTTAGCCATATTCCTTTATTCGAACGATATTTTGCTACATTGCAGTATTCAGCAAGCACGACTATGGGTATTAGCTGGATGTGGGCATTACATGTCATACCAGTGCTACTTCCTCTGATAATATTATGCGGAAAAGAAATATTCGATGCTGAGAATACTGATATTTTATTTCGAATCTGCGTTATGGAAGTGCCTTTGCGAATGCTGGGATTATTTAATACTTGGTATACTAGATTCTCTAGATATTCTCAGATAGCGTTAGTTATATTTATTCCTTTGGTACTGTCAAAGATTCAAAACAAGCAGAAGAAAGCAATGTTATATTTATATTACATCGCTTGGTTTGTATTTTATTTTGCTTATTATGCGATTGTCAATGATCAAGGAGATTCACTGCCTTATGTCTGGATATTTTCTTAATATTGATAATATAAAATGAAATATTTGTATGCCGGACTGAGTTTGAGATAATTAAAAATCGTTAATTTTGTAGGATTTAGGTTGTTTCAGTATTTTACTTGTTTCTATTTTGTAATTTATAAAGAAAAGGAGAACTGCCATGTATTACGTCAATGAAAAGATTAAAAATACCTATCGTGTTCCGCAGCCCGAGGGAAGGGGAGCTTATATTCGACTGGATCAGAATGAGAACCCGGATGGTGTTCCGCAGTGGCTGTTTGAATCCGCAATGGAGAGAGTGACGCCTGAATTTCTGTCTATCTATCCCGAGGAAACAGTCCCAACCATGAAGTATGCCAGAATGCTTGGCTTAGAGAAGGAGAATGTTACTTTCACAGATGGAAGCACGGTGGGCATGGGATATATCATTAAAGTTTTCGGAGAACCCGGGAAAGATATTCTTTGCGTGACCCCTTCTTTCGCAATGTACGAGGTGTATTCGAAAATGATTGGCATGAATGTCAGGCAACTCGAGTATGAGGATGATTTCTCCTATAAAATAGAGAACACTTTAAACGCCATCAACGAGAATACTGGAATTGTTGTCCTTGTTAATCCTAACATGCCAATTGGTAATGTTTACAGCAGAAATGAAATTACCAAAATTATTGAAAAAGCCAGAAATAATAATGCCATCGTTATCATCGATGAAGCTTACTACTATTTCTATGATAAGACATCCATCGATCTTGTGAAGGAATATGATAATGTGTTTGTCCTGCGGACATTCTCTAAGATGCTTTCCATTCCTTCACTTCGCCTCGGTGTCATCATGTCCTCGTCGGAGAACATCAGGTACATCAATAACTATAAGCCCCATTACACTGTCAACTCCATTGCACTACTTTTTGCTGAGGCTATTGTGGACAATCACGACAGGTTGATTACAGAGTTGAAGAAACAGTATTTGGAGGGCAAGGATTACATCAACAAGGCTCTGGCTGAGAACGGATACGAGACACTTCCTTCCGAAGGGTGTTATATTTGCATTAAGCCAAAGTACAAAACTTCCAGAGAGCTGACCGATCTTCTGAAAGAAAAAAATATACTAATCCTGTGTGGCAAGGATGGTCTCACAGGATGGCTGCGCTTGACAATTGCACACAAAAAATATATGGAAACTTTTATGGATATATTGCTTGAGATAGACAAGGCTTGAAAGATATGAGTATGAAAAATTATGTGATCTTATTGGCAGGCGGTGTCGGGAAGCGAATGCAGACTGATATTCCGAAGCAGTTCATTGTGGTAGAGGGAAGACCGATCCTTGTTCATACAGCCGAAAGATTCCAATGTAATCCGCAGATTGAGAGTATTGTTATTGTTTGTGTAGCGGAGTGGATTGACAATCTTCGTTCTCTTGTTGAGAAATACTCGCTGACCAAGGTGCGATGGATTATAGAAGGAGGCAGTACCGGACATGATTCTATTCGTAATGGCGTGTTCTTTTTGAAAGACAAGATCGACTCGGATGATTATATCGTTGTTCATGACGCTGTACGACCTATATTGCCACAAAAAGCGATTGATGAAGTAATCCGAGTATCTCATGAAAAAGGTAATGCTTCATCATCCATTGCGTGCCATCCTCCAATCGTTTACACAGAAGATTTTGAGTCTGGAATTGCTGATGTGGATAGAGAGCACGTCATGCTGACCGCGTCCCCGCAGGCATTCAGGTACGGACTTGCTTTGAAATGTTATGAAAAGGCCGAAGAAGAGAACATGCACAATTTTACCTTCACAAGCTCATTGCTCATACATTGCGGGGAACGGGTGTACTTTGCCAAGGGAACGACCAGCAACATTAAAATAACAACCAAAGAGGATTTGGCTTTGTTCGAAGCCTTGCTGAAGGTTCCCGAGGAATTGCTGTTTAGCTAAAGCTTACAATCCAACAATAAGGGAGTGAGTGAGATATGAATTGTTCAGAATATTTAGTGGATTTTCTTATTAATCATGGCGTAACAGATGTGTTTGGTTATGCCGGCGGTTATATTGTGCCGTTTATGGATGCATTATACAAACGACAGGATGAAATAAAGACGCACGTCTGCTATAACGAACAAGGCTGCGCTCTTGCGGCAGTCGGTTTTGCTAGGACAAGTGGGAAAATGGGGGTTTATTTTACAACTTCCGGTCCCGGTGCTGTAAATGCTTTGGGAGGCCTGGCTGATGCGTGGTTTGATGGATTCCCGCTCATGGGTATCTGCGGAAACGTACCTACGAATGAAATGAAGGGCTTTTCTGGCATCCGTCAGAATGGTTTTCAGGAAATGGATATTGTTTCCATGACAAGGAACATTACAAAATACTCTGTGACAGCAAATAGTACAGAAGGATTTCCAGATATCACCAGCAGGGCTTATAACATGGCCATGCTTGGAAGGAAGGGAGGCGTTATCATTGATTTTCCGCTCGATATACAACAAGCCGATATTATTGGTGGGTAATGGCGTCAGAAGCGCGGACGCAGTAAGCATGGTTCACGAGTTTGCAAAGAAGACGAATATCCCTGTCCTGACAACAATGAATGGTGTTGATCTGGCGCAGGATGATCTTCACATTGGCTATATTGGAACCCACGGTAACCGTATAGCGAATATGATTCTAAATGAATGTGACTTAGTTATTTCAGTTGGAGCCCGTCTCGGTATCCGTCAAGTGGGACGGACAGCAAAAAAGTTTGCCCCAAAGGCTGACCTGGTACGTTGCGATATAGATGAATATGAACTGAGCCGGAATATTAAGGTTGATGAGAAGAAGTATCAGACGGATGCACGGGATTTTATGAGAATGCTTTTGGCGGAAGATGTTGCCGATTATTCTGCCTGGAAAGCGCAATGTCTGGAAGCGAAAAAAATACTGGAGGACTATGATAAGCAACCGGGAAATATGGCGGTAGAGAAAATTGCGTCATTACTTCCGCCGGATCCTGTTGTCTCCGTTGATGTAGGAATGAATCAGTGTTGGTGTGCACAGTCGTTGGTTCTGAAAGGGTATAAAGGACGGATACATATCAGCGGAGGTTATGGAACCATGGGGTGCGGTCTCCCTTATGCGATTGGCTCCTGCATTTCAATGGGCAGTCAGGTATCTTATTGTGTCACCGGAGACGGAGGCTTACAAATGAATATTCAAGAGTTAGAGACTGTAAAACGGGAAAATTTACCTATTAAGATATTTATTCTGAATAACAGAGTGCTCGGGAAAATCAGTGAAACACAGCATCTGGAGCACAAAGACCGCTTCGCCAATACAACGGCTGGCAGTGGATATACCGTTCCGGCATTTGACAGAATAGCCGAAGCATATGGGATTAGAGCAGTAAAACTGAATTCATATGATGAACTTGATAGGTACGCATCTTGGATCGCGGACAATGAGCCTTGTTTGTTCGATATTCCGTTGCCTGAGAACAGTCGGTTGACTCCGAAGATTAAGTTTGAAACACAGATAATCAGACCGGAACTGGACAACGCTGTTGTAAGCAACGTCAAAAGAATTTTAGGAAGATGATTTAATTTTAAATAAATAGCCGCGTGGTATATGGTAATAAAATGTTCATCGATATCTATGGGGGAGAAAATGCTAGTTAGTGTTGTTGTACCGGTTTACAATGTATCGTTAGAGTTGCTTCATCGATGTATTGAAAGTGTAAGACATCAAGCTGGAAATGACGTTGAAATCATCATCATTGATGACGGAAGTGATCAGAATAATTCTGATTTATATAGAAAAATATGCAATGAATACTATGATACACATTATTACAGGCAGACAAATTCCGGTCCTTCTGTCGCAAGAAACTTAGGAGTTAAAAAGGCGCAAGGAGAGTATATTCTATTCTTAGATTCCGATGATTATATTACTGATAAGTGCATTGAACAGGCAGCAAGTATAATAAACACACACCATCCGGACATTGTGTTTGGTTATGTTCATAAAGATTTATCAGATGAGGGAAAAATAAAACATACGACGGTTGATGACAATCCCGAGGAATTGGTACTCGGCGACGAAAAGGAAATGGCTGTACTTCTAAATCACATACTTGGATACAAGGAAGCCAAGTATGTTTATAAGAATGGATATATTAGTGATGGACCAGTGTGTCGTTTCTTTCGACGTGAACTATTTGATAATAACTTATTTGATGTCATTCCAAGATGGAATGAAGATACACTATGGAATATAGAATTATTAAAGAAATGTCATACAGCAGTTATATGTAAATCACGATGGTATATATATGCCGTTAGAAAAGGCTCGGCAATGCAGGGTTACAGAAACAATTGTTACGAAGAATTCATGTATATTACAGAAAAAGTTAGTTCTGTAGGGGCTTCCATTTGGAATGGAAATATAGATAAAGGCGTTGCATGTAGGGTATGGCATGATATATTTATCCTTTCCAAAGGATATATTTTTAATAGTAAAAACACAGAGTCATTTGGCAGGAAATATCAAATCTTAAAAAAAGCAATAAAGAGCGATCAATTTCAAAACGCAATACGATTAATAGACTTCCACTTTGAAACAAGAAGAACCAGAAGAATCATTAAAGAGATTCTTAATTTCACTATGAAAGCTCGTCTATATCTCTTTACATATATGATGATTAAACTTTATGTGGGTAAGATATAGTAAATTCTGTTTACGTATGATATTCATGTTTCTATGAGGAGGGAATTTAATGCAGAATATTAAGAGGATTATTAAGGGCAATCAATTTTTCCGGAATATATACAGAGTACTGTATAGAGTGGTAACAACATTATATTGGAATAGCATTTTCGCTTTAAATAAACTCCTGAGTCTCAAACCGACATATGGTAATTGCTTTGTATTTACGACTGTTTTTGGGAAAATTAAAAAAAACAATTGGGGAGATGATTTAAACATATATCTATTTAAAATGTTAACTCCTCAAAAAATACAATTCGTTCCTTTTGAACGATTATATTTTGCACCAAATGTAAAGAAATATTCCTTGATTGGGAGCATAATTGGTGATTATGATTTGGACAACACGATTATATATGGCTCTGGAGCAATCACATCCAATCCTGATATAAAAGGCCGTCCTGTAAAAGTGCTGAGTGTGAGAGGACCACTAACTCGTGATGTGCTGATAAAGAATGGGATTGATTGTCCAGCAGTATATGGAGATCCTGCGTTGCTATTACCTTTGGTCTATAAGCCGCAGATAAAAAACAATGAAAGGATTGGCATTATACCTCATTATAGAACACTAGAAACGAATTGGTTGGAAGATGAATGGATATCTGATTTGAAAAAAAATAATGAAATAGTTGTTATTGATATGTCTAAATATGAAAATTGGACCGATATAATTGACCTTATATGCAGTTGTAAAATGGTTTTGTCAGAATCTTTGCATGGATTAATTGTCGCAGAGAGTTACTCTATTCCGTCTGTCTGGGTGGAAATCATTCCTCATAATTTGCCGTGGGAATGGGATTTTAAATTTAATGATTTTTATTGCTCTATTTGTAAAAAAGGAATGAATTGTATCAAGGTTTATGATGATGGTTACAGTATCAAAGAAATTTTAAAGAAAGTAAATGATTGGAAGATTGGGACTATTGATTATGACTCAATGCTAAAGGTTTTTCCATTTGAAATAAAAGGTGAATTAATAAAATGAGTAGTTCTAACAGCGGAAAAAAATTGATGACAGGGACGGGAATATATGCTGTAGGAACATTTGGAACTAAAATTTTAATGTTCTTACTGGCACCGTTGTATACGTACTATTTAATTCCATCGGAGATGGGAACATACGATGTATTATTGACGACAATCGGATTACTTATTCCTATTATATCCCTACAGATATCAGATGCAGTATATCGTTGGATTATAAGAGAAAATGTAGATTGTGCTATATATTTAAGAGTGACATATCAGTTTTTGATTTTAAGCTCTTTACTTGCGGCGTCAGTTATTTTACTTATAAATCACTTTATTATAAGAATTCCATATTTGCTATATTTTATGGGAGCACTATTTTCGTCGATGTTTTTTCAGATTGGTCAAAAAATTTCAAGAGGTTTAAAGAGACAGTGGCTGTTTGCTATTTCTGGAATTATTTACACATGTATATTTCTTTTTTTGAATGTTTTTCAACTATGTGTATTACATCGCGGAATAGAAAGTTTACTTATGAGCTATATTGTAGCCAATTTGGTAGGTTTTTTTACAATAATAGTTCTTGAAAAGCGGATACGTGTTAATGTTATTTCGAGATTTGACTTCGGCATTTTTAGAGAATTATTAAAGTTTTCAGTACCTCTAATTCCCAATTATCTTAGTTGGTGGATCGTTGATTCTTCCGATAGATATATTGTTTTATGGGTTCTTGGGGTCAGTGCAAATGGTGTTTTGGCGATTGCGCATAAATTTCCAACTGTTTTACAATCTATTTTTGGATTGTTTCTGAACTCGTGGCAAGATATGGCAATAGCGGGTGAAACTGATGAAAAGGATTTTTTTACGTCTGTGTTCCAAAAGATGTACAGATTGTCATTTATGCTTTTATGGGTTCTCATTCCTGCGACAAAAATATTCGTTTGGTTAGTTATGGGAAAAGGTTATAAAATTGCATGTAATTATATTCCTTTTTACTATCTTGGAGCAGTTTTTCAAGCATTTTGTTCTTTTTACGGGGTTGGGTATTTAAGATCAAAAAATACAAAAGGAGCTTTTTCATCTAGTATCTATGGTGCTATTATCAATGCAGCAATTAACATTGGAACTATAAAACTGATAGGTTTACATGCAGCAGCTGTATCAACTTTTGTTTCTTTTTTTGCAATGTGGATTATAAGGGAGAAACAGAATCGATCTGAACTAGGCATTGCTATTAATTGGAGGGAGTTTTGGCTGTTATTGGCAATAGATTTGTTGATTTGTATATTTACAATTCTTGGAAACATTTGGATTAATTTGATTTTCATGATTCTTGGAACGATGTCATTTTCGATCATTAATCGAAAAGATTTTATAACTATACTTAATATGATTAAGAAAAGCAAGGATAAATAAAACTGAGATAAAACATATATGTTGATGCTAAGGGGCTGTGAAAAAATGGAGTTGATTTAATTTCAGTTTTTCACAGCCCTTCTATTTTTTTAATTTGCAGGAGAACAGCCACAAAGAACGCATACTTTGTAAACGCGGATTTTACATCGTTGTTTGCAAAACAACAGTATCATTCGATTCGGGAACTCATAGATGGAGAGATATAAAGTGATGGAGGTATTGGCACATGACAGAAATTCTCTCTGCTTAAAACCACAAGTTTTTTCTTTGATTCGTCTTTCACCTCTTGCCAGTTCCCCCAAAAAATGCTATATTCTACTAGACTGACAAACTATGCCCAAATCTCGCCCTATATCAGACTGCAGCGGATTTCAGTAATCAAAACAGGGCATATTTTTTAATAGAAGCAGTGTAGTTCGGCCTACACCCATCACAATAATCACAACCCAAAGAAAAGAGGAACCCACCCATGGCAATAGTTGACCAAAGCAAAATCAGAAATTTCTGCATCATCGCCCACATTGATCACGGCAAGTCAACCCTTGCAGACCGAATTATAGAGAAAACCGGCTTACTTACCAGCAGGGAGATGCAGTCCCAGGTACTTGATAACATGGACTTAGAGCGTGAGCGTGGAATCACGATCAAGGCCCAGGCAGTCCGTACCGTATATACATCGAAAGACGGAGAAGAGTATATCTTCAACCTCATCGACACCCCAGGCCATGTCGATTTCAACTACGAGGTATCGAGGAGCCTCGCAGCCTGCGACGGAGCGATTCTTGTTGTAGACGCCGCACAGGGAATCGAGGCCCAGACGCTGGCCAATGTATACCTTGCCCTCGACCACAACCTGGATGTATTTCCGGTAATCAATAAAATTGACCTTCCAAGTGCGGAACCGGATCGTGTTGCCGCAGAGATAGAAGACGTAATCGGAATCGAGGCCCATGATGCCCCGAGAATTTCAGCTAAAATTGGTTTAAACATTGACGAGGTCCTGGAACAAATCGTCACAAAGATTCCGGCTCCCCAGGGAGACGCGGCGGCGCCGCTTCAGGCATTGATTTTCGACTCCCTCTATGACTCCTACAAAGGCGTCATCGTATTCTGCCGGATTAAGAATGGAAGTGTCCGCAAAGGCACCCAGATTAAGATGATGGCGACCGGAGCCAAGGCAGACGTGGTGGAGGTAGGCTACTTCGGAGCCGGCCAGTTCATTCCCTGTGAGGAACTGGAAGCCGGTATGGTAGGCTATATCACGGCCAGCATCAAGAATGTCAGGGATACGATGGTGGGTGATACGATCACCGATGCGCAGAATCCCTGCAAAGAACCCCTCCCGGGATATAAAAAAGTGACCCCGATGGTTTACTGCGGTCTCTATCCGGCCGACGGCGCAAAATACCCGGATCTCAGGGATGCACTGGAAAAATTACAGTTAAATGATGCCTCCCTGTTCTTTGAACCGGAGACTTCCATTGCGCTCGGTTTTGGTTTCCGCTGCGGTTTCCTTGGCCTTCTGCACCTGGATATTATCGAAGAACGTCTGGAACGGGAATATAACCTGGATTTGGTGACGACGGCTCCGGGCGTTGTATACCGTGTCCACAAGACGAACGGAGAGATGATGGAGCTTACCAATCCGTCCAACCTTCCCGACCCATCCGAGATAGAATATATGGAAGAACCCATTGTATCGGCAGAAATCATGGTAACGACGGAATTTGTCGGTGCTATTATGACGTTGTGCCAGGAACGCCGCGGAGTCTATCTGGGCATGGAATATATTGAGGCGACAAGGGCGCTTTTGAAGTATGAACTTCCCCTCAACGAGATTATTTATGATTTCTTTGACGCCCTCAAATCGCGCTCCCGCGGATATGCGTCCTTTGACTATGAGCTGAAGGGCTACGAACAGTCCAAGCTTGTAAAACTGGATATCCTTGTGAACCGCGAGGAAGTCGATGCCCTTTCATTCATTGTATTCGAAGGTTCGGCTTATGAGCGGGGCAGAAGAATGTGCGAGAAACTAAAGGACGAGATTCCGAGACACCTTTTCGAGATTCCGATTCAGGCGGCCGTGGGCGGCAAAATTATTGCCAGGGAGACAGTCAAAGCGATGAGAAAAGACGTTCTTGCCAAATGTTATGGAGGCGATATCTCACGTAAGAGAAAGCTTCTGGAAAAACAGAAGGAAGGCAAGAAGAGAATGCGCCAGATCGGAAACGTGGAAATTCCGCAAAAGGCATTCATGAGTGTGCTGAAGCTGGACGAGGAATGATGTTCCGGCAAAAATCATTAAACAATCAGGCGGGAACAATGGAAAATAACACCCCATTAGAACTATATATCCACATCCCATTCTGCGTTAAAAAATGTCTGTACTGCGACTTCCTTTCCTTTGCGGCGGACGAAGTGACCAGAAAAAAATATGTGGAGCAGTTGATTAAGGAAATAGAAACATGCGGGACCAGAATAACCGGGCGGGACGCTGACGCGGCCTTCCCGGTGATTTCTGTGTTTATAGGAGGGGGGACTCCGTCTTCTCTCTGCCCGGAGCAGATTTGCGCTGTTATGAACGCGGTAAAGGAAAATTTCAGATTATTGCCGGATGCCGAAATCACCATCGAAGCCAATCCCGGTACACTCGACAATAAAAAACTCAGAGCTTACAAAAACTCCGGAATCAACCGGTTAAGCCTCGGCCTTCAGTCGGCCAATCCAGGCGAACTGAGGGAGCTCGGACGAATCCATTCCTGGAACGAATTTCTTGAGAGTTACCGTTTAGCCAGAGAAGCAGGCTTTGATAATATTAATGTTGATTTGATGTCGGCACTGCCGGGACAGAGCTTTGAATCTTATGCGGATACACTGGAATGTGTCGCGCTCCTGGAACCGGAACACATCTCTGCATACAGTCTTATCATAGAGGAAGGCACTCCGTTTTATGATAAATATTCGGGCAGGGCAGAAGTTCTTCCGGATGAGGAAGAAGACCGCAGAATGTATCACCACACAAAAGAATATCTGGCGGAAAAAGGTTATCACCGGTATGAGGTATCAAACTACGCCAGGCCGGGCAGGGAATGTATCCACAATGTGGGATATTGGACCGGGGTCAGCTATCTGGGAATCGGTCTGGGAGCTTCCTCACTGATGGAAGGACAACGTTTTTCCGTCATCAGAGAGATGAATGATTATCTGGATCTTAGCAGGGAAGAGCTGGCGGAGGGCCGCCAGTACGAAAACCGGGAAATCCTCACGGAACAGGATGAGATGGAAGAATTCATGTTTCTGGGTCTTCGGCTTACGGAAGGGATTGCCGCAAAAGATTTTAAAAAGCGCTTCGGCTTAAATATAGAAGAAATATATGGAATGACCATTGGGAAACTGATGGAGGACGGCCTGATGGAAATGACGGGAACAAAAGAGGACAGAAGGTACAGGCTGAGTGAATTTGGGCTGGATGTCAGCAACTGTGTACTGGCTGAATTTCTGTTGTAGCGGAAATCTTTCGTTACCATTAAAATCACTGCGCGATAGCCGGCTGCCACTATCTTTTCGCACAGTCAGCGCAGCAAATGCGCAGACCTGACTGAATTGTTACCGGCACGCCGCTTTTTGGCGGGGGGGGGTGGACAGTAACCAGCAGCAATCTTTACAAGTATCAGTGTATTTGATATTATAGATTGAGTTTCACTGTATTATTAACAGTACTGCAATAAGAGCAATATGGAAGAGAAATAAAGAAGAGAAATAAAGAAGAGTAATAAAAAGAGTTTCATCTGGGAGGAAATGAGTAATGGAAATCACAATGACGCACTATCTGATTGTTTGTCCCCTGGTTTTTCTGGCGGGACTGCTGGATTCAATCGCAGGAGGGGGCGGACTGATTTCCCTCCCGGCCTTTATGATTGCCGGAGTGCCTCCACACATGGCCCTTGGAACAAATAAGATGTGTTCTACAATGGGAACCTCCATGGCTACATACCGTTTTGCAAAGAATGGCTACATTCACCTGAAAAAGGTAATCTGGTTCATTGCCGCGGCATTGGTTGGCTCTACGATCGGTTCCAACCTGACCCTCTTAATGAATGAAAAGATAGTGGAGTACATGATGATTGCCGTGCTTCCCATTGTCGCTTTCTATGTGCTTCGCAATAAGAGGATGGGAGATGACTCGCAGGCAGGGACGATACCGGCCAAAAAGTCATTTATCATTGCGGCTGCAGCAGCTTTGGTAGTCGGGACTTATGACGGTTTCTATGGTCCGGGAACAGGAACCTTTTTAATTCTCATTCTTACGGGCGCCGCAAAATATACGATGAAAGAGGCAGCGGGGACAACAAAGGCCATCAACCTTTCTTCCAATGTCGCGGCTATCGTCACATTCATCATAAACGGGAAAGTATTATATCCCCTTGGTCTGGCAGCAGGCCTGTGCAGCATTGTGGGAAATTACATCGGTTCCGGCCTGGTGCTCTCGAACGGTCAGAAAATCGTGCGTCCGGTGGTACTGATTGTACTGACCATCCTCTTTGGTAAAATTTTACTGGGAGGATGACACAGACGGAATGACACACGGAATGACACGGGCGGGATGACACAGGTAGTCAGTACGTAACAGATGAAGTTACTGTTCACGGGTAGTATCCCGCGAGGTGTTTCGTGTGCATTTTGCACGAAAATCCCGAGTTACACGGCACGACGCGATGAAAAGTAAATTTTTCACCACAATCAACGGCGTTTTCTGCCGTTTCTGTGCATCGCGGAGCGTGTTACTGGCCGCAGAACTGCGCTTTTTGGCAGGGCTGCGAACAGTAACCGGTTGACATGAATTTGATATTTGGCATATAAACAGCAAACAAAAAAGAACGGATATAACGGAGTAAAATCCGGCGTATTTATGGAGGAAATCTTATGAAGTGGAAGAAATTCACCCTGACGACTACGACCGAGGCCGTAGATTTAATTAGCTGTGCCTTCGATGAAATCGGAATCGAGGGTATTGAAATCGAGGATAATATTCCTCTTACGGAAAAAGAGACAAAAGGGATGTTCATCGATATACTCCCGGAGCTGCCTCCCGACGAAGGAATAGCGAAAGTCAGCTTTTATCTGGACGACGATGCCGATGTACCGGGCATGCTTGAAAAAGTAAATGAAGCGCTGGAAGAATTGAAAATGTTTACCGACCTGGGCGCATGTACAATCGAGGCATCAGAGACAGAGGACAAAGACTGGATTAACAACTGGAAACAGTATTTTAAACCATTTACAGTGGATGATATCCTGATTAAGCCAACCTGGGAGACGATTCCTGAGGAGCATAAGGACAAGCTGCTGATTCAGATTGATCCGGGAACTGCTTTCGGCACAGGCATGCATGAGACGACCCAGCTGTGCATCCGCCAGCTTCGTAAATACACAGGCAGTGACACGAAGGTTCTGGATGTGGGGACAGGAAGCGGAATTCTGGGCATCACCGCTTTGAAACTCGGGGCGAAAGAGGTATTCGGAACCGATCTCGACGAGAACGCCATCACGGCAGTGGGAGAAAATCTTGAGGCAAACGGTATCCCGGCCGGATTATTTACCGTTCTTCAGGGAAATATCATCGATGATAAAGAGGTACAGGACGCCGCAGGTTATGAGTACTACGATGTGGCGGTTGCCAATATTCTGGCTGATGTTATTATTATGCTCCAGAAGGAAATCCCGGTTCATATAAAAAAAGGTGGAATTTTTATCACCTCCGGTATCATTAATATGAAGGAAGAGGCGGTCAAAGAGGCTTTTGCAGCCAACAGCGCCTTTGAAATCATTGAGGTGACCTATCAGGGAGAGTGGGTATCCATAACGGCGCGTAAGAAATAGGTAACAGTTCATGCTGTCTGAACTGACACAGAATATAGAGGAAAAACATGTATCATTTTTTTGTTGAACAGGAACAGATAGGGGAAGGCGTAATTGCGGTTACCGGACCCGATGTAAATCATATAAAGAATGTACTCCGGATGAAGCCGGGAGAACGGGTTCTTATCAGTGCTAAGGCCGGCGGTGATTATCTGTGTGTAACAAAAGAACTGGCACAGGACAAGATCCTGTTTGGAATACTGGAGAAGAGTGAGAGTGAAATGGAGCTGCCTGCCAGAATCCACCTGTTTCAGGGGCTTCCCAAAGGTGATAAAATGGAGCTGATTATCCAGAAGGCCGTTGAGCTTGGCGCATTCAGAATCATTCCGGTTGAGACAAAACGGGTAGTGGTGAAGCTTGATTCGAAAAAAGAAGAGGCGAGGATAAAGCGATGGAACGCGATATCTGAGAGTGCGGCGAAACAGTCAAAACGGAGCATCATACCGGAAGTAACAGGAGTTGTTAAATACAAGGATGCTCTGCAGATGGCAGAAGACTTTGGACTTAAAATGATTCCGTACGAATGCGCAAAGGGAATGGAGGAGACCAGACGGCTTCTTCAGACCGCGGAAGCGGGAATGGATATTGCCATATTTATCGGACCGGAAGGCGGCTTTGAAGAAGAAGAGATACGGCAGGCAGGGGAGAGGGGAGTCAGCCCTGTCTCGCTCGGCAGGAGAATTTTAAGGACAGAGACAGCGGGCTTGTGCGTTTTGTCGGCCCTGATGATTTCTCTGGACCGTTAGACGTCCATAAAGCAGAAAGAGGAAGAAAAATGGAAGCTTATTTTGATAATTCGGCTACTACGCAGGTTTTTGACTGCGTAAAAGACGCGGTAGTAAATGCCATGACCATGGACTACGGGAATGCGGCCGCCCGCCATATGAAGGGCGTTGAGGCAGAAAAGATTATAAAAGAAGCCAGAAGAGAGATAGCCAATTCACTGAAGGTTCAGGAAAAAGAAATCCTGTTCACATCAGGAGGGACAGAATCGAACAACCTGGCGCTGATTGGGACGGCCCTGGCGAATCAGAGGACTGGAAAACATCTGATTACAAGCGCGGTGGAACATCCGTCCGTATATAATACAATGGCCTGGCTGGAGGAACAGGGCTTTGAAATTACCTATCTTCCAGTTGATTCCTTTGGCTGCATTTCCCTGGCGGAGCTTGAGGAGGCGGTAAGGGAAGATACGATTTTGGTATCCATAATGTACGTTAATAATGAAATCGGCGCTGTGGAGCCGGTGGAGGAGATTGCCCGCTGCATTAAGAATAAAAACCCAAAAACCTATTTTCATGTGGATGCAATTCAGGCATACGGCAAATTTCAGATACGCCCTAAAAAGCAGGGGATTGATTTGCTGTCGGTAAGCGCTCATAAGATACACGGTCCGAAGGGAATCGGCTTTTTATATATTGATGAAAAAGTAAAAATCCGGCCCATTGTATTCGGTGGAGGTCAGCAGAAGGGGATGCGCTCCGGGACGGAGAACGTGCCGGGCTGTGCCGGACTGGGGGCAGCCGTAAAGGAGATTTATAAAAATCATGGGGAGCGGGTTGAGAAGCTGTATACACTGAGGGAACGCCTGATTGCCGGGCTGAAGACAATCGATGGTGTGACGATTAACGGGCATGAGGACAGACAAAATGCTCCCCAGGTGGTCAGTGCAAGCTTTGAAGGAATAAAAAGCGAGGTGCTGCTCCATGCGCTTGAGGACAGGGGAATTTATGTGTCATCCGGTTCAGCCTGCTCCTCGAACCATCCGGGGGTGAGCGGAACGCTGAAGGCGATTGGCGTAAAAAAAGAATTGCAGGATTCCACACTGCGTTTCAGCTTCGGCGCATTCAATACGGAAGAAGAGATTGATTATGCAGTAGATGTGTTGAAAGAACTGCTGCCCGTACTGAGACGTTACAGAGCCAGATAAGGTTGCCATTTAACAGATAAGGAAACAGAGAGGAAATATAAACATATGGTACGTTCATTTTTAATAAAGTACGCGGAAATTGGGGTAAAAGGCAAGAACCGCTATATTTTTGAAGACAAGCTGACTTCCCACATCCACCATTCCCTGAAACGTCTGGACGGAGATTTCTCCGTTATCAAGGAGTCGGGAAGGATTTATGCTCATGCATCTTCGGAGTTCGACTATGATGAGGTGGTATCGGCTCTTCAGTGTGTGTTCGGAATTGCAGGCATCTGTCCGATGGTGCAGATAGAAGATAAAGGATATGAGGATTTAAAGGAACAGGTCTTGAAATTTATTGACGAGACGTACCCCGATAAAAATTTCACATTCAAGGTGGATACGAGAAGGGCCAATAAACAGTACCCCCACACGTCGGATCAGATTAACCGCGATTTGGGAGAAATCATTCTGGAGACATATCCTGAGACAAAGGTGGATGTGCATCATCCCGACGTACTTCTCCACGTGGAGATCAGGGGAAAAAATATAAACCTTTACTCCCTGGTAATCCCAGGCCCGGGCGGAATGCCGGTGGGAACGAACGGCAAGGCTATGCTGCTTTTGTCGGGCGGAATCGACAGCCCGGTGGCCGGATATATGATTGCGAAGAGGGGGGTGACGATAGAAGCCACTTACTTCCATGCTCCGCCGTATACAAGTGAGAGAGCCAAACAGAAGGTGATAGACCTGGCGAAGCTCGTATCCAGATACTCGGGACCAATCAAGCTCCATGTAGTGAATTTTACTGATATCCAGCTTTATATCTATGATAAATGCCCTCATGAGGAACTGACGATTATCATGCGCCGGTATATGATGAAGATTGCGGAGGAGCTGGCTAAGAAAGACGGCTGTCTCGGCCTTATCACGGGAGAGAGTATCGGACAGGTAGCTTCTCAGACGGTGCATTCGCTGGCTGTAACCAATGAAGTGTGTACACTTCCCGTATTTCGTCCTGTTATCGGATTTGATAAGCAGGAGATTGTGGATATATCACAGAAAATCGGAACATTTGAGACGTCCATTGAGCCGTTCGAGGACTGCTGTACGATTTTTGTTGCAAAGCATCCTGTTACAAAGCCAAACCTGGATTTGATAAAGAAGTCGGAAACAAAACTGGAAGAAAAAATTGATGAAATGTTGAAACAGGCTGTTGAAACAGCCGAGATTATACGGTGTTGAGAAAACGGGAGTCCGGATTTTGGGACTCCCGCTTAGGAAAGACTATGTTGAATGGGACGTGCTTTTCAGCGTTAAAACAGGGCGTATTTGTTTAAACGATATATGGTGCTAAAATTGTAAGAATGTCATTGATCTCTGTTTCGGAATGGATGTTCAGGTCGATAGGCTTGGACAAATCCAGGCTGAATATACCCATAATCGATTTGGCATCGATTACGTATCTGCCGGATACAAGGTCAAAATCGACATTAAATTTTGCTAAATCGTTTACAAAAGATTTAACTTTATCAATTGAATTTAAAGAAATACGAACTGTTTTCATGAAAAAACCTCCTCTTGCTGCTATGTTATTTCAGCTCTTATGCTGGTAAAATACTAACTCTATACTACCGGGATATGGAGCAAAAGTCAAGAGAGAGATTGTATGAAATCAGGAACTTTAAAGCTAAGGAGAATGACAATGAGAAAAGCAGCACTGCACAACCTGGGATGCAAGGTAAACGCTTACGAGACGGAAGCCATGCAGCAGCTCCTGGAAGATGCCGGCTATGAAATCGTGCCTTTTAAGGATGGGGCCGATGTATATATAATCAATACATGTTCCGTAACTAATGTTGCGGACAAAAAATCAAGGCAGATGCTTCACCGGGCAAAGAAAATGAATCCTGATTCCGTAGTGGTTGCCGTGGGCTGCTATGTCCAGGCAGCGAAAGAGGATCTGGAGAAAGACATGGCGGTAGATTTGATAATTGGAAATAACAAGAAAAAAGATCTGGTGGGTCTTCTGGAACGATATTTTGCAGATCGGGACGACAGGGAGGAAGTGATCGATATCGCGGCAACCGGTGAGTATGAGGAACTTCATATCCGGAAAATCGCAGATCATACAAGAGCCTTTATTAAAGTGCAGGACGGCTGCAACCAGTTTTGCAGCTATTGCATCATCCCATATACCCGTGGCCGGGTGAGAAGCCGGGCGATAGGGGATGTGGTGAAGGAGGTGGAAGGACTTGCGGCGGCCGGGTATAAAGAAATTGTTCTTACCGGAATCCATCTCAGTTCCTACGGCGTCGATTTTCCGGAGGAAAAGAGGGAAAATCTTCTGAGTCTTATCACCTGTCTGGATAAAATCCAGGGAATTGAAAGAATCCGCCTCGGTTCCCTGGAACCGCGAATCATAACGGAAGAATTTGTTTCGGCTCTGGCCGGTCTTAAGAGCATTTGCCCTCATTTCCATCTGTCCCTCCAGAGCGGGTGCAATGCAACGCTTGCAAGGATGAATCGCCATTACACTGCGCAAGAGTATTTGGAGCGCTGTGTCATCCTGAGAAAGCACTTTGATAATCCGGCGATCACGACGGATGTGATTGTTGGATTTCCGGGGGAGACCGTGGAAGAGTTTGATGAGACGAAAAGATTCCTTGAGACGGTCCGTTTTTATGAAATGCATATCTTTAAATATTCCAAGCGGGAGGGCACCAGGGCCGCAGTCATGGAAAATCAGGTTCCGGAGCAGGATAAGTCGGTCCGCAGCGATATCCTCCTAACATTAGAACATAAGATGTCGGATGAATACCGTGAGTCATTTCTCGGGAAAGAGACGGAGGTGCTGCTGGAAGAAAAGGTCGTGATTGGCGGACAGGCCTATATGATGGGACATACACGGCAATATGTAAAGGCGGCAATACCGTTTGAGGAAGGGCTTAAGAATACAACTGTAAAAGGAAGGCTGACGGAGAAGCTGTCGGATGAGATTTTGCTTTTGAAATGAGGATTTAGTTAAGCAGGTGAGGACGCCGCCGGTACGGCCAGCGGACGGGGTGGTGG
>OFOU01000606.1_pt1 | contig 28595 bp, 19 predicted proteins | sample 1542061 | NCBI WGS metagenome assembly OFOU01 (sample SAMN04209239, study PRJEB22552) | human gut metagenome | biome: gut; material: feces | host: Homo sapiens | place: USA: Oklahoma
AATGGACGTACAAATCAATTGTAAGATAAGTCAGGAAATCGACTAAAATTATTCTCATTCGTCATACAGATAAACGACAAACAAAAAGTCCAAATCAAACTATTGATTTGGGCTTTTTGTTAGGTAAAGAATTTATTAGTCCTTTTTCAGTCTTTTTAGGTGTTTATAGAGACCGAAGGCCCGATCCAGTTGCATAGATTCGATAGAACGTTTGCCCTTGATATAGAGATTTCCATTGGTTGCATTCATCAACCCTGTCTTAGAAATGGCATAGCCGGTAATCATGCCACTATAAAGGAATTTTTCCAATTCCTTGACATCTAAAACTCTGCTTGAAGGTTCAAGAATACCATATTCTGCTTCATAAATATCCACTAGTCTTTTAAACTTATAGGCTGTTTTTATGGGCATATCTCCGACATTTCCCTTGGCATAATAATGATAGATATTCTGTGGGCTTAAGTCTGCAGAGGCCACCTCTTGACCATTGGGCGAGTAAGGTTGTGATTTAATGAAAGTATTAAGTTTGCCAATATCAATTTGGGAGTCGCTAACATTTTCCTTAGGAACAGGGAAGTCATTCCTATCAACAATCTCCCTTCGTCTTATAGTTGCCAACAATTCATAAGGCTCGACTCTAAGTCTTTTGGAGAATTTTTCCAAAGTATCAAGCGATACCGTTCCTGTTTGATTGATCAGGTTATAGTTGGTTTGAGCCATACCAGATGAGACTACAAAGGCTGTCATGCGTTCTCTGACTTCCCCCTCAGTCATATCTTCCGTGATTTCCAGCTTCTTGCGAATGTTGTGCCACAAGTTCTGGGTGACCTGATCAGGATCTCTTGGAAACTCAAAACCCTCATGCTGATTATCTCGAGCTAAGAGCTTCCCAAGTGTAATGTTTTTCCCAGTCACCTTGGCCAGACCGTTAGTAATAGTTACAATCTTTGGAATATTTCCCTTAGGCTTGTTCATGAAAAGCATCCGAAGGCTTCCTGACGGAATCCCCGTAGCTTCTGAAAGCTCTTTGTAACTCTTCTTGTCTTTCCAAAATTCCCCCATACGAGCTTTTTCCGCATTTTCCCAGAAAAGTTCCTTAAGGGATTTGGGGGTATTCGGCTCATCCGATAATAGTCGTTTTGACATAATTGTCTCCCTCTAAAATTGCTGTTTAAACTTAGTCCGAGTCTATTATCTCATATTTTTAATAAAAATCAAATCAATCCCTAATGGTATTGATTTTACTATATAAAAAGGATTTAGCTCCGTTTTATACAGAACTAAATCCCTTGAGGGGGATTGTATCATAAATTGGTAAATTATAGCCTAAAGCATACCCAACCAAAAGAAAAAAACTTAATACGCTAGCCCAATCAAGGCCAGAAGCAAATACTAAAGATTTAATTGTCCTTCCACTCAGTTGACTAAAATAGGCCCATTTTTTTCTGTTTGAAACCAATAAAACAATTGGAAGATATAGACTAGCTCCTAAAAGAGCTGGCCAATACTTTTTAACCCCTATTGAAATAGGAAATATAATTATAAAAACTAAACTTAACAGTGCAAACAGTGAGAAACCACTCATAAAATAAGGTATGACACGAGAAATTCCCTGCATACTTTTTTCAGGTCGTTCCTCATCTCCATAGAAAGAATATCGTAAACCAACATCCACCAAACCGGCGAAGCCAATCATATTATTCAAGCTATTAATAGTCCAACTTGTCTCTAGTAAGTAAGATAATTTTTGTTTCTGATTAAGCTCTTTATTTAGGATTTTATCATAGAATACCATAGGTGCAACAGCCATAAAACCAAGCAAAGCTAAAATAATGACTTTTATTGGAGAGAGTTCTCCAAAGATTGCTCCAATCTTATCAAACGAAATGGTCTTAAAAAGTCTGATTATCTCTACAATAACCAGACTAGCAATAGATAAAAATAGCACAAGTTTGATAAGTCTCTGCCATTTTTTCACGCCATTCAAAATTGTTCTCACAATCCTCTTCCTTCTTATCCTAACAAAGTTTGTAATATTGGAATAACAACGATAAATAGAACCGTACTTAGAGTCACCACATTCGTAGAGAATTCTACATCTCCTTTGCCCTGATTAGCAAGGATCGGAAGAACAGCTAGAGCTGGTGTCGCGGACTGAATCATAAAGGTCTTAAATTCTACTGTCGCCATATTTGGTGCAAAGAACTTCAATACAAGAAGCATGATTAGAGGAGCTAGGATAAAGCGTCCAACTAAAGTGATAATTGTATCTTTATCAAAAGTAATAGTTTTCAAGCCTGCCTTTGCAAGAACGATACCAATATAAATCAGAGATAGGGGAGTAACAATATTTCCAACATAGGTTAAGGTATTCGTTGCGAAATCTGGAATAGAGATTCGAAGAATCAAACATAGCAGAGCCACAAGAAAACCTACAAGCGGAGCTGGTAGCAATTTCTTCCAGTCAAATTTACTTGTATTCTTGCTTTGACCCGATTTACTGTCGCTCGTCATCAAATACACGCCCAATGTCCAGGTGGAAATCGTGTTGGTGATATAGTAAATTAAGAAATAAGGAAGAGCCTGATCCCCAAAAAGAGCAACGTTTAAAGGTAAACCAATAAAAATAGTGTTGGCATTCACAAAGGTATTAATCATGGTTCCTCGCCGTCCTGGACGAACCTTGAAAAGCACAACTGCAATATAAGCTACGCTATATCCCAAGATAAAGGCCACAAATGTATAAAGGAGACCTCCAGAAAGACTGATTAGCTTATCTAGTGTCAGGTATTTCATCACCGACACAAAGATTGACGCTGGCAAGGCTACATTCATGATCAAACGGGATAGGTTAGATCCAAAGGCATCTCCAAACCATCCCTTCACCTGAAGAATATACCCCAAAACAATGATAGCGATAATCGGAATAATACTCGTAATCGAGGTTAAAAAGAGTGACATAGGTATCCTTTCTAAATTACTTAAGTCCACAGCCCATACAAATCTGTCGCTAGCGAAGGATAGACAGCAGCAGTGAATTATTTATACTCTGGATACCATTTCAAATCACGAACTGCTTTGGCCATATCTGTTTCCTTAGCACGCGCAAGACCTTGCTCTTGTGCTTTTTTAGCGACTGCTTCTGCTACTTTAATAGAAACATCTGCTACATACTTGAATGGTGGCAAGACAGGAGCTCCTGGTTGGCCTGGATTGACAATACCACTCAATGAATGAGCTGCTGCTCCAATCATTTCATCAGTCAAAAGACTTGCTTCAGAAGCCAGCATACCTAGACCAAGACCTGGGTAAATCAAGGCATTATTGGCTTGACCAATCACATAGTCGACACCTTTATAAAAAACTGTATCAGCAGGAATTCCTGTTGCGACAAAAGCTTTGCCATCTGACCATTCAATCAAATCTTTGGCACTAGCTTCTGCTAGTTTGGTTGGATTTGACAAAGGGAAGATCATCGGACGTTCTGTGTTTTCACACATAGCTTCTACTATTTCTTTGGTGAAGGTATTAGGTTGAGTTGAAGTTCCTACAAGAATGGTTGGCTTCACAGTCTTCACTACTTCAAGCAGGTCAGTCAATTTGTCTGCGTTACTAAAGTCAGCACGTTTCTTAGCAAACGGTTTTTGTTCAGGAGTTAGGTCATCCATGTCATCAAAGAGAAGACCTTGTTTATCAACCATAAAGAAACGTTTATAGGCTTCTTCTTCAGAAAGACCTTCACTTACCATTTCACGAAGAACACGAGAGGCAATTCCTGCACCCGCAGTACCACCACCATAGCAGAGATAAACTTGATCTGTTAATTTTTCACCACTAATATCCAGTGAACCAAAGATACCACCTAAGGTAACGATTCCTGTACCTTGAATATCATCATTAAAAGTTGGAATTTGTTTCCGGTATTTTTCAAGAATATTGGCTGCATTCAAGCGGCCGAAGTCTTCCCAGTGAAGGTAGAGTTTAGGAAAAAGACGTTCTGCTGTTTGAACAAATTGGTCAATGAAGTCGTAGTAACGATCTCCGCGAACCCGTTCGTGACGATTTCCTAAGTAATTAGGATTGTTACGAAGTTCTTCACGGTTAGTCCCTGCATCAATAACTAAAGGAAGGACCATAGAAGGATCGATTCCAGCAGCACCCGTGTAGACCATCAATTTCCCGACAGAAATATCGACACCATTTGTTCCCCAGTCACCGATTCCAAGGATTCCTTCTGCATCTGTTACAACGATGAGTCGAATCTCGCGATCCCCAGCAGCATTTTTCAAAGTGGCTTCAATATTTTCAGGATGATTGATATCAAGATATCCCGCATATTGTGGATCTACAAAGAGGTCACTATAGCCTTCAATGGTATCTGCAATGGTTGGATCGTATACAATTGGATTGAATTCCTCCAAATGTTGAGAAAAGAGGTAATAGAAAAGAGTCCGGTTGGTATTAAAAATTTCCATTAGGAAAAGACGTTTTCCCAAATCATTGGCTTTTGTTTGCATTTGTGCATAAGTTTGTGCCGCTTGCTCTTCAATCGTTTGAACATACGGTGGCAGTAAACCAATAAGGCCTAGTTCCTTTCGCTCCTCTAAGGTAAAGGCAGTACCTTTATTTAGGAAAGGGTTGTTTAAAATATCATGTGCAGTCATAGTGCAACCTCCTTTTTACTTATATTATACTACTTAAATAGTTGTTTTAAAGAACAATGTACTTTATAGTGTCCACTCATTTCTTTTATGTTATAATGGGCAAAAAGAATTATGACAGAATCAACTATACAACCAGTTATCATCTTTCCTCCAGATACAAATGGACAACCACTTTATCTGTGCCTAACCGTATAACACATTTGTTTTACAGGCTGTATAGTAGCAACAATTATGATGGTACTAATAGAGACTAGCATATTGAACTAATAAACAATAATATGGATTTTATAGTATACTTTGTATTGTTTAAAAAGTTATTTTTGTCATTTAAAACTTGTATTCTGTTTATATGACAACTAATAATTATCTACAAAAATATATTTCACAAAAAGTGAAATATTTTCGTAAACAAAACAAAATGAGCCAGGAGGAACTTTCGGAACAGGCAGGACTCGGACTCAAGTATATCAATCAATTAGAAAACCAAAATGTGAATCTGACCATTCACAGTCTAGAAAAAGTGATTGTCGCCTTAAACTTGACACCAGAGGACTTTTTCAATTTCAATAGCCTCGAGCCCACCACTGACCAAACCGATAATCTCTCATTGAAAAGAGTTAACATGAAGCTGAAACAAGTTCCTGTTGATAAAAGGGAGAAAATCCTAGCTATTTTTGAAGATATTCTTGATAACCTATAATCATCTCCTGACTCATCATCATATTCTAACTCAATAAAAAAGTTATAGTCAAACACACCACTACGGATAATATTTACTTATCGTCTCACCTAGCCTTGTCTATGTAACTCTTTTTAACAATTTTTTGAAAGTGTGATTTTATGAATCTTAAAGACTTATACTATTTTTATGACCTAAGCAACCTGCAATCTTTCACTGAAGTAGCTCGAAAAAACGGGGTGAGTCAACCATCTATTTCTTATGCCATTAAACGTTTAGAAAAGGAGTTTCATTGCCAATTACTTGTGCATGATCCTTCACATAGGACATTTAAGCTAACTCCACAAGGTGATATATTGTTACGACATGTAAAGAAAGCTCTTCCAGAAATACAAGGTGCCCAAAAAGAAATACTTCGAAGCATTTCTCCCTATGATACAATTGGGTTTCCGCCTCTTATTATTGACTATCTTGTTCGTAAAGAGCCTGCTTTTATTGAAAATGCCTCAGCACTTCGAAATATTCACCCTATACAAGAAGGTTCTATTGAACTTCTAAACCTCTTGTCTAAGGGAGAACTAGATGCCAGTTTTATTGGAAGCTTAGAACCGATTATCGATAAACGATTTTCAGTTAAAACTCTTATGACAAGTGATCTTTATTATATTCTACCTTCAGGCCACTCATTGGCAGATAAGGAAGCTATCGCTTTCTCTGATGTTCTAAATGAAAATTTTATTATTTTAGACGAACATTTTGTTCATCTAAAAGCTTTTCAACATTTGAATAATCACTATCATCATGCCGCAACACCATTCTTTCAAACAGATGATATTAATTTGCTTAAGCAACTCCTTCGTAAAAAAATTGGTATCAGTCTTCTTTCTGAAATCGCTATAACAAAGGAAGACAAAGATTTAATTTCTATCCCAATGGTTAAAGAGGAACGCATGTCGCTTTATGTTTCACTACTTACACTTAAGGAAACTAATCTTCATCCTGAGGTAGAAAACTTCTTCCAAGAACTATTAAATTAAAAGCGATAATACTAAGCTAATTAAGATACATCTAACAATAAAAGGAAACTCCCCTCGTACTTAAACGAAGGGAGTTGTTTTACTAATAATTCCAGTTTACCAAGAGATAAATGAGACTCGAGCCAAACATATCCGCCAAGGCATGCATGAGGAAGAATGGAAGCAAGTTTTTGACCTTGTATTTATAAAGGAAATAATAAAGTAGACCAAAGACCACACCGATAACCAGAGCCCATAGCATGCCCTGATAGGTATGGAAGGACACACGGACAATGGTTGAAAAGAGCAAGACCCACCATTTATACTTGTCCTTTACTGAGGTCAAGAGCCCTAAGAAGAAAAATTCCTCGTAGAAACCATTAAGCAGTCCGTAAGCAATGGCCATAGGTGACAAAGCCATAAACTTATCAATAACAGCCATAGGATTAATATAGGCTAAAACTTGAGGACTAAAATAATTATACTGTCCTGACAAGGTGCTAACCATATCGGCAAATAGACCTGAGATAGCGAAAATAAAGGGTACCCAAAAGAGAACAGACCACTTTAGGCGTATAGGTAATTGTTTAAAGTCAAAATGACGTATCCAGAGATATATAATCGCTAAGGTTAGGAGAATAATCTGCAAGGTGAAATTACTTGAATAGCCTGCTCCTTCACTGGCTGTATTTGTTGACGTCTCAGTAACTGTTGTCGCTATGGTCGGAGCCAAACTTGCCAAATATATTTCAGTCGAACGGACAATAAACTGTCCAAACATAATGAGCGTAACAATACCGATATCAAACCACCTCAGATTCTTTAGTGGTTGTTCGGGACGAATTTTCTTGAGTAAAGACATTGGTCTTTCCTTTCTTCTATCCTCTTCATCGAAGACTGGTTTATTCTTTAAGGTTTATTATAAGTCATAAACCTTAACATAATACTAAAATTTGCAGTAAGATTAGTATTTCATTTAAGGAAAGAAAAAGCAAGGGAAAGCATGTTTCCTTTGCTTCAAACTTGTTATTAATCATTCTTTTTAACAACACTAACTAAGACAAGGAGTTGGAAAATAGCCAAAACAAATAGGACCACAAAGCCATTTCGACTACCTTGAGCCGTTGCTCGTGCAAAGTCAATCTTGTGGTTAGCTTGACTCATAGCAACAATTAGAGATGCTAGTGTTGTTCCCACTGCTCCTGCAAATTGCTGAAGCGTGTTAAAGATGGCATTAGCATCGGCTCGTTGATCAAGCGACAGTTGTTTCTGTCCATTGGTCATGACATTACCAAAGGCAACCCCAAGTCCCGTCATGAAAATCATGTAAAAGGCGAGAATCAAAGTATTTGAAAGGGAGAGGCCAAACAAGCTAAATAGCAACTGAGCAAGAACAATAAGGCTTGCTCCAATCAGAATTGGTTTACGAGCTCCCATCTTATCTAAAATGATACCCGAAAACGGAGCAAATCCTGCACCAATGATAGCTCCTGGGAGAAGCATCAAGGCTGCAAGAGTGGTATTAGAGTGGTTAACCAACTGCACATAGTTTGGCAAGAGGAAACTCATCGCAAGGGAACCCAATTGAAAAGAAAAGAAAGCGATGATATGACCTGTCAGTTTACGATTTTTCAAAATAGAGAGGTTGATGATGGGATTTTCTAATGTTGTAGAACGCCAAATCAAAATGACAAGACCTAAGATCCCAATCAAAAGCCAACCTAAGACTGAGAAGCTGAAGAAGGCATGTTCAGCAACCCCATGAAGACCTAAAATCAGGCCCAAGAAAAGAAGGATGGTAGCCAGTAGACTGAGGATATCTAAAAATTCACGTCTAACCTCACTCTTTTGCTCAATCGATCGAAGCCCTGCAATCAGTGAAGCCAAGAGAATAGGAAACTGAATGAGGAAGATAGAACGCCAACCAAAATGCGCTGTCAAAAGTCCACCAACAGTTGGTCCAATCGCCGGTGCAACTGCTGTAATCAGTGTCCCAACTCCCATCATGAGACCAATCTTACGACTTGGCACCTGCTCCAAAATGATGTTAAACATGAGAGGTAGAGCAAAACCAACACCCATCCCTTGAACCAATCGTCCCAAAACAACAAAGCTAAAACTAGGCGCTATAAAGTCAATGAAAACACCTAAAATAGACAAAAGGTTTGCGACCAGAAAGATGGTTTTCATCTTAAACGAGCGCTTGAGATAGGCAGATAAGGGCACCACGCAAGCAACGACTAATAGGTAAATGGTTGTAACCCACTGTACTGTTGACGTATTAACCGAAAATGCCTTCATCAATACAGGAAAGGTGATGTTCATAGCTGTTTCACCAGCTACTCCACAAAAAGAAAGGATTCCTGTCGCAAAGATGGCACACAGGATCTTGGTGGAGATTTTTTCTTCTGACATGAGTATTTATTCCTCCTTGATAAACTTAAAGATTACGATAGTGTTGTAAGATTTTGAGAAAGATTTCTCTCTCTTTAGCTGAAAATTGCTGGGCAAACTCTTCCTCTTCTTTACGAAGATAGGATTGACAGGCAGACGCGATTTTTACCGCCTTATCCGTTAAAACAACCGCTTTTTGCCTAGCGTCTTTCGATGAGGTATGTCGTTCGATAAGGCCTTTTTTCTCCATCCGCTGTAAGAGAACTGTCGTTGTCGAACGCTGAATCTCAAATTCATGCTCAATGTCACGTTGAAATACCTCATGATTAGCATGATGGGTTATAAAATCGATAATGGCCATCTGATTTCCAGTCAAATCATACTGCCTAGCAAACTGATCAAAGTGGCGCATCATATTGTTATTGGCTTGCTTCAACAAGCGTCCAAAATGGTCCAAAACATGACTCCTTAACTACATTGTTAGCTAACTAACGTTATTTAGTATAAGAGTTTTAGGAGGTAATGTCAATAACTTTTCAAGAGATTTCCACTCAACTTTCAATAGATTTCAAAAAACTCAAGGACTTAAATCCTTGAGTTGCTTCATTTAGTCTTTCTTTACAGGAATTTCCTTAATAACACGCGCTGGATTCCCGCCTAGAACCACGTTGTCTCCAAAGGACTTGGTCACGACGGCTCCTGCCCCAGCTACTACATTATCCCCTAGGGTAACGCCAGGAAGGATGGTCACGCCTCCACCAGCCCAGAAATTATCACCGATAGTAATTGGAGCCCCATATTCAAGTCCTGAATTACGCTCGGTTGGATCAAGCGGATGTAAGGGCGTCAAAAACTGACAATTAGGGCCAATCATGGCATTGTCACCAATCCTGATAGGACAGACGTCTAGCATAGTCAAGTTCCAGTTAGAATAAAAATTTTCACCGATATGGATATTAACACCGTAATCCGTAACGAACTGAGGATTCATGGCAACATTTTCACCAGTCGAACCAAACCAAGATTTGACAACTTCAGCTCTCTTGAGACGGTCAGGTTCCCCATTAAAGGCCATTTGGTTTTCTCTCGATTTTGCTGCTAGGGCACGTAACTCAGGGTCGCTAGGCTTATAAAACTCACCCGCAATCATTTTTTCATATTCTGTCGGCATGGCAGTCTCCTTTTGTGATTGTACTCCTATATTGTAGTATAGAAGTGATGTTACCACAAGAGAACAGATATAAACTAGATAAATATCTCAACTTAAAAAATATTACTCAATATAGATTGTAACCATAGCTCCATTATTTTCATTAGAAAGTTTCAGTTCCCAATCATGAAGTTCTACGACTCTTTTTACAAAAGATAACCCTATTCCAAAATGGTGATTTTGAGAGTCGTTTCCTGACTGATTATCTTGGTAAAAGAGCGATCCTACATTATCAATCATATTAGCTGAGAACCTTGAGCCATCGTTCCAAACCGATAAAACAATCTTATTTTGCTCAGAAGATAATTTTATAACTATCTTTGGCATCATTGATTGACTATAGGACATTGCATTATTCACTAGATTAGTAATTGCTCTTAAGAATAATACTAAGTCAATATGAATAGTAGTATCAGATGGGGTTTCATTCAATACATTTAAAACACAAGTCCCAGTTGTCAGAGGAGTTAATTCTCTAATCAAACATGACGCAAGCTGCTCCGAAGTAATATGCTCTTTATTGATATTATCTTTATAAAATGTTTTTGAATATTGAATAAATTGATTAAAATAATTATCTAGTTGTTGACTTGAAGATTCGATATCTAATAAGCATTGAGTTAACTCAGGAGACAAATCAAATGTTTGAAGATACTCAGCATTACCTGAAATTATTGTTAGAGGTGTCTTTAAATCATGTGCTGCGGAAGACACTCTGAACATTAGCTCTTGCTTTTGTTTCTTCTCTTTTTCAAGCATCTTTTGAATTTTATCCTGCATCTTCATAATATGTTCTTTTGTCTCAATAAATTCAAATAACCTTAGTGGCTTAGAGTATTTGTTATTGTCTGAATATAAGCTTTGTTCATATACTGTCTTCATCTCTCTCTGAATTTCATATAGAAGTTTTTGTACATTTCTTACAATTATAACAACTAAAATGACACAAAGATAAATCCACGAGCTAACACTAAAAAACATAGTAAAGCTATTCACATTGTTAGCATTAATTCCTTCAACCGCTGTAAATAGGGTAGGAATAATGTAAAAAAAACAAATACATAACAAAAATTGAAAAATAATTTTCAAATAAGTTGCTCTTATCAACTGCTTTAATGTTATTGATTTTGCCATTTATATCCCCCACCCCAAAGAGTTTTAATTGGATCAATACCATAAGGTTTCAATTTTTGTCGAATCTGATAGATATACTCTGTAATACTTCGGTACTGAACTTCTGAACTTTGAGGGTACAAATATTCATAAAGCTCCTCTACACTAAAGATTTTAGTTTGATAGGTAAACAACAAATATAATAAATCGAATTCCCTTCTCGAAAGAGAAATACTATTACCGTCTACTATTAATTCCTTTCCTACCCTATCAAATTGAAGTAAACCACTAGTCTCAGTATCTCCGACAGAAAGTAGCCTTTTATCTCTTCTAATATGCATTTTGACTCTTGCAACCAACTCCTTCATACCGAATGGTTTGGTAATAAAATCATCTGCACCTATTCCAATAGCTTCAACAATATCTTCTTCAAGGTTTTTAGCAGTTATAAAAATTATGGGTGTTTGAATCTGACTTCTGATACTACTACAAATATCAATACCACTCACTGGCATCATTATATCCAGTAAAATCAAATCAAATCCTATGAAGTCACATAGGTTAATATCTTCGACAGAATTTCTAGTTTCAACTACATAGGAGTTTTTCTCCAGAATATTCTTAATCAATCTTAAAATTTTTAAATCATCGTCAATAACTAGAATTTTTGACTTTACCATTTTTTCCCTCGTACGTTTTGAATATATTGTAACATAATTAAAAATCGAAAATACATTTCAAAATTAGCATATAATTGATAATTCAATAAATTGAGTTTCTACCAAATCTCAATAATGCTCATTTTTAAGTAACAGAATATGTGCTCCAAAGTCTTGTATCTATTTTTCAGTCAATCTATCTAAATTCGATGTTGTCTCATCTAAAAAAACAATCTTTATTTGGGTTACTTTAAAAATTCCTTTCTAATAAGGCAATAACTCGTAAAGAATAATCCAAAAAGCCAAATTATAAATACAATAAAACGCATTATAGAATAGTTTGTATGTATTAGCTGAAAAACTAAATCATATATTATTACACTTGAAGCTATTGGTAAAACCCTATCTATAAAAGGCAACACGAGTATAGGAAATAATAGCAAAATTGCAAGTGCAATCATTGAATTACCGCATAAAAAGGAAAAAGAGTAACCCGCTAAAAAGTATACAACTGAACCAAACAAGTAATAATAAAAATTTACTTCACTATGAATACCCTGACTAAACATCATTACTATTAAACCTGCTAATACTGACTGTGTTAAACATTCTAGTAGATCTATTAATAATATGTATAATGCTGCCTTCACCCTACTTCCGTTGTTCAGGTAAACTTGCTTATAACTTTGTGTCCTCAATTCTACACTTGCATTTAAAACTCCATTCCCTAAAAAAGAGAAAGATATTATAGTTAATAAAACAGAACTGTTAAAAGTGATAGAATCTTCATTAACTTCGAATTTTAGATATCTTAATAAACTTATTATAATAACAAATACTAACTGAAATAATAAATAAACCTGTATAGGTAATAAACTATATTTTTTATATAATAAGCTATGCAATTGGCTTTTCATTCTTCTTCCCCCATTTTATTTTTTCTAAATAAAATAAACAAATCGTAGTAAGGAAAGTTTCAAATAATAGAAGAATCGCTCCATATAATTGAGTTGTCTGACCGGCTTCGACCCTACCAAAAGCAAAAGACTTAGCTCCAATTAAAGGTAATAAATTATCTAAAATAGGAGAAATTGCCTTAAGTATGCCTGATAAAGAAAAAACTAACAATAAAACTATCACAATCAAAGAAGGAATTGATCTTTTTGTTATTTTTACAAGTAATAGAGAGAGTAAATTAAGTGTAATTGTAAAAGCTCCTAGTCTAGTGATAACATCAAGCATTAAACCTATAGACAGAATACTTTGTAACTTACTAACTAACATGAATTTTAGAAGTAATGCATTTAATAAAAACAACGTAAAGGTCGTCATTATTGAAATAACAATTATACTAAATATCTGTGAAAACAACCTTATTTTCCAGTTAGCACAAATTAGTGATGAAAACTCATCCTCACCAAATTGATAATCAGTTGCTAGAATTAATGCTGACAATATAGGCAAAAATAACACGGTTGCTTGATAAGGAGATGATAAAATAGCATCTCTCACCGTTCTATAAGGAGTCTCAATTACATTTTGATCAATATTTACTGAGTTGGCAGCACCAGTGTGTAGTGCATTAATGACTTGAATATTTTGATAGGTAAAAAACAAACTAACTACAACTAAGATAAAAAATCCCATTTTAAATAAAGTTAGATGGCTATATTTATATAAATACCCCTTTATAACTTGACTTAACATTTTATACTACTCCTCTCATGTACAGAGCTAAAATAGGCGTTTTCAAAACTATCATATTGCTTCAATACTTGCTCACGTTTGTCATTTAGAACAACATGACCATTTGAAATACCTACAACTCTATCTACGGTTAATTCAAGTTCGCTCATATAATGGCTAGTTAATAGTACTGTTTTTCCTTGTTTCACAAAGTCTTTGAGAAACTCTCTTAACCAACGGATTCCCTCTGGGTCCAACCCATTAATAGGTTCGTCTAAAATCAAAATATCTGGGTCTGCAAGTATTGCTGTTGCCAAGCCTAATCTTTGCTTCATTCCTAAAGAATAATCTTTGATTTTCTTCTTACCAACATCTTTTAATCCAACAATTTCTAAACATTCAGTACAACGTTGCTTACTTAGTCCACAAGAAAGTGCAATCCATCTTAATTGCTCATAACCAGTTCTACTTGGATAAGGTTGATAACTATCTAAAAAAGTTCCTACTATTGAGATTGGCTCAGCTCCTAACTCACTATATGTTGTTCCTAAAATAGTTGCCTTTCCACTATCAGCTGACTCCAACCCTAATAGTATTTTTATTAGGGTTGATTTCCCAGAACCATTAGGTCCGATCAAACCAGTAATTTCACCTTTATTAGCTTGAAAAGTTATATTTGATAATACAACTTTGTCATCGTATGTTTTATTTAAATTAGTAATATTAATCATTTTGTTTTCCTTTGACGAATAGAACCTTTTGAAATTTCATAAATTAATGCTTTCACCAATAGGCTTATTATCAAACTCCACCCATGCATATGCATTATAAGGGGAAGTTTTAAAATCTGAAACCCAATCTGGAGAATATCTTGTTATAGTGAAGGTACCTTTCACTATAATTGTAGTTTATCAATATCTTTTCGGAAAAAAATCAGAGTTAATAGTTTTACATATTTTTAATAAAAAAATGTTCTGAGATAGTCTTTAAACATCTTATTTTAGATAAGAAACAATCCACAAAAAAATCCCAAGTGCACAATGCAACTTGAGATTTTCTTTCTGTCTGGGCATGCCTGAGTCATTCAGGTCTTTATATTATTTGTCTTTTTGATCTTTGTGATCTTTCTTATTTTTCTTCTTACGTCCGTTGCGGCCAAGTCCTAGACCTGTTACCGATACGGTGAAGCCTGCGATATTGATGGTTTCTTCAATCTTACCTTTGCTTGCTTCTTCCTCATTTGAGAGATTAATTGGCATCTTGTGTTTAGAGCCTTTACCCTCAGCTTGACTTGAAACAGGTGCTTCAAAGTCATCGCCTGGTCCATAAGTGACTGGTCCCTCATGAGATTCCACTTGCTCTTCGACTTGGTCGAGAACTTCTAGATCTTGAACCTCTTCAACAACGATATCGTCTGCCTTGTTTTCTTTAGGTTTACCATTGATATCGCCTGTAAGCGGGATATAAACAACGGTTTCTTCAAGGTTACGTTGACCTACTGTCTTACCTTCAACCTTGTCCTTATCAGCGCTATAGCCTTCTACTTCTGGTGTGATAACTGTTTCAAACTGACCTTTATTTGAAGTCCAGTAGCTTGAACCAAGCTCTTCACCTGTAACCTTATCAATGGTCAAACTACGTGTCCATTGAGCGGTTTGGATGTTATTAGCAGGAAGTTCTGCTTGTCCATCGCTAGATGTGTAGAGAACTGTGAAGGTTACATCTTTAATATAGCTTTCACGTTCTGGCCATTTAGCTCCATCAGGATTTGCTGGGTTGATTGGTGTACCGGCTTCTTGGATGTTATCTGGACCTACTTGAACGGTACCATGACGAAGGGTAACCATGAAGTTTTGGTCAACATGTGAATCACCATCAAAGATAACACCGTTTGTGAAGCCATCTGCAAGGAGGGTATAACCACGGTCACTATAGTACTTGATACGCTCGATTGTTGAGTAATCGATAACTTCGCCTGATTTACCAAGCAAGTCAACCACTTCAAGTTTCTTACGAGTTGTGCCATCAACATAAGTAACTGTAGCTTTCTGAGCATCCTTAAGGTAAGTTACTACTTCCATGATTTCAGGTGTCTCTACAGAAACATCTGTCATTTCAGCTACTTCCATACGGTCTGGTGTAAATCCAACAACCTCTGGAGAAGGAACAGCTGAGAAGCCAGCTTGAGTACTTGACCATGCTTCATAATTGATAGCACCTGTAACAAGGTTAACGTTAGTCAAACGTTTGAAATCAAGAACTTCAACGTAGTCGTCGCTAGCCAAGCCGCCTTCTTCGAAGACATACTGGATTGTACGTGTCACATCGGCACGGTTTTCAAGCATCTCTACGCTATTTGGCCAAACTGGACTATTAACATCGTTTGGATCTACGACTTCACCTGCAACTGGTGCTGGCATATCTGGGTCAATAAGAACCAAACGTTCACGAAGAACAACTTCGAAGACTTGATCAAAGTCAGAATCACCATTGTAAGTGTGGTCAAAGGCTGCCGCATAACCATCGTTGACAAGTTCATAACCTTGTTTGAGCAAGTTTGCAATTTGTTCATCAGTAGAGTAGTCAATCTTCTCACCTGAGCTTCCGACGACGACATCACGAGTCAATTCGGACTTATCAAGCTCATTCATGTAAAGGATAATAGCTTTTTGCTCATCCTTAGCATAAACCACGTTGGTATCTTGACCTGGGTGTTCTGGAGTAATAAAGGCCTTTTCAGAAATGTAACCAAGAACATCTGGAACGACTGTTTCCATAGCCATGGTTGGATCTTCAGGATCGTTGTTGTAGCTTGGAGTAGGTGCATTTTCAATAGGTGTACCATACTCATCTACTGGAATAATCTTACCAAGCTCTGTATAAGTTACTGTATCTTCCACTTCTGGAAGGTCTGGGCGAACTTCAAGACCACCAGCTTGACGTTTATCCGCATAGAAGCCATCTACAACTGGAACTTCTACGACATCATAAGTGAAGCTGTCTTGATCCCAAGTGCTTGTTTGTTCCACTTGGTTAAATTTACCGTGGAAGCTGAAGCTATCTTGAATGTTGATAACTGGATCTTTGTAGCCTGCACCTTGGAAGGTAACCGTTTGTTTCGTATCTTGCGTGATATCATCCAAGATTGGCTCGTAAACCAAGGTTTGGTCCATGCTGAGGTCAATTGGCAATACCAATTCACTTTCAGCTTGGTAGCCAGCAACTTGTGGTGCTGGTGTCTCAATAACTTGCGTAGCATCTTGAGGATCATTAGCATAATGAACTGGCTCTGCATCCGCGATTGGATTACCAAAGGTATCAACAGGGATAATCTTACCAAGCTCTTTATAGGCAACACTATCTGTTGCTTCTGGTTTATCAGGTGTAACAACCTGCATACCAGCAACTGCCTTGTCCGCAAAGTAACCTTCGATAACTGGAACATTGACCTTAGCGAAAGTATAGCTGTCTTGATCCCAAGTGTAAGTATCTTCTGCTTGGTTGTACTTACCAGTGAAGCTGAAGTCAGACTGAATATTAACAGACGGTGTTGCTTCGCCAGCACCTTTGAAGAAGACAGTTTGCAAGGTTGGTTGCGTTACATCTTCAAGGATTGGAGCGTACTCAACAAGAATATCGTCTGTCAAGCTCTCAGGCATGACACTTTGTTGCATTGGACGGTAACCCGGAATGTGAGGAACAAGAGTCTCACTAACCTTGGTTGGGTTATTAGCATCGTTGTTGAAGGTTGGCGTAGGCACGTTTGGAATCAAGCGTCCATTCGCATCAATAGGAATGATTTTACCAAGCGGAACGTAGGTAACGGTTTCTTCTATATTATCCTCAGTAACATCTCTACCCTTAACCTCTACTCTATCCGCAAAATAACCTAAAACAACTGGTGCATAGATATCATAATACTTGGTTTTGTTTGGAGACCACTCTGTCTCATCAACAAGCTCACCTGTAACCTTGTCGAAGGTAAGAGTACGCACCCAATAAGCCTTTTGCACATCAGCATTTGGCAAATCCGCATTGCCATCTGTACTTCTGTAAAAGACTGTGAAGCTTACTTCTTTTTCGTAAGCATACTTAGATGGCCATTTAGGTCCATCTGGATTATTAGGATTGATTGGAGTATCTGGGACTTGCTCATTTTCAGGTCCCACCTTGGCAACATCGTGTTGCAAGAGGACGAACCACTCTTGATCATCAATATCTTTATCATCAAAAATGGCATCTTTAGGGAATTCGTCCTGAATCAAGTCATATCCCATGTCCTTGAAAGTCTTGATACGTGTTGCTGTCCCGTATTCAATCGCTTCACCCAATTCACCGGTCAACTGGTCACTAACCAAGTAAGCACCGGTAGTTTCATCAATATAAGTGATGCTGGCTTTCTTGAAAATTTTACGATACACAACCGGAGTGTCCGCTCCTGGTTTGTTCGGTACTACACTTTTAATATCTGTCATATAATCTTGAACAGCTGGTGTTGCTGTCTCACCCGCCTTTCGTGGATCTTTTTTGTTATTGTTATACTGCTTAGTCAAAGCACCTGGAATATATTCCCCATCTTCTGTCACAGGGATAATGCGTCCCAATTTCCTATAGGTCACATGTTCCGTTACCGTTGGCACATAGGGCGTGACAACGTTAAAACCCGCTTCCTTTTGGTCAGCGAAATAGCCCTGGACAACTGGTACCGATATCTTAGGATAGGTATAACTGTCCTTGTCCCATTCGATTAAACCAGTCTTCCTATCCCTAGTCCCTGTGAAGACATGGTTTTCCATGACTTCAGGATCTGGAGTTTGCGAATCCGCTCCTTGAAAGATAATCTCCTGCTTGGATGGAATCCTCACGGTTTCCGATTGAGCATGATTATCAAAGAGAACTTCGTCAGCTCTGGCAAAATCTAATGGAGAGGGGGCACCATGGTCAGAGCGACTTTTTGGGTTAGTCAATAATTTAGAAAGATCTATAGTATCAACTAAATCAGAGTGCGCTGATTTATGTGCAATATGCTCTTCGGCAGTTCTTGCTGCTGCTTCAGTCGCATCTTCCCTATAGGCTCTCAAAAATACTCCCCCTTTCTTCTTTTTATGAGAAATAAAATCCTTTACTTGCTAAGTTCTCATGGAAATCTTTTCTATTAAGATTTCATTTTCCCTCAGAGAAGCTAACAAGTTCTTATTAAAGATTAAAATTTTTGATATCTCTTATATATACTATAATACGAGAATCGAATTTTTACAAGTAAGGTGTAAGAACTTTAATCATTTTAACCCCTAAGTGAAAAAATAGTGTTTTAATGTGCGATATCTATCAAGTAGTTTACGAAAGTGATATCAAAATGAGATTACACCTATAACTTAAATGATGAGTCTTTAATGATATTTTCTCTCCCTAGAGACACTCTTACAAGAAATACACTTAAAACGATCACAACTACTTCTCATCTTTGAAAGTCTAGAGCCTTACCTTAGTTGTAAGGGAACAACCTAAGAGAATGACACAGACAAGGTCCGTGCCTAGTCCTCGACTATGGAATGCCAATAAATAACTGGCATTACTCCTAGTATAGATTGACTTTGACGCTTCGTCAATAGATTGGAACCATTTAATGAAAATCCCTAAATTCAAAGTTTTCTCGTATTAAATTATGTATTAATAATAGTTATTTGGATTAGGCTATTTTGATATCATCCTTGGCACCAAATAGTCAGAGGTATTTTCACAACTAACTCAAGAAACGGGTTAAATTGACTATTCACAGTCCACATCTAAGTCTTTACGGAAACCCAGTTACGCCATAAAAACCGAGACTGTTGTCTCGGTTCATACAGTTTGGAAACGATTAGATTTGACCTCGGCCTTCACCGTCAAAGTAAACCCACCATTCTGGACTTACTTCAACCCAACGGTTAACTGCCATTTCACCTGAATTTGGATCAAAGTAACGAACAACACCGTTTACGCGAACCAAATGACCTTTGATTTGTTTACCATTTTTATCAAAGAGGAGATTTTGACCATTGATATTAACCATGCCTTTGACAGCATTACCATTACCATCGAAGTAATACCAGCTACCATCAATTTCGTGGAATTGATTGCGGTAGAGCTCACCTGAGTTTACATCATAGTAACGAAGGTTACCATTTACGTTTGCCAAAGCACCCTTGACCTGACGGCCATTTTGATCAAAGTAGAGGTTTTGACCATTGATGTTTTGTGAACCTTTTACGGCTGCTCCATCATTATTGAAATAAGCCCAAACACCCGGTTCAATTTCAGCAAAACGGTTGCGAGCCATTTCGCCTGAGTTAGCATCATAGTAACGGATAGTGCCGTTCTCATTAACGGTACGACCTTTAACTTGGACACCATTGTTGTCGAAGAAGAGTTCTTGGCCATTAATGTTTTGGTGACCTGTTACACGTTTACCGTTACCATCATAGTAAGCCCAAACGTTATTACCAATTTGAACGAATTGGTTACGTCCTGATGCATTATTATTGTTATCTGGTTTTGGATCTTGTTTGCCGTTTGCATTCAAGACACCGTTTTGGTCATAGTAGAAGACTTGACCTCTGCGGTTTTGACGGTAACCATCACGCAACTGCACACCATTAGCGAGGAAGAAGTATTGTTTACCATCGATAGTCTTTTCACCGATTGCCATGCGACCTGAGTTATCAAAGTAGTAAACATTTCCGTCGTTATCTTTGATGAAGGCATTCTTAGCACGTTTGCCATCGTTATAACGATAGTAAACACTGCCCCAGCTCTTCTCGAACTTACCACTACCATCACCGTTTTGGTTGTCGTTGTTAGTTGATTGGTTGCTTCCGACTACTTTTGGAAGGCTAACTTTACCACCATTTGTACCATAGTAACCACTTAGACCATTCTTAAGCACGTACTCTGAACCACGGTCAAGAATGTTAGTACCATTCATGTACTTCGCAGACCACTGTGTAATTTTCTCGTCAGTAGTCATACGTTTACCAGTAGAGATTTGAACACGGTCAAAGATTTGTGGGTAAAGACGTTTCAATTCATCAAGGAAGGCACCACCATATTTACCTTGGTAGTCGTTACCAAAAGTACGTGTCTTAGCAGCATAGAGGCTATGATTGATGATTGCGCCGTCTTTAGTTTCACCATAGTTATTAACACGAGTTGCAGTGACCACTTCATCACCCGGAAGGTTGTAGATTTGGTCTGGAACCCAGTCAGCAATCGCTGAGATACCTACAGCGTGGAGCGATTTAAGAGCTGCTTTCAAGTCAGCCAATGAACCGTACTTGTTGTCCTTACTCATACCAATATCATAACGGTCTGTAAAAGCATAACCATTTTGGATGACTGAGTCAAGGAAGCTACCGTCATCACTTGAAACGTATTGTGGGGCAAATTCGAATGATGTGATCCCCCATGATTTGAAGAGGTTTGCATTTTCAGCAATCTTCTTGTTAGTGTATTGTGATGAGTCTTGGACGAAGTCTTGGAAGTTAGAGAAACCTTCGTAGATAACTTGTGAATCAAGGGCAGCATTTGATTCGTAAACCAAACCACTGCTGTTCTTTTCTTTACTTGGTGCCACACGCACGTCTTGAGTTTCAGAAGCACCTACTGGTACCCAAACCGCAAGGTAACCATCAACTTGAGGGTTACGAATACCACGGATTTCGCTTGCATTAAATGTCAAATTACCGTTACCATCAGTGTATTTGACAATACCGTTAGCATCGCTGTCATTCAAGTAAGTAGCCACACCATCCTTTGTTGTCAAAAGCAATGGGCGATAAGCTTGGTTACGGTGAGCCACACCCATGTTAATAGTCAAGTTACTTGTCAAACGAAGGGCAGGTTGGTTTGAAACGATAACTGCCATACCTTGGTTACGTGTTTCTGCTGTACCAGCATCAGAAGCACTGTTAGCCCCTGTACCATAACGTACAGAAGTCAAGACACCTGCAGCATCCCAACCATTAGTATTACCATAACCGATGTAGTTAACCTTCATATCTTGACCACCAGCTGCATAGCGGATACGGCCTTTCAAGAGGGTTTCAATAGCATCGTAATATGGTGATTTTTGAGCCATATATTGACCATCATCTGTGTACATGTCTCCATAGTAAACACGTGGCACAGTGTCCTTATGCGTAAGCATCAAGGCATATGCTGATGGGATATTATATTGTGTGTACTGCTTGTTAGCACTACGCATGTCTCTGTTGTAGATTTCAAAGGCTTTCTTCATTTCATCAAGAGTGAAGGTATTCCCTGTTGATTGAGGGTTGATTTCATTTTTGATGATTTGACCAATGATTGATTGTACCTCAGAGTCGTGAGCACGCACAAAGGCGTAGTTAGCCATACGTTTAGAGTTTTTACCACTTTCAGAACGGTCATTCATACTATTTGAAATGAGTGGTTCAACTCCTGAACGGTTACCGATTGGACGCAAGAGTGAATATACCAATGCCAAGTGCATAGGGTCATCCATTGGCAATTGAGCACCTTTAGTGTCTTCATTGTAGTATGGGTCATTGTGAGACCATGCTTCCAAGATAGACATGTGTTTAATGGCTTGATCTTGACTTTGATCAGCACCATATTTAGCTTTGAAGTAATCTGAAGCAATTTGGAGAAGGTCGGCATTGACATTATCCACGGCATCGACACGAACACCATCGAAGTTTTCATCTTCAGAACCACCAGTGATAGTACCGATGTTCATGATGTAGTGGAGCCAGTTCAACTGCTCAGCTTGAACCGCAGGGTTTGAGTTATCGATATCATTAGCCAACAAGAACTCGAAACCACCGTTGCTTGTATCCTTAGTATACTTAGGATTGCGTTTACCTGTTTGGCTAGTTGGTGTGCGGTTCAAGAGACGATAGTCAGAGTTAGCATGACTTGTACGACTATCGTTGTTATAGAGAAGGGCACCACCTTGCAAGTGATCGCTGTTATCAAGATTTTCAGAAGTTGAATTCCAACCTGGTTGGGTCTTCACGAAATTTTTGATAGTTGTACGCAACCAGTCAGTGTTGCCTTCACGCGCAATACGTTCCTCAATACGCTTTTGAACTTCAAGCGCTGCTTGGTCCATTTGAGTTTGTGAACTGTATGATGTGTAGGTTTGATTCGTACCAAGACCTTGCTCCTTCATGTAGTTAAGGTAGCTTGCTTGGACAGCCTTGCTTGGCCACCAAACCGTAAGCAATGGACGTTTGTCATTTTCACTTGAGGCAGTCCACTCTTTACCGTCTTTCAAGATTTCTTTTGGACGGTACCATGTGTTGGCAGTGAAGTAACCGTCAACAAGTTCGATATCTTTATTAGTTGTACCATAAAAGGCATTTTTATCACCATTTACAGTAACGTTTGTGTTTGTGCTGTCAGCTGATGAACCTGTTCCGCCGTTCTTGTCGAAACGGTAATCTTTTTGGTTAGACAATTCACCGGTCTCAGCGTTGAAGTATTGGCTTCCGCCGTTACGTTCAAGGACATAGTTCTTACGAATAGTACCGTCATCTTCAACATAGTATTGTTTTCCATCAATTGTTTTGATGTGGCTTGGACCATCAGTTACAACATTGTTAGTTGCTGGAAGGTCGTTATTTACTACTGTGACCGTATTGTTAGCATTGTTATTATTACCAGCAACTGGTGTGGCACGACGGCCTCCTGTAGGACCACGGCGGGGACCAGTCGCACGACGTTCACGTGTCGCTGCACGGTCTGTAACTGTTGTTGTATCAGTTGTAGTATTGTTATTTGTTGTGTCAACAGCTGTATCGTTGGCTGCTGTTGTATCTGTTGTAGTTGCCGCACGATCAGAGACGACTGTCGCTGCCGTATCAACAGCATTCGCTGCAACTGTAGTTGTTGTATCAGTTGTCAAATCGAAAGTTGCTGTTGGAGCTACTTGGTCAGTTGCGGCATTGTTTGTCGTTGCAACTGCTGTAGTTGGATCCTGAGCAGCCGTTGTATCGTTAGATACAGTACCCGTATCAACAGTAATATCGGGGATGGCTACAGTAGCATCTGTGTGTTCATCGGCCTGAACGACACCGTCGTTAGTCCCTAAAGAAACCGCTGAGACCGCACCGAGAGACAAACCTGTCACTGCGATGGTTACCCATTGTTTCTTAACTTTGTGCATTTTATAATGTACTTTTTTGTCCATAATAAAAAGACTCCTTTTTCCCATTTATAGCTTCATTCTAAATCATTGAAAGCTTTTTTTCAATAAGATTCGATAAATTTTCATAATTTTTAGAAAAGTCCTTTTATTACCTTAATGACATTAGTTTTAAATGAGTGTTTTGGAATATAAAAATACTCATTTTTGTGTTGTTGAGAGAAAGATAATTGATAATCTCTAGCTATTTAGAATGATTATTGATAAGGTGTTTCTTTTAATGGGATTACAAGGAAATCTAATGAAAATTCACAAAATCCTTAAGGCACTTCTCTCAAAGCGACAAAAAATACCATCCTTACCAAACCATTAGGTCTGTTAAGATGGTGTCTTTTTTAGTCTAGCTTCTCATATAAAAACTAAATTCTAACTATCTAAGCCATTCATTACTTACTGAGGTGTAAGGGCTTTAAATTGGGACCTATAGTGCCAGTAAGAAAGCAGAACACGAGCAACAAGCCATCACATAAAAATGTCTCAAAAGCCTATCAATCTTGCTGAAACTAAGGAAAAAAGGAGTATAATAAAGGTGAAAGAATTAACCTATTTAGACACAAATAGAGGGGTAGGTGAGAAAGATGTCAGTACAACATACAAACTTCAACACAAGCCAAGATAAGGGTAAGACTGGTCAAGAGTTCAATAATCAAGAGCTCATTAAGAAGAATGCTCCAGACAACAGGGCTGCTTCTATTTTCCTTGCAGTCGCCTTTTATTTAGCCATAGTCTATCTTGTCTTATTCTTGCTCTTAGGTCTGTCAAATCCTTGGGGAATGCTTATAATAATTTTCCTAGCACCTAGTTTGATTAGTTTTATCATTGCAACTATTTTAACAGGTATTGGTCGTAAAAAAGGTAATAAAAACTTCTTATACACAAGCATCATTTTTTATATAGCTTCTGTCCTTTTGGCTTATGACCCTGACTGGGGAGTTTTTCGATTTATACCGATTCTGTTAACTATTCTCGTAACTGTGGGAACAGTGATGTATAAACAAGATAATGAGAAAACCAACAAATAGGAGTCCATGTTTAAGTGGTCTCCTATTTTTATGTAGTCGTTAGTATTTCAAAAGGTTTGTTCCATTTTGAAACTATCACAACATCTCCAAATCAAAAAACACCTTCTAGCTAGAATGGTTAGCTAACATGAAGGTGTTTTTTTGCGCTTATCTGAACATTGCAAAGACTATTACAATTCTGAAATACGAATAATCTTCGACCTATTCTTCATCTTTCTTACGTTTAGCAAGAAAGGCGAGACCTGTTGCAGTTGCCAAAGCACCAAATGCCATTGACAATGATGAGTTTTCCTCACCAGTCTTAGGAAGCGCTTGGCTACCACGTTTGTGCTTAGGATCTTTCACTTCAGAAGTTGATTCTGAGGCACTTGTTGAGGCAGAGGTTGAAAGACTTGCTGAAGTACTCAATGATGTTGAAATACTTGTTGAAGCACTTGTGCTTTCAGAGGCACTCAAGAATGCTGATGTAGAAGCTGACTCTGATACTGAAACGCTTGATGAAGCGGATTCTGAGACTGTGGCACTTGTTGAGACTGACTCAGACGTGCTGGCTGATTCTGAGACAGATACACTTGCACTTTGTAATTCGCTCAACGATAAAGACTCACTTGTTGATGCTGACTCTGACGTGCTGGCTGATACAGACTCTGATGTACTTACACTTTGTGATTCGCTCAACGATACTGACTCACTAGCTGAAATCGAAGCACTTACTGAGACTGACGTAGATACTGAAGCGGATACGCTTGTTGATGCTGACGCTGAGACTGAAGCAGATGTACTTGCTGATACAGACTCTGATGCACTTACACTTTGTGATTCGCTCAAGGATACAGACTCACTTGTAGAAATCGAAGCACTTACTGAGACTGATTGTGAGTCACTCAATGATGATGAAACGCTCGATGATGTTGATTTTGAGGCTGATGCACTTTCACTTTGCGACTCACTCAACGATACAGACTCACTAGCTGAAATCGAAGAACTTTCTGAAGCGGATGCGCTCGCTGACGCTGACTCAGATACAGAAACTGATGTGCTCGCTGATTCTGATGCAGAGACTGAGTTTGAAACAGACTGTGATTCTGAGATAGAGGTACTTGTTGATGCTGACTCAGACGTGCTGGCTGATTCTGACGCACCTACTGAGGCTGACGTAGATACTGAAGCGGATACGCTCGCTGATTCTAACGCTGAGACTGAAGCAGATGTGCTTGCTGATACAGACTCTGATGCACTTACACTTTGTGATTCGCTCAAGGATACTGACTCACTTGCTGAAGCAGATTCTGAGGCAGACACACTTACTGAAGTTGAAGCTGATGCAGACAACGACTCAGATACACTTGATGATGCTGAAAGACTTGCTGATGTAGAAGCCGACTCGGATTCTGAAGCGGATGTACTTGCTGATTCTGACACAGACTCACTTGCACTTTGTGATTCACTCAATAATGCTGAAACGCTTGATGATTCTGACGCTGAGACTAAAGCGGATGTACTTGCTGAAGCTGACTCTGATGCACTTGTTGAGGCTGAAAGACTTGCTGATGTACTCAATGAAGTTGAGATACTTGCTGAAGTGCTTGTGCTTTCAGAGGCACTCAAGAATACTGATGTAGATGCTGACTCGGATACTGAAACGCTTGATGAAGCGGATTCTGATGCAGATGCACTTGCACTTTGCGATTCGCTCAACGATACAGACTCACTTGTAGAAATCGAAGCACTTACTGAGGTTGACACAGACTGTGATTCTGAGACTGATTCACTTACAGAAGTTGATTCTGAGTTTGAAACGGATTCTGAGACAGAGACTGAGTTTGAAACAGACTGTGATTCTGATACAGACTCGGAATTAGAGACTAATTGTGATTCTGAGATTGAAGCACTTACTGATGTTGACTCTGAGTTTGAGACTGACTGTAATTCAGACACTGATGCACTCTCTGACACTGACCCAGAATTAGAAACTGATTGTGAGCCTGAAACAGATGCACTCAATGACGCCGACTCACTCAATGATGCTGAGTTAGATGTTGAAATCGATTCACTAGCTGAAATAAAGCTTGAAGCGGAGTTCGAAATAGACTCAACAGTTGAAATGATTGCAGAAATTGAAGAACTGAAGGCTTGAGACTGACTTTCAAATACAGAAGCACTCAAAGAGCTTGATGTACTCAATGATTCTGATTCAGAAGCTGAAACTGACGCACTTGTACTTCGAGATTCACTCAATGATGCTGACTCACTAGCTGAAATTGAAGCACTTTCTGAGGCTGATTCTGAGTTTGAGACTGATTGTGATTCGCTTACTGATGCACTTACTGATGCTGATTCTGAAGTTGAAACAGATTGTGATTCTGAAATGGATTCACTTACAGACACTGACTCTGAGTTTGAAGCAGACTGTGATTCTGAAACTGACGCACTTTCTGATTCTGACTCGGAAGTTGAGGCTGATTGTGATTCTGAAATGGATTCACTCTCTGAAGCGGATTCTGAAGTTGAAACAGACTGTGATTCTGAAATGGATTCACTTACTGACGATGACTCGGAAGTTGAAACAAACTGTGATTCCGAAACTGACTCACTTGCTGAAGCTGACTCGGAAGTTGAAACAGATTGTGACTCTGAAATTGAAGCACTTACTGAGGCTGAAGTTGAATTCGACTCTGATTGTGACTCAGAGATTGATTCGCTTACAGACGCGGATTCGGAAGTAGACAATGATTGTGATTCTGAAATCGACTCACTTGCAGATGCAGACTCGGAATTAGACAATGATTGCGATTCGCTTACTGATGCACTTTCTGAAGCTGACTCTGAGTTTGAAACGGATTGTGATTCTGAAACTGAAGCACTTGTTGAAGCTGATTCTGAATTTGAGGCAGATTGTGATTCTGAGATAGATTCACTTACTGACGCTGATTCTGAAGTTGAGGCAGATTGCGATTCCGAAACAGACGCACTGATTGACGCTGAGACTGAATTCGATTCGGATTGTGATGTCGATGTCGACTCGCTCTCTGATGCTGAAGCTGAGTTTGAAACAGACTGTGATTCAGAAACTGACGCACTCTCTGATGCTGATTCAGAATTAGACACTGATTGTGATTCTGAGATAGATTCACTTAATGACGCTGACTCGGAATTAGACACTGATTGTGATTCGCTTACTGATGCACTTGCTGATGCGGATTCTGAATTAGAGACAGACTGCGACTCTGAAATTGACGCACTTGCTGATGCGGATTCGGAAGTTGAGACAGATTGTGATTCTGAGATTGAAGCACTTACAGACGCTGACTCTGAAGTTGAAGCAGACTGTGATTCTGAAATTGACGCACTTACTGACGCTGATGCTGAGTTTGAAATTGATTGCGATTCGCTTACTGATTCACTCTCTGATACTGACTCTGAGTTTGATACTGATTGCGACTCAAACACTGATGCACTCTCTGAAGCGGATTCGGAAGTTGAGACAGACTGTGATTCAGAAACTGACGCACTTTCCGAAGTGGATTCGGAATTTGATACAGATTGTGACTCTGAAATTGATTCACTTATTGAGACTGATTCTGAGTTTGAGACAGACTGTGATTCTGAGATAGATTCACTTAATGACGCTGAAACTGAGTTAGACTCTGATTGTGACGCTGATGTCGACTCGCTCTCTGAGGCTGACTCGGAAGTTGAGACAGATTGTGATTCTGAAATTGATTCACTTACTGAGGCTGATTCTGAGTTGGAAACAGACTGTGAGACTGAAATTGATTCACTTACTGACGATGATTCTGAATTAGACTCTGATTGTGACGCTGATATCGATTCGCTCTCTGATGCTGACTCTGAGTTGGAAACAGACTGTGAGACTGAAATTGATTCACTTACTGACGATGATTCTGAATTAGACTCTGATTGTGA
>OFOU01000610.1_pt1 | contig 28308 bp, 25 predicted proteins | sample 1542061 | NCBI WGS metagenome assembly OFOU01 (sample SAMN04209239, study PRJEB22552) | human gut metagenome | biome: gut; material: feces | host: Homo sapiens | place: USA: Oklahoma
TTCATAAGTATATTATACAAAAGAAAAGCGCGATGAGCAATCGCGCTATTTTTTAGATGGTGTGAACTTATTTCTGTGAATTAGTACTTTCTATGATAAAATTTATTTATTTAAAAGTTTATTATCGTACTCATTAATTAAAGCATTGATGATATTTTTTCTTTTAAAATAAAACTTTAATTTTTTAAAGAATAAACTTTAACTACATTAGATTCTCCAACTATTGTAATAAAGTTTTGCTTCTCAGTAAAATTAACTAAACTTGTAAAAACTTTTTCTCCATTGTTAATGTATATCTCTACAATATTTTTATCTCTGATTATTCTAAAATCTATATCTCCATTTAAAGTATAATTTATTACTCTCTTTGTTCCAAATGTTTCAAGAGATTCAAAATTATTAACTGCTCCACTTCTATCAAAGATTATTCTCTTATCTTGAGAACTATAAGTTAGTTTTAATCCTTTTTTCTCCTTATCTCCAATTACAATTTCAAAATCTTTATCACAATTCAGTTTAAACTCTACATCATAGACTTTGTCTATCATTTCAATTTGAAATTCAGTATCAATCTTTTTATATATTTCTAAATTTTTTCTATACTTATTAAATTCTTCCACAGGATACATATATAATTTATCATCTATAATTTTCAATTCACGAGGAAGAGTCATCACTCCTGTCCAATCTTCCTTTGGAAAAGGGTGATGATTTACAAGCCAAGCTATCATTATTCTTCTTCCTTTATTATCTTTAAAAGTTTGAGGGGCATATAACTCAAACCCATTATCTAATACTTGAAACTCTTTATGAGTAAGTTTTCCTGTTTCATAGTCAAAATCTCCTATATAGTAACCTGCAAGATGCTCTTGTCCTTCTTTTCCTATTCCTTGTGGACTAAATACTAATATAGATTTTCCATCTAATTCAAAAAAGTCTGGACATTCCCACATAAATCCCATATTTTCTTCATAAATTTCATTAACAAATTTCCAGTTTTTAAAATCTTCACTTTGATAGAAAAGAACTCTTCCTTTATTGTCTTTTTTTCCACCTAATACCATATAGTATTTCCCATTTTTTTCCCATATTTTAGGGTCTCTAAAGTGAGCTGTACAGTATCCATCTGGAGCAACTATCTTAGGTTCAGCTAATTTTTCAAAAGTAACTCCATCTTTTGACTTAGCAAAAAGTTGTGTAGATATCAAGTCATTCTCATTTACTGTTACAGTATTTCCATACTCATTTATTTTTTTTGTAGTCATTATTACCCCAGTATAAGCAAGGTACAACTCATCATTTTTTACAAATCCACTTCCAGAAAAACAACCATCAATATCTTCAGGAATATCTGGAGAGATAGCATAGGGGTGATGTGCCCAATTAAATAAGTCATCACTTGTAGCATGTCCCCAAGTCATATTTCCCCAATATAGATTTTTAGGATTATGTTGGTAGAATAGATGATATTTTCCCTTGTAATAACAAAGGCCATTAGGGTCATTCATCCAATTTTTTATAGGTGTAAAGTGAAATAGTGGTCTTTTATTCATATTATAAAACTCCTTTTTTATTATTTTAACTAAAAAAGGGTAATAAATTAAAATTTAATCTATAACCCTTTTTATATTAAGAGAATTAAGTATTTTTAAATATAACAACAAGTTAATTTTTATTCTGCTTTTAAGATATAGATTGTTGAATCAAAATCATTAGACTTTCTAGTTCCATCAAGTACTTGTCCAGAAGATGGGTCAGTAGTCAAAAGTCCTAGATTCATTAGCTCATCTCCATAACAATTTTGAGTAGCTATCTCTTTTGGATTATTGAAGTTAGCTATTGTATAATTAAAATCTGGATTTAATCCTTGTAGTTTAACTCTTCTATATGAACAATTTACATCATTGAGTACTTTATAATATCCCACTAAAGCAATTTTTTGGTCTTTAGAAACAACCATCCAGGAAACAATGTTACTTGTAAATGGACTAAGTAAACGATAGAAAGTACCAAATTGGAAGATTTCTCTATACTCTTTAAAAAACTCTACTTGTTCACGAACTTTTCTATGTTCCTCTTCTCTTAGTTTGCTCATATCTAGCTCATATCCAAAAGCTCCAAAGAAGGCTACATTAGCACGAGTTTCAATAGGAGTCATACGTTGTAATTGGTGGTTAGGAGTAACAGAAACATGTGCCCCCATAGAAGAAACAGGGTAAACCATTGATGTTCCATATTGAATTTTTAATCTTTCAATAGCATCAGTGTCATCACTTGTCCAACATTGAGGAGCATAATAAAGCATAGCAGCATCAAATCTTGCTCCACCACTTGAACATGATTCAAATAAGATATGAGGGAACTCTTTAGTTAATCTATCATATAAATCATATACTCCTAAAACATATCTGTGGAAAACTTCTCCTTGTCTTTCAGGTGGAAGAGCTACAGAATAACACTCAGTTAAACAACGATTCATATCCCATTTAATATATGATATTTTAGAGTTTCTAATAACTTCTGCCATCATATTATAGATATAATCTACAACTTCTTTTCTAGAATAGTCTAAAACAAATTGGTTTCTTCCATGTGATTGATTACGTCCAGGAACGTGTAAAATCCAATCTGGATATTTACGGAAAAGTTCACTATTTTTATTTACCATTTCAGGTTCAAACCATAGTCCAAATTTCATTCCAAGCTCTTCTATTTTATAAGATAATCCCTCTACTCCATCTTGAAGTTTTTCCCTATTAGAGAACCAATCTCCTAATCCTTGGTGGTCATCATTTCTAGTTCCAAACCAACCATCATCTAGTACAAATAACTCTATTCCATCTTTTTTTGCTGCTCTAGCAATATTTAAGATTTTTTCATCATCAAAATCAAAATATGTTCCCTCCCAGTTATTAACTAGTATAGGTCTAACTTTATCTCTCCACTCCCCTCTTGCAAGTCTTTTTCCAAAAAGATTATGGAAAGTTTGGCTCATTGTATTTAAACCAGAATCAGAGTAAACAATTATAGCTTCTGGAGTTTGAAATTCCTCTTTAGAATCTAGATGCCAAGTAAATCCAAAAGGATTTATTCCCATAGAAATACGAGAAACATCATAAGTATCTACTTCAATTTGTGCTAAGAAATTTCCACTATATACTAGAGAAAAACCAATGGCTTCTCCTAATATTTCAGTTGTTTCAGGACGTTTTAAAGCTATAAAAGGATTTTGGTTATTACTTGATATTCCTTTAGTACTGCTTATAGCTTGTATTCCCATCTCTAATTTACGAGTTTTTATATGACGCTCTCTTGACCAAGCTCCAGAAAGATGTATCCATTCGTAGTTATAATCTGGTAAATCTAAGTTTAAGCTAAGAGCTCTAGTCAGGTCTACTGCTTTTTCTCCTTTATTTTCAAATCTAGCATTTCTAGCGATAGCATCATAATCTTCAAAAATTGTATAAGATAGAGTAAGTTCAACTTCAGTTAATTTATCTTTTAAAAGTACCTCTAGTGTCATAGCTTCTTCATCAGATTCTACATAAGTTGCTGGTAATCCTTTTAAAGATTTTTTTCCTTTAAATATGTTGTGAGATACATACTCAAACTCTGTTATTGTACTTCCATTTTCTTGTTTGATTTCAAAAGCTGGATATCTATAATCAGTAGTTCCATAACAAGGGTACTCTTGCTTTAGATGTTCTAATGAAAAAGAGTAATCTTTTTCATACATATATTGAGTCATAGGACGATTTTTACTTTCAATAAGATGCCCAAAATCATCTCTATGTCTTATTTTTTTTCCAAAATATAATTGTCCTAGTTGTCCATTTCTTAAAACTTTAATAACATAACTAATATTATTATTAAAAATATGGAACTCCTTAGTTTGTTCATTAAAAATAATATTCATTGTATTCTCCTTTATTTAAATAAAATTTAGTCATTTACAGATTCAAGTATAATATTTTTCTCTTCTGTTTTAGTTTCATAAGCAGATTTGCTACTATTTAGTTGAGCTACTTTCTCTCTTACTTCATATAATACTTTTCCCTTTAATTTATAACCTTTAACATAGATGAATAAACTACTACAAATGAAAATTAATGATGGAAGGAAAACTAACAAACGTAATCCTAAAATTGTAGTAGATGATTGTTCAACTAATGAAGCATCATATCCTAAAACAGTTAATGAAAATCCAGTTAAAAGTCCACACACAGCCATTGATGTTTTTACTAGAAAAGTTTGAGCAGAACATATAATACTTTCATTTCTCATTCCAAATTGTAATTGGTTATAGTCAATTACATCAGCAACTAAAACAGTTATTGTTCCTATAATAAGCCCAGAACCAATTTTAATTCCAATAGTTCCTAAAACTAAAAGAATAAGACTAGCAGGAGCTACAAAAGCAGAAAATCCTAATATACAAAGTCCTATGATACCAATTACACAAGCAATTTTATAAGTTGCATTACGTCCAAGTTTTCTAGCAAATAGAGGAAACATAACAAGTCCTAACATTTCAGCTAATTGACAAGCACTATAAGCAGAGAAAAGATTTAAATTTTTAGCAACATATTTTAAATAATATACCATAAAACTACTATAAGCACTATTATATAAGTGGAATCCTAAAAGTAATCCTATATATGATTTTAAATGTTTATTTGTAGTTAATACAGTCCACATATGTTTTAAATCAATTTTTTCTTCTTGAGTTTCTAAAGAATGATTTTCTTTAACATTAAATACTGTAATAGCTAATGTAACTATATATATTAAAGCTATTAATAAAGCTCCAGCTGTATATCCAAATTTATCATTTTTATCATTACCAAAGCTCTTATTAAAGAAGTAAATTAATTGGAAACTTATTACTCCTAAAACTACATAAGAGGAACTAGCAAATATTCTAGGAATAACTCCAACTTCTTCACGTTCATGGGGATCAGATGTTAAATTTGGTAGCCAAGACCAATAAGGAATATCAAGCATAGTATATGTCATTCCAAAAAGTATATATATAGTACTGATATACACATATAAAATTTTTCCTTGAAAATTAAATGATGAAAATAATAGTACTAAAGTAATAGCATTTAAAATTGTTCCAATAGAAATCCAAGTACGAAATTTTCCAAACTTGTTATGTGTATTATCAACTATCATTCCCATTACAGGGTCATTGACAGCATCCCAAATTCTAGCAACAAAGAATAATAAACCAACAAAAGCTGGTGAAAGATAGAGAACATCTGTAAAATAAATCATTAAAAATATATTAACATAAGCTAAAATAATATCTTTTCCAAAAGCTCCTATACCAAAAGAATATTTTTCTCTAAATGATAAAGCCATAAAATAAACCTCCAAGAATAAAAAAATAACGATTTTAGTTTATTAAGATAGATTTGTGCACGTATATCTCTTAAATCAATTATAAGATAGGGAATTAAAAAATAAAATATTATTTTGTTTGATAAAACAGTTAAAATGTTGTTTATAAAAAATAGAATTAACATAAAAAAAAGTAATTGTCCTAAAAGTAAACGATAAATGAGAAAAAAACATAGACCTTGCAATAAAAAAATTAATATGATATCTTTATAATAAAAAGCTTTATTTGGAGGTAAAATGGAGAAAGCTTGTATGCTACAATTAAAAAGAGAGAACCTAAAAAAGTTAGAGTTAAAATTTTGTGGCTATAGTGAGTGTGAACCTTTACATAGCTTTGGACCAGCTTCTAGACCTATTTATATACTGCATATTGTTTTAGAGGGAAAGGGAATATATGTAGTAGATAATAAAAAATATTTTTTAAAAAAGGGACAAGGTTTTATAATAGAGCCTAATATAGTAACTTTTTATCAAGCAGATGCTAAAAATCCTTGGAAATATTTTTGGATTGGTTTTGATGGAGAGGGAGCAGAGAAATATTTAAGAGAACTTGGAATTATTCAACATAAACCAATTTTTAGAACTGATAAATTAGATGAGCTTTTTTCTCTGTTAAAGGAGATGTTGAAACGAAAAAACTTAACATTAGCTGAAGAACTTAGACTTCAAGGATTATTTTATGAATTTTTCTCTCTTATTGTAGAAGAAAATTCAATAGAAGAGAAAGATGAAAAAACTGAATTAAATCCATATGTTGATAAAATTATAGCATATATTAAAAACAATTATTGGGATGATATAAATGTCAATAATATCATTGAATATGTTGGCTTAAATAGAAGTTATCTATCCACTTTATTTAAGAAAAATATGGGGATAACAATTCAAGAATATCTTACTATTTTTAGATTATCTAGAGCTAATGAGTTACTAGATATAACCAATGAAAGTATAGAAAATATTGCTAATAGTTGTGGTTATAAAGACCCTTTAATTTTTACAAAAGCTTATAAGAAAAAATATGGAGTAACTCCTACACAACATAGAAAAAAAGATAGGAAAGAGGCAAAAGAAAATTTAATTAAGTATGAAAAGAAGATTCGAGAGTAATTTTTAAGAGTGTGAGAGAGTGTGAACTTATTTCTGTAAATTGATATTTTCTATAGATAGTATTTTTCTGCTTTTATATTTTCAAATAATCCTTTTATTTGACCATTATCTATACACTTTCCTACTCTTGACATACTATGAGTTATATTTAATTTTTCTAGAATAGATCTATATTCTAAAGATTTAAATTGACTTCCTCTATTCCTTGGAAGCTGTAAAAAGTAACAGTTCTGTTATCATATAAAAAATGCAACAGCCCCATAAATATTAAATATATAAAAAGACAAGAAATAAAATTATTTAAATCTTGTCTTTTGTTTTTTAATATTCCAAGCTTTTAATATTAACTAACTTTTTATTTTGATGAGTATTTATCAAGAAAAGTTGCTAAAGCTCTCTATCGAGGGATAGGAAAGATTTTTCTATAAAAAATAAGAGCTTTTAAGGAAAATCTTAAAAGCTCTTATCAATGTTTGATTTCTTAGGTAAGTTAATTATAGCCTATTCTAGCAAAAAAATCAAATTTATAAAAAAAGAATTGAATATAGAATAACTGAAGCTGGGAGCAAAGGAACTCCCAGCTTTTTCTTTTGTAGTCCCCCACCCCTCTCCCAAAAAATCAAATCTCAAAAGGGGAAGATTTGATTTTTCTCACAAAGGCTAATGTAAAAACTGATAAATCAGTTTTCTATAAATTAATAAGGTAAGAGAAAGCCTTTTGCTTTCTCTTTTTATAATTTTTTTAATAATTTAACTAATATATGGGGTAAGTGTAAGGATTAAAAAATCTTTCATTTTGTTTTTATATTTTGAAATAGAAGTTTCTTTAGTTAACTCAATTTCTTCCAATAATCCTTTAAATAGTAAAAGATGGATTTCATTTAGTATATCTATATTTTTTTTATCAGTAATAACTCTTTTTAACAATGTTTTATTTCTTTCATAAATATTGTCTTTCATAAATATTTCTAAATAATCATTATTTAATTTTTCTTTATATTTAGGAAAATAACTATAAAATTCTTCAAAAAGGTTATAATCTTTTGTTAAAAAGTTAAAAAAAATTCTTCTATATAAATTAGGATTTAAAAATGCATAATGAGCAAAGCACTCCCAAATTATTGTATACTCCTCAAAAGAATTTTTAGCTAATTTGACTTTTTCAGAAACTTCTAATAAATATTCTTGAATAAAAAAGATTGAAGCTAATCCTAAAAGATGATCCAAATTATCAAAATGATAGTATATATTAGCACTATTCATATTCGTTTTTGTCGCTATTTTCCTTATACTTACATTAGTAATTCCAATTTCTTTTATTAATTCTATAGTTGCTGAAATAAAAATTTTATTTATACCTTTCATAAATTTTATCCTTTCTAAACTTAGTGTTTAATTTTTAAATATTTCTTTTTAATATAATAACATTTAATTTTAAAAAAAACAAATATCTTGTTGACAAAATTGATTTTATGAGTTATACCAATATTATAAATTAATCGCGATTAAAAAAAGAAAAATACTAAGGGGGAGTAATGAATACTATTGAATCTATCAAAAAAAAGGGGTATGAAGTCGAAACTCAATTAAAAACTGAAATTGAGAATATCTCAGATTATATTTTTAAAAATCCAGAGTTAGGATTTGAAGAGTTTAAATCAGTTGAATTTCTTACTAAAACTTTAAAACAACATGGATTTGAAATTATTGAAAATTATTGTAATCTTTCTACTGGATTTAGAGCTGAATTTTCTTGTGGAGAAGGTCCTAACATAGCATTTCTTGCTGAATATGATGCACTTCCTGGATATGGACCTGATAAAGTTCCCGGACATGCTTGTGGACATAACTGGATAGCTGCTGGAACTTGTGGAGCTGCTATAGTTTTATCTAAATTAAAAGAAGATTTTAAAGGAAAAATTATAGTTATAGGAACACCTGCTGAAGAAACTATTGGTGGAAAAGTTAATATGGTAGAAGCGAATGCTTTTGATGATATTGATATAGTATTACAAATGCATTTAGAAAGTAATAATAACTTAGAATGTAAAACATTAGCTATTGATTGCATTAAATTCCAATTTACAGGGAAAGCTGCACACGCTTCTTCACATCCAGAGGAGGGAATAAATGCTCTTGATGCAGTTCAATTAATGTTTGCTGGAATAAATGCTCTAAGACAACATATAACTTCAGATGCTAGAATTCATGGAATCATTACTTATGGTGGAGATGCTCCTAACACTGTTCCTGATTTTACTGAAGCTAAATTTCATATTCGTGCTGCCAATAGAAATTACTTAAATTTACTTACAGAAAAAGTTACAAATTGTGCTAAAGGAGCTGCTTTAATGACAGGAGCTGATCTGCATTTTGAAAAATTTGAAAATTCATTTGATAATCTTTTAAATCTCTCATCTTTACAAAATCTTATGAGAAAAAATCTTGAAAGTGTTGGAGTTACAAAGTTTTTAGAGGGAGGTAAAGGAGCCACTGGTTCTTCTGATATAGGAAATGTTAGCCAAGTTTGTCCAACTATGTATACAGAATTAGCTCTTAATATAGATGAAATGTGTTTTGTTCATGATGAGGCTTATCTAAAATATGTAAATTCAGAAGAAGCATATGACAAATTACATAAATCTGTAAAAGCAATGGTAGGAACTGCTCTTGATATTTCCTTAGATAATATGATTTTAAAAAGTATAAAAGAAGAATTTGATATTTTAAAAAGGAAGTAATTTTAATGGAATTAAAAGGATATATATTTGCTATTTTAGTTGGAATTGGTTGGGGAACTGTTGGACTTTTCTTTGCTGAAATGTCTAAATATAACATGGGAGTCTATGATATTATAACTGCTAGAATGCTTTTTGCATTTATCGCTGGAATTATACATATCATTTACACTAAAGGAATTAAAGAGTTAAAAATCTCTTTAGGCTCTTTAAAAACAGCTGCATTAATGGGAATAGTAGCTCAGGGATTAGTTAATGTTTTTCTATTCCTTTCAATTGAAAAAAGTGGAGTAATTGTTGCTACTCTTCTAATGAGTTTAGGCCCTGTATTTACTTTGATTTTTTCAAGAATTTTATATAAAGAAAAGTTAAATAAAGGAAAGATTAATGCTTTGATTTTAACAGCTATTGGAACTATAATTTTAGTTACAAATGGATCCCTTATTAATTTAGAGTTTAATTTTTTAGGAGTAATATATGGACTTCTTTCTGGAATATGTTTTGGTTTATATCCTATAATCAGTAAATCAATTTCTGGAAATAACAATCCTAATGTAGTAATGATATATAGTTTTGTAATAGTGGTTATTATGCTACTACCATTCTTAAATGTAGGAAATTTCATAACTTATCATAAATTAACTGCAAATTTTCTTATTAGTATATTATTTGCAGTTGTGCCAACTTTGCTTTGCCACTTACTATTTATAAAATCTTTAAATTATATATCTGCAACAAAAGCAGGAATAATAACTCTTCTTCAAATTCCTGCTGCTACAATGTTTGGAATAATGTTTCTTAATGAGCAAATATCTATTTGGAAAATTATTGGTATTATCTTAATAATAATAGGAATCTTGTTAATAAAAATGCAAGATAAAGAAAAAAATTAAAAGGAGTTATTTAAATGGAGTTAAAAAAGAAAAAATTTCAAGTACCTCATACCTATGTAATTATTGGAATATTATTAGCGATTATCACTATTTTAACTTATATTGTCCCTGCTGGAAGCTTTGATAGAATTGAAGATGCTGAGTTAGGTAGAACCATGGTTGTTCAAGGTTCATTTAAATTTATTGAGCAATCTCCTGTATCACCTTTCAGAATGTTTATGGCTATTGTTGAAGGAATGGTTAGTGCTTCTGATATTATCTTCTTTATTTTCTTTGCTTATGGATTTGTTTTTCTTTTAATTAAAACAGGAGCTTTCTATGGCTCTATGGGGGCTTTAATTAAAAAATTCAAAGGTAAGGAAGCTTTTATTTTACCTTTCTTTATGATAATGTTTGGTATCTGCGGTTCAACTTTTGGTTTATATGAAGAGGTTTATGGACTTTTACCTGCTTTTATTGGAATTGCAATTGCTTTAGGTTATGATGGCCTTGTTGGAGGAGCTGCTGTTGTTTTAGGAACTGTTACTGGTTTTGCTGCTGCTACTTTAAACCCTTTCAGTATTGGAATTGCTCAAGGAATAGCAGGGTTACCTATAGGTTCAGGTATTGGATTTAGAATAATATGTTTCATTGTTTTCCAAGGAACTGCTATTCTATATTTAATGCATTATGCTAAAAAAGTAAAAGCTAATCCTGAAGCTTCTATTGTAAAAGGTGTAAAATTCAAAATCTCTGAAGGTATGACAAGAGAAGATATGGAAAAATTACCTTTTACTGGTAAACATAAACTTATTATGATGCTTTTTGTTTGCACAATTGCAGGACTAGTATATGGAACTAGCCAACTAGGATGGTATCTAACTAAATTATCTACACTTTTCTTAATTATGACTATAGCCATCGGACTTATTGGTGGGTTCAATTTAAGTCAAATAGCTAATTTCTTTGTAGAAGCTGTTTCTGATGTTATTTTCGGAGCACTTGTTGTAGGAATAGCTAGATCTTTAACTATTATCATGGATGAAGGTAAAATTATTGATACATTTGTTTATTATATCTCTAGTGGATTAACTAACTTATCTACAAGTATAGCTGCTATTGGAATGGTTATAGCTCAAAATATTATAAACTTTTTTATTCCTTCAGGTTCAGGTCAAGCAGCTACTTCAATGCCTATAATGGTACCTTTAGCTGATGCCATTGGTATGAATCGTCAAATAGCTGTTCTAGCTTTCCAATTTGGAGATGGTTTCTCTAACATGTTCTGGCCAACAGTTGTTGCTACTGAATGTGGATTAATGGGGCTTCCTATTGAAAAATGGTATAAGTTTATGACTCCTTTATTTATAATAATGGTTATCTTACAATTTATAATGATTACTATTTCTGTTTTAATAAATTATGGTCCGTTCTAAATAAAATGAAAATTAAACAAATAATTAATAATAAATAAATTTATAGTTTAAATAAAAAACTGCATCCTTTATCTTATTTTTCTAAGATTCTGGGAGCAGTTTTTTATATTTATTATATTATAAAGAAGTAACCATCAAATTGACGATTACTTTTTTATAAAAAATTGAAAAAAATAGATGTTTTTACCTTTATTATGTTTTTGTTTTAAAAAATAATTTGACTTTTTTTTATAAAAAGTGTACTATTGTTGAAGATAATATAGTATTAGGTGCTTTAAAGCTTAATAGAGGAAGATGGGTGAAAAGCCCACACAGCCCCCGCTACTGTAAGGTGGACGAAACCAATTACCACTGGATTTTTTCTGGGAAGGTAGGAAGTAGGATGAAACCAAGTCAGGAGACTTACCTAATTCTAGTTTTTTATTTTTTCGGTGGGAAAAAAGATAAATTGTAAAATTTTATATTCTTTCATTTTACTGATAAAAAACAAAATTTAAGGGGGCTTGTAAGCGGCTATTTTGTTAATTATTATCAGTTTTTTTATTTTTTGAAAATAATTAACAAAATTTTTAAATTTTTTATTTTTTTGGAGGGAAAATGAAAAAATATTTATTGCTTATGAGTTTAATTGCAATCTCTACAGCTTATGCTGAAAATTCTATCAGACTTGATGAAACTGTAATTTCAACTACAGGATTTGAAACAAAAGTTAAAGATGAAGTTAAAAACATTAATGTTATCACTAAACAAGATATTCAAAAGAAAAATTATTCAAGTGTTGAAGAAGTTTTAAAAGATTCGCCTTTTGTTCAAACTGTTAATACAGACTATGGAGTAATCTTTGACTTAAGAGGACAAGGAAATAGAGCTTCAAATAGAGTTAAAATTCTAGTTGATGGTATCCCTGTTAATATGATGAATATGTTATATGGGACTGAATGTGCATTCCCTGTAAATAATATTCCAGTAGATCAAATTGAAAAAATTGAAATTGTTCCTGGTGGTGGTGGAGTTCTTTATGGAAATGGAGCTAGCGGAGGTTTTATAAATATTGTAACTACAAATAAAACTGGAAACTATGCTGTTGTAGATAGTAGCTATGGTTCTTATGATAATAGAAAATTAGATACTACTGTTGGAGTACAACTTACTGATAAATTATCAGCTAATTTAAGTTATTCTGGAAGAAACTCTAATGGATATAGAGATAACGAAAAAACTCAAAGTGATAACCTTACTGGTAGATTTAATTATCAATTAGCCGACAATCAAAAATTAACTTTAAAATTAGAGAAATACTCTGAAAATTATAGAAAATATGGATCTCTTACTAGAAAAGAACTTGAAGAAGATAGAAGACAAATAGATCCTGATAATTTTAGAGATGGACATTTAAATAAAGAAAACTATTTAATTGGTCATACTATTAATTTAGGTAATCTTGAAATTTCAACTAATGCCTTTATTGAAAACTCTCATGATAAACAACTTCAAAAAGTTAGTGGAGCAATGAAACCAAGTATAACTACTTTTTGGACTAAAGAGAAAAAAACAGGAGTTAATATTAAAGGAAAATATACTTATAGTAAAGGAGATTTAATTTTAGGTTATGATTTTTTAAGAGAAGACGCCAATAGTTATGGTAAAGGAGATATGGGTGGAAATAGTTATGATGTAACTAAAGATACTAACTCTCTGTATACTTTAAACAAATATAATATTACTGATAAATTACAATTTAATTTAGGAATAAGAGGGGAATTTTCTAAATATGACTTATATACTCTTGATAAAAATAATAAAAAACTTCAAGATGATATAAATCTAGAAAATTTTGCTTATGAAGCAAGTTTAAACTATCTATATTCAGATACAGGAAATACTTATATTAAATATGAAAGAAGTTTTACTACTCCAGCAGCTACTGAATATTTTAATAAATATGAGAAAAAAATGTATAAACCTGGGGTAGGAATGATTGGTATATACAAACAAGCTTATTATACTATAAATAATTTAAAAGAGGAAAAAACAGATAACTTTGAAATAGGAGTAAAAGATGTAATAGGTAACGCTTATTTTGCTGCTACAACTTTTTATTCACAAACAGCTGATGAAATTATTAAAAATTCTGAAATTAGCGGTAGTGGAAATGGTCCTCTATGGGAATATGAAAATTTAGATCAAACTAGAAGATATGGAGTTGAACTTTATTCAGAACAATACTTTGATAAATTAACTTTAAACCAATCTATTACTTATATAGATGCTGAAATTAGTAAGGGAGAGAAAAAAGGCGAAGATATTCCTCTTGTTTCTAAATGGAGAGGAACTTTAGGAGCTAACTATCAATTTACAGAAAGATTATCATCTGACTTAGTTGCCAACTATTATTCTAAATCATTTAATGGATGGACAACTAAATCAAATAAAGGAATGATGGTTCAACAAGAAACTCCTGTTAGAAATAAAGGATATAAAAAAGGATATCTTACAGTTGATTGGTCAATTAGATATGCCTTTGATAATGGTCTTACTTTAACTGGAGGAGTAAATAATATATTTAATGAAAAATATTATTTATCTCAAGATGATGGATATACTGAAAAAGGAAAAGTTGTTGGTGCTTATATCCCAGCTCCAGAAAGAAACTATTATATAGGATTTAAATATGAAATATAGATTTTTATTAGCTATAACCGTAGTTACTACGGTTATAGCTTCATTTTATTTTTTAACTCTTGGAAGTATAAATATAACTTTTAAAGAAGTTATTGAACTTGCTTTTTCTGAAGAAAATAATCCTTTAAAAGTAATTCTTTTTAATATTAGATTTCCTAGAATAATTACATCTATATTAATAGGAATGATGTTAGCTGGATCAGGGACTATTACACAAACTGTTTTTCGTAATTCCCTTGCTGACCCTTATATTATAGGAATATCTTCATCTGCTACCTTTGGTGCAGTACTTGCCTATATACTGAATTTTTCCGAATCGACCTATGGAATTTTTGGTTTTATTTGTAGTTTAATTACATCTATTATAATTTTTAAAATTTCAAATTTTACTTCAAATACTAATGTTTCAAATCTTCTTATAATAGGTATTGCAATATCTGCTCTTTTAGGAGCCTTCACATCTTTTGCAATTTATTTTATAGGAGAAGATTCATTTAAAATTATTATGTGGACTATGGGATATTTGGGCTATTCCTCTTGGGAAAAAATAGCTATTTTACTTCTTCCACTTATATTTTCAAGTTTCTATTTTTATATAAAAAGATTTGAATTAGATCTTCTTTTATGTAGTGAAGAGGAAGCATTTGCTATGGGAATTGATACTAAAAAATTAAAATTAAAACTTTTGGTAATCTCCTCTTTAATTGTAGGTTTTTCTGTAGCTTTTACTGGAATGATAGGATTTGTAGGAATTATTATTCCTCATATAGTTAGACTCTTAGTAAAAAATTCAAATAGAAAAGTTATCCCTTTAGCAATGTTATTAGGGGGACTCTTTTTACTTATATCAGATACTATAGCTCGTATTATTATTGAACCTACTGAAGTTCCAATTGGAGTTATTACTGCTTTTCTAGGAGCACCTTTCTTCCTATTTTTAGCTTTCAAAAGGAGGAAAGTATGAAAACACTTACAATCAATAATCTTAATTTTAATTATGGAAATAAAGAAGTTTTAAAAGATATCAACCTACAATTTCAAGAAAAAAAAGTAATAGGTATTATGGGAATGAACGGTTGTGGGAAAAGTACTTTATTAAAAAACATTATTAATTTTTTGCATCCTGTTACTGGAGAGATAATATTCAAAACTGACTCTTTAGAAAAAAATATTATTAATCTTTCTCCCAATGAAAGAGCTAAAATATTTGGATTTATTCCACAAAAATCTCAACTTGTAGATGGATTTTCTGTTGAAGAAGTTATTACAATGGGAAAGGTTTCACAATTAAAAAATATGTGGAAAGGATTTTCTAATCAAGATTATGATGATATAAATAAACAATTAGCAAGATTTAAAATTGAAAAATTTAGATATATAGATATTAATAAATTGTCTGGTGGGGAACAACAAAGGGTATTTCTTGCAAGAGCTTTAGTTAATAATCCAGATATTCTTCTTTTAGATGAACCTACAAGTGCTTTAGATATTCATTATTCTATTGAAATAATGAATACCATTAAAAAAATTGTAAAAGAAAACTCTTTAATATGTTTAATAGTAATCCATGATTTGAATCTAGCTTCTCTATTTTGTGATAAAATAGTTTTTATGAAAAAAGGAAAGGTTATATATCACGACAGTGTAACAGAGCTTTTTAAAGAGAGTATCTTTGAGGAAATCTATAACTTTAAATGTGAAATCTTAGAAAAAAATAATATAAAGTATGTTATTCCAAAAAAATAGGAGGATTTATATGAAGAAAATAATCATTCTTTTTTTGCTTATTTATAGTATCTCTTTTGCTAAATATAATAGAATTATAATTATGGCTCCCTCTATGTTTGAAGTAGCTTGTCTTTTAAATGTAGAGGACAGGGTTATCGGACTTGGGCAGATAGGGAATGCTTCTGCATATCCAGAAGAAAAGAGTAAAAATATAAAAAAAATGGGAAATGCTTTTAGACCATCTATTGAAAAATTAATAGCTGAAAATCCTGATTTAGTAATAGTTAATGAGGGGGTAAATTTTCCTATAGAAGAGCTTCAAAAAAGAAATATAAATGTTATATCTTTTTCTACTAAAAGAATCGATGATATTTCCAATAATATAAAAAAATTTGCTACTTTAGTTGGAAAAGAAAAAGAGGCTGAAAAAATAATCAATAATCAAAAAGAAAAATTAAATTCTTTTCCTAACTTTAAAGATAAAAATATTAAAGGTATCTTTATTTACTCTACTATTCCCTTGATGGCTTTTAATAATGAAAGTTTATCTGGAGATATTATGAAAGTTCTTGGAATTGAAAATATAGGTGCTTCGTTAAAAGGAACAAAACCTATTATAAATCCAGAATTTATTATACAAGAAAATCCAGATTTTGTAGCTGGAATTATGACAGTCGACTCTATTGAACAATTAAAAAAATCTATTCCCATGTTAGAATATACAAATGCTGGCAAAAATAATAATATTTTTATTTTTAATGCTGAACTTATATATAGAAATTCTCCAAGAATGTTAGAAGGTATTGAAGAATTATCTAAAAAATTAGAAAATATAAGATAATTTTGGAGGTATAACAATGAAAAATATGATAATTAACCATATGAACAAAGATCATTCTGAATCAGTAAAAATGTATGCTGAATATTTTAGAAAAGAAAAAAATGTCAATGAAGCTAAATTATTAGATTTTAATGAAAATTATATGACAATAGAAGTTAATAATAAAAAGATAATAGAAGTGTCTTTTGGAAAAACTGTTCCTCTTGAAGAGTTAAAAGATGTCTTAATAGAAATGAGTAGAGAAGCTAGAAAAAATCTACAAAAATAGGTGGGGATATAAATTATGTTTAAAAAAAGATTGGATACACATCATGAAATTCAAAATGAAATTTTTAAATCTTTACCAAAAGAGGCTTTGACTAAAAAAGAATTTTTAGATTTTTTAAACACATCACCTGAAGATAATGAAGGTGGGATTTATGTACATACTCCTTATTGTGACAAATTATGCTCTTTTTGCAATATGAATAGAAAGTTCTGTCAATCTAATATGGAAGATTATACAGAACTTTTAATTAAAGAATTTAATAAATATGGTAAAACTAACTACATAAGAAACAAATTATTTTCTGTTGTATTTTGGGGTGGTGGAACTCCTACAATTTACTCAGAAGAGCAACTTATAAAGCTTCTTGAAGCTTTTAAAGACAATTTTTCTTTATCTCAAGACTATGAATGGACATTTGAAAGTACTCTTCATAATTTGAATTTAAAAAAATTAAAAATTTTAGAAAAATATGGTATCAATAGAATAAGTCTAGGAATTCAAACTTTTTCTAATAAAGGAAGAACTCTTTTAAATAGAACTTATTCTGAAGATGAAACTATAAGACGTATAAAAGAGATTCAAAATAATTTTAAAGGAAAAGTTTGTATAGATATAATCTATGATTATCCCTATGAAACTGAAGAAGATATTATACACGATGCTCAAAGATGTATTGAATTAAAAGTTGATAGTGTTAGTTTTTGTACTCTTATAATTTATGAAGGTGCTAAAATTTTTAACGATATTAAAAATAAAAAAACAACTTTTATTAGAGATGAAGAAAGAAATAAAAAATATCATAATTTACTTGTTGAAGAACTAAAAAAAGGTGGATATAAGCTTATTGAAAATGGAAAAGTAGCCATAAATGATGAATATAGATATATCAATTTTGTAAATTCAGGAAAAGATCTATTACCAATAGGTATTGGTGCAGGAGGAAATCTCAATAATATTGGAATATATAAATTAAATGAATTTATGGAATTTTATAGTCTATACACTCCTTTTGAAATAAAATTAAAGCTTCTTTATGGATTATTTCAATATCCTATTATTGATTTAAATTCTATAAAGAATATTTTTCCAGATAAATATTTAGAAATATATAATAAATTACTTGATTTTTCTCAAGAGGGTTACTTAACTATTGAAAATGATATTGTTACTTTAACTAATGATGGAATATATTATGGTCACTCTATTGATTATGAAATCTTAAAATTATGTTTAATATAAATAGAATATGAGAGTGTAAATAATTTTATACATTTATTATCTCTTGATTATTAAGATTTTAATTTGTTTATAAGCTTGAAAGATCTCTATCTTTCAAGCTTTCTTCATATTGTGTTTTGCAGAAATTAATCCTTTTGATTTTATCTGAATTTTTTATATTTATATTATAATAATTTTTTCAAATTAAATTTCTATAAGAAAAAAAGTTTCAATTTAAAGTCCTATAAAAATAAAGAGTATAAATAACAAAACTATTTATACTCTTATATAAATTTATAAATCTAATTTCTTAATAAGCTCAATCGTATATTCTTGACACCAAATAGCAGTTTGAGGATTAAAATCTTCATTATGAATATCTGTATTTGAAAGAATTCTAACTCCCATAAATGGAATATTGAATGCTTTAGCAACTTGAGCAGCTGCAACAGTTTCCATCTCTTCAGCTGAAGTATTGTATCTTTCATGAATAAATTTAATTCTTTCAAGTTCTCTATTCCATTGGTCAGCAGTTCCAATAGTTCCTACTACAATTTTTCCATTTTTATAGTCTATTTTTTTGGCAATGTCTATAATTTTCTTTTCACTAGAAAAATAAGGATAGTCTACAGTATTTCCTTTAGAATCTCTAATTCTTTGAACATCTTCAAAAAATATTCCATCTTTATCATCTGCTGGGATTCCATACTCTTTTCTTTCAGTTCTAACAGCTCCTATATTAATAACTTTTTCTGCTAAAACTATATCTCCAGCATGTAATTTAGGATCGTGTCCACCAGAAGTTCCTTGATTAATTATTAGATTAGGAGAATATTTCATTATACCAATTGTAGTAGCAGCTGAAGCATTTGTTATACCTATTTCAGTTCTCGATACTATAACAGTTTTATTTCCTATTTCTCCTTTCCAGAAAGTCCAAGACGCTATTTGTTCTTTTACTGGATTTGAAAGAGCTTTAATAAGATATTCAGTTTCAATATCCATAGCTCCTTGTACTAGTATTGTTTCTTTTGCAAACAATGATGTAGTTAAGATGAAAAGTCCTAATATTATTTTTTTCATTTTATCTCTCCTTTTGAATAATAAATATATAATTAGTACATTATATATTTAAGTTAGAAAATAATCAAGTTATTTATTAGATTATTTTCTAATATTTTTATAAGTTTTGCTATTATTAAAAAAACTATTTATACATTAAAGTATATTCTTATTAATAAAAAAATAGGAATTAGTTAAAAAATTTTCAAAAAATGAAAATAATAAACTTTATAAAATTTAGTATGTTATGATATCAGTATTATAAATCTACTTATTGAACTAAAAAGGAGAAAAAAAATGAAAAAAAACACAGTTGTAATTGCAGGAGCAGGAAGTACACATACACCAGGAATAATTCAAAGTTTATTGCAAAAAAAAGAGGAGTTCCCATTAAAAAAATTAATTTTGTTTGATATTGATGAAGAAAGAATGAATATGGTTAAATCAATTATGTCCCAATTTATAAATGAAACTTATGATAATTTAGAAGTAATTTCTACTTCTAATTACGAAGAAGCTTTTACTAATGTTGATTTTGTTTTTGCTCAAATAAGACAAGGTGGACTAAAAATGAGAAGTTTTGATGAAAAAATTCCGTTAAAATATGGAGTTGTAGGACAAGAAACTTGTGGTCCTGGAGGATCAATTTCTTATGGAATTAGATCAATTCCAGCTGTTATAGAAATAATAAAACAAGCTAAAAAATATTCTCCAAATTGTTGGATATTAAATTATTCAAATCCAGCTGCAGTTGTAGCCGAAGCAACAAGAAGAGAATTTAAAAATGAAAGAATTTTGAATATATGTGATATGCCAGTAGCAATTTTATTATCTTATAGCAAAATGTTGGGCTTAAAAGATTGGACAGAATTGGATCCAGAATACTTTGGATTAAATCATTTCGGATGGTTTACAGCTCTTTATGATAAAACTGGAAAAGATAGATTACCAGAGTTAAGAGAAATGATTTTAACTAATGGAATGACAGCATGTAGTGATAGACATCATAAAGATAAAGATTGGCAAAAAACATGGAAGCAATATGCTGAAATAATAAAAGATTACCCAGAATATTTACCTAACAGCTATTTACAATACTATTTGTATTCTTCAGATATAGTTAAAAAAATGGATCCTAACTATACTAGAGCAGATATGGTAATCAATGGAAGAGAAAAAGAGATGATAGAAGAATATCATAAATATTTAGCTAATCCTTCGGAATATAAAAGCCCAGTACAAGAATTTACTGTTTTTGGAGATTTTATAGTGGATGCAGCTGCTTCAATTGCCTATAATAAAGGATATAGATATTTAGTTATTGTAGAGAATAATGGCGCTATTCCAAATATTTCAGCTGATACTATGGTAGAAGTACCAGCTTATTTAAGAAGTTGGGGGCCAGAGCCAATAGCAAGAAAGCCTATTTCAACTTTTTATAAAGGCTTAATAGAAAATCAGGCTGCTTCTGAAAAATTAGCTGTTGATGCTTATTTTGAAAATTCATATGATAAAGCTCTTCAAGCAATAGCAATAAATAAAACAATTCCATCAACAAATGTAGCTAGAGCAATTTTAGATGACTTAATAGAAGCAAATGGTGAATTTTGGCCAAAATTAGAAAAAGAATCTTATTAATTTAGGGGGAATATATGAATAAGAATAGACTATTTAGTGAATTTCAAAAATTGGGAAAAGTTCTAATGGCACCAGTTTTAATATTACCAATAGCTGGAATTTTGGTTGGGATAGGAAGTGGATTTACAAATCCAAAAATTTTAGAAATTTTTTCTTTTTTAAAACATATAACTATTTTTTTTAATATTTTAAAAGATGCAGGAAATGTTGTTAATAATAATATTCCTGTAATCTTTGCAATATGTATATCTTATGGTTTTGTTAAAAGTGAAAAGGCAACTGCTGCACTTAGTGGTTTTTTAGGATATATGACAATGAATACTATATTAGGAAGTTTCTTGATTTTTACAGGAGATTTGGATCCCAAAAATTTATTAATTGGTCAAAAACAAATATTAGGGGTTTTAACTTTAGATACAGGGGTATTTGGAGGGATTTTAGTTGGATTTTTAATTGCATATATTCATAATAAATTTTATAAAATTCAATTACCTGCAATTTTATCAATTTTTAATGGAACAAGAGCTATACCAGCACTTTCAATTATATGTTCAAGTATCTTAGGAATTTTATTAGCTTTTATATTCCCACCTATTCAACATTTATTAATTAAATCTTCAGATATAATTAATTCAATAGGAGCAAGTGGAGCATTTTTATATGGTTTATCAGAGAGACTATTACTTCCGTTTGGATTACATCATTTTATTTATTTACCATTTTTCTTTACACAATTAGGTGGATATATGAATATTGATGGAGTATGGTTGAAGGAGCTGTAAATATTTATAATGCTATTTTAAGTTCTCCTACAGCAAAATTTGATGTAAATATTACAAGATTTGTAATGAATGGTAAAGTTCTTTTTGCAATGTTTGGATTACCTGGAGCGGCACTAGCAATTTATAAAACATCATTGCCTAAAAATAAAAAGAAAGTAGCAGCTTTAATGACAGCAGCTGTTTTGCCATGCGCTTTAATGGGAATAACTGAACCTTTAGAATTTGCATTTTTATTTGTAGCACCTGGTTTATTTATTATTCATTCATTCTTTGCTGGAATAGCATATATTTTAACTTATATTCTTCAAATAAATATTCCTGGACCATCAAGTTTTGGAGGACCTTTACTTTCTTTTATATTTAATGGTATACTAAATTCAAATAAAGGTTCTCATTGGTATTATCTTTTAATAGTCGGTCCTATATATTTTGTTTTATACTATTTTACTTTTAAAATATATATTGAAAAAAGAAACTTAAAAACTCCAGGAAGAGAAGAAAATTTTGATGGAGATATAGAAGACGATATAAAAGAGAGTTCTATAAATAAAAATGTTTCAGTAGAGTTTTTAAATAAAATAATTGAAGCTGTTGGAGGAAGAGAAAACATATTGAAAGTTGATGCTTGTTTTACAAGACTTAGATTAACTTTGGAAAATAATTCAAAAATTAAAGATATAAAAATTTTTGAAAAAGATTTAGGGGCTAGTGGGGCAGTTTTAGTTGATAATGGTATTCAAATTATTTATGGAAATAGAGCAAATCTTTTAAAGATAGAAATGAGAGAATATTTAAAGCATGAATAAAAAATAGGAGATTAATATGTATTCTTTTTTTTCAAATTTAAAAAAGTGTAGAGATAATAATGAATTATATCCTAAAGTAGAAGTTATTATAGCTAATTACATTTTAGATAATCATAAAATTATTCCAACTATATCTATAAAAGAATTAGCTCAAAAATGTAATACTTCTATATCTACTATTTCTAGATTTTGTAAAAGAGTTAATGGAAGTGATTTTAAAACTTTAAAAGAAGATTGTAGAATTTATAATAATTTTTTAGAAGAAAAAGAAGTTATAAAACCAAATATAAAAAAATTCTCAGGGAAAAATTATTTGAATGATATATTTAAAGCTTTACAAGAAACAAGCTGTCTTAATGAAAATGAAAATATTAGAAAAACAATATTTTGGATAAAAAGAGCTAAAAAAATTTTTTTCTTTGGAACTTCTTTTTCAAATATTTTTGCACAAAATATAAGTGAAAAATTTATGAGATTAGGGAAAAATACTATTTGTCCTTTAACGATCTCTTCACAAGATAATATAATTAGTCAAATACATTCTGATGATTTAGCAATTATTATAAGTTTTTCAAATAATAATTTTCAAATTAATAGAATAAAAAATATTTTAAGAAAAAAGAAAATAAAAATAATATATATATCTTCAAGGCAAGATGTGGAAACTAATAATGAAATTACATTGCTAGTTTCTAAGTTAAGCTATAAGGAATTTGAATCACCCATAATTCAAGAATTTTCAATAAGTTATATTATAAATTATCTTTATTTATATTATACAGAAAAAGAGGATATATAGTAAATAATAAAAAGAATATATTAATTGTTTAATAATATAGCTGGAGTAGAAATATTTCCAGCTTTTTATTATAGATGAAAAATATGAAGTAAAATTTTTTTGAGAATTTACTTATAAAAAATGACTACCATAATTTTAAAATATAATATATAATATATAATAAAAAAATAAATACAAAAAAGGCAGGTGAAACTCGTTTAAAACGGGGGAAATTTTGAAAAATGATTTTTGTTTAAAAATTAGCAACATGGAAAAAACTTATAAAAATATGGCAGGACAAAAAACAATTGCACTTCAAGATATTAATCTAGAAGTAAAAGAAGGAGAATTTATTTCAATAATTGGACCTTCTGGTTGTGGGAAATCTACATTATTAAAAATAGTAAGTGGACTAGATAATCCAACTGGTGGAAAAATTAAATTTAATGAAAATTTTGATTTAAGTCAATACATAGGATTTGTTTTTCAAGATTCCGTATTATTACCTTGGAAAAATGTATATGATAATGCAGTTTTTCCTTTAGAAATAAAAAATTTAAAAACAAAAGAAAATCTTGAAAAATTAGAACAATTGTTATCTATGGCGGGATTAGCAGATTTTAAAAAATCACTTCCAAGAGAGCTTTCTGGAGGGATGAGACAAAGGGTTTCGATAGTTAGATCCCTTTCTTATGATCCGAAACTTTTATTAATGGATGAACCTTTTGGAGCCTTAGATGCTTTAACTAGAGATTCGTTAAATATAGAGTTATTAAAAATTTGGGAACAAACTAAAAAAACTATATTGTTTGTAACACACAGTATTGATGAAGCTGTATTTCTTTCAAGTAAAGTTATAGTAATGTCACCTAGACCAGGAAGAATTAAAGAAATATTAGATATAGATTTAGGATATCCAAGAACAGTAGAGATAAGAAATAATCCTAAATTTATAGAATACAGTAAATATTTAAGAGAGGTGTTAGAATAATATGGAAAAGAAAATCAAAAGTTTGTGCAAAGGATTTTCTGAGTATGTTATCTCTATTGGTGTATTTTTGATAATTTGGGGTATATATGTAAAAGTTAGTGGAGTAGCTGAATATATAATGCCATCTCCAGTAAAAGTTTTACAAAAGTTATTTGAAATTGTTGTTAAAGGACAAATATGGGAACATTTCTTTGCCACTTCTATTATAATTTTTGTTGGATATTTTATAGGAGTGCTTTTAGGAATCTTCTTTGGTTATATTATAGAAAAGTGTACAATTTTAAAGGAAATGTTAATGCCCTATCTTATATTTTTTCAAACAGCACCAAAGATTGCATTAGTACCATTGTTTGTAATTTGGTTTGGACTAGGTCTTACTTCTAAATTAGTTTTAATTGTATCAATGGTATTTTTTCCAGTTATGGTAGCAACAATGGTTGGAATAAGTTCTGTACCTAAAGATATGAGAAATCTAATGAAAATACTAAATGCAAATAAGTTACAAATTCTTTTTAAAATAGAATTGCCACACTCAATGCCAATGATTTTTTCTGGATTGAAAATAGGAATGGTTCAAGCAATAATTGGAGCTATAGTTGCTGAATGGATATCTGGAAAAGTTGGATTAGGTTATGTTTTAATATTTGCATCTTCAACATTCGATACAACTTTATTAATTGCTGGAATCTTTTTTACTATTATTGTAGGAATTTTCTATTATGAAGTTGTAAATATTTTAGAAAAAAAGATTCTTTATTGGCACGAATCACAAAGAATAGAGAAATAAAAGGAGTAATTAAATGTATATAAAAGCAGATAAACCTGTTTATGAAGAGGGAACAGCTCATTTAAGATGTAAATCAGATAAAATCTCAGAGATTGTTTTTTTGCCTGGAGATCATGCAAGAGTTGAAATGTTTAGAGAGTTGTTAGAGGATTATGAAATAGTTTCTTTTAATAGAGAATTTAAAGTAGGAACTGGTAAATATAACGGAGTTCCTATAACTATTTGTTCTACTGGTATTGGAGGACCATCAACAGAGATAGCAGTTACAGAATTGATTGAATTAGGAGCAAAATATCTTATTAGAATAGGTGGTTGCGGAGCTATAAGAGAAGATATAAAATGTGGAGAATTTATAATTAATACAGGGTCTGTAAGAATGGGTGGAAGTTCAAAATTCTATGCTATGCCTGAGTATCCAGCAGTAGCAGATTTTGATTTAGTAATGTGCCTTAAAGAAGCAAGTGAAAAGAAAAATTTTAAATGTCATTTAGGAATAGGAGCATCAATAGGATCTTTCTACAGAGGTCAAGGAAGAAATCCACTTTCAGTAGCAGATAAGCATTATCAAGATTTATACAATGAATTAATTAGATTAAATGTAATGAATCTTGAAATGGAAGCTGAAACAATATTTACTCTTTCATCAATCTATGGAGTAAAGGCTGCAAGTATTTGTGTAGTTCATTGTAATAGAATTACAAACGAGTGGTTGGTAGAATATGGAGATCCACAATTAAATATGTGTAAAACAGCTTTAGAAGCGGCAGAAATATTATATAATAAAATAAATAATAAGGGGGAATAATTTATGAAGAAATTATTTTTAATACTATTTTCAATTTTAACATTAGGTTTATTCAGTGGATGTGGAGAAACAAAAGAAAATACTCCTGCCAAAAAAGATGAAATTCAAAAAGTTTCTATTCAAATTGATGGAGCAGCAGTTCCATATTATGCACCAATGTATATAGCTAAAGAAAAAGGATATTTTAAAGAACAAGGTTTAGATGTAGATTTTTATTATGCAGCAGCAGCAGAGATTGTTAAAAATGTAGCTACAGGAAATGTTCAATTTGGTTTCCCTAATGCAGATTCTGTAATTCTTGCTAAATCACAAGGAATTCCAGTAAAAGTTGTAAATACAACTTACCAACATGGATTAGGAGCTCTTATTTTCCAAAAGTCTTCTGGAATAACAGAACCAAAAGATTTAAAAGGAAAGAAAATTGGAGTTACTAGTTTTGGAAGCCCTAATTATATTCAATTACAAGTTATGTTAGAAAAAGCAGGAATGAGTATTGATGATGTAAAAGTTGAAATAATTGGTACAGGAGCTATTGTAAATGCTTTAGTTAGTGGACAAGTAGATGCTATTATGTTCTCAATGCTTAGAACTATTGAATTAAAAAATCAAGGTGTAGATGTTGGAGAAATCCGTTCAGATGAGTTTTTACCATCTCATGGAAATGTACTTATAGTTGGAGATAAATTCTTAAACGAAAATAAAGATGTAGTTAGTAAATTCAATACAGCTTTAAATAAAGGAATTCAATATATTATTGATGGGAATGCAAAAGAAGCTGTAGAAATGTCAGTTGAAAAATATGCACCTAGTTTTAAAGGAAGAGAAGAAATTGTGACAACTATTCTTGATGAAGTATTTATTCCATATTTATGGCAAAGTGAAAATACTAAAAAGAATGGATTAGGATATTCAGATGCTGAGAGATGGAATAATTCAATAAAAGTTTTAAAAGAATATGGAGTAATAGAAAAAGAGATAGATGCTAAAGAATTAATTGGAAATATAAAATAGTGTAGGAGAGAGAAATGACAAAAGAAAGAAGAAAAGTTTTACTACCACTTTTATTTTTTCCAATAATTATAATACTTTGGAAAGCATATATAGCCCTTTTTAATGTTCCAGATTATCTTTTACCTCAACCAGAAGCTCTGTTGCAAACAACAATAGATTTATTGGTTAAGGGAGATATGGTGTATCATATTTATATTACTTTAAAAGAAGTGTTTATAGGTATTATAATTGGAATATTCAGTGGACTTATAGTAGGGTACATTGTTGCCAAATCTAGATATATAGAAAAATTGATAATGCCATTTGTTCTAATTGTTCAAACAGCACCAAAAATATCTCTAGCACCACTATTTATTTTATGGTTTGGATTGGGATTAGAATCTAAAATTGCATTAGTAATATTAGTAGTTTTATTTCCAGTAATGGTTAATGAAATTGTTGCAATTAGAAGTATTGATAAAAATATGTATAATCTTATGAAAATTTTAAATAGTACTTCTTTTCAAAAATTTTATCACATTGAATTGCCATACTCTTTAGAAGCTATTCTTTCAGGAATAAAAGTAGCTGTGACACAAGCTATAACAGGAGCTGTTATAGGAGAAATGATAGGAGCAAAGGCAGGATTAGGTTATTTATTAATTCTTGGAAATGAAACTTATGATATTAAATTAGTTTTAAGTTCAATTTTTGTATTAAGCATAGTTGGTTTGATTTTATATATAATTGCTGAAAAAATTGAAAAAAGATTTTTAATTTGGAAGATTTAAATAATAAAGTAAAAAAATATGGTAACTACTCAGCTATAAATTAAAATTTAAGACTCAAGTTCAAAAAAAATGGGCTTGGGTCTTTTTTTGTGTCAAAAAATATGCTACAATATCAAAGTAAAATTTGAAAAGAGGGGGTGAACTTTTATGGAAATTAAAATTGAAGATTTGTTACTTGAAATCGCCAAACTTAGAAAAGAAATTGAAAAGTTAAAAATCGAAAACGAACAATTAAAAAGGGAAAATGCTATGCTTAAAGCTAGACTTGGAATGAACAGTTCTAATAGCAGTTTTCCACCATCTTCTGATAAATTTGGTAAAAAAAAGATAAACACAGATCGTTGAGAAAGAAAAGTGGTAAAGCATCAGGCGGACAAATCGGTCATAAAGGTTCTACTCTTGAAAAAGTTGATAATTCTGATTTTGTTGTTGAACTTCCTAATGATATTTGCCCTCATTGTGCTACTAACTTAAAAGATGTAAAAGTAGAGGAAGTTAAAACTCGTCAGGTTTTTGATATTCCTGAAATTAAAATCAATGTTACTGAATATCAGGCACATTTAAAAACTTGCCCACATT
>OFOU01000628.1_pt1 | contig 27524 bp, 14 predicted proteins | sample 1542061 | NCBI WGS metagenome assembly OFOU01 (sample SAMN04209239, study PRJEB22552) | human gut metagenome | biome: gut; material: feces | host: Homo sapiens | place: USA: Oklahoma
TTTTTGCGGCTTTTTACGAGGCCAACCGCCCCTCGGCATGCACCTTGGGTTTCGCGAATCCCGTCGAATCCAGAATCAGCCCCAATGTGTTAGAGCAAGTATAACAGACTTGTGACACGCGTGACCAGCCCCCGCAACCCCTAATCCTCAAGGATTTAGCGCTCGCGCAGCGCTTCTTTTGCGCGATTAAACGGTTTGATTAAATAGTCGACGATGGTTTTTTCACCTGTTTTTATATCCACTGTGGCAATCATGCCTGGTACGATGGAGAAATGGCGTCCCAGTTTGTTCTGTAAGAAGTCCTGATGCGTGCGGATAAACACGCGGTAATAGAAGATTTCCGGTTTCACTTTGTCCTGAATGGTGTCCGGAGAGATGGTTTCGACTACGCCTTCCAGACCGCCGTAAATGGCGTAGTCATAGGCGGTAATCTTCACCAGCGCCCGTTGTCCAGGATGGATGAAAGCGATATCACGCGGTGACAGTCGGGTTTCTATTAGTAGATGATCGTCCAGCGGCACAATCTCCATCATCTCGCCGTTGGGCGGGATAACGCCGCCGATGGTGGTGACCTGGATGTTTTTCACAATACCGCGCATCGGCGCGCGTACGGTCAGGCGGGTGACGGAATCCTCGCGTCCTTTTAAAATCGCCGCCAGCATATCCACTTCGGCGTTGGCCTTTGACAGCGCTTCCCGCGCCTGCACGAAATATTGTGAGCGCAGGTCGGTGATTTTTAATCCCAGATCGCTTTTTTGTCGTTGCAGGCGCAGCACTTCTACGTGGCTGGCGGCACCGCTTTTCTCCAGCCGTTGGGTGATGGCCAGTTCTTTATTTACTGAGACCAGTGCATCTTGCAGTTCTGCCATTGAATCCGCAAGCTGCGCGCGGCGGCTTTTATACAGGCGAGTTTCGGAGGCGATGAGATCCGGCCAGGCGCGCAGTGAATCGGGAAAGACCAGCGGCAGATCGTTAACTTCGGCATTAAGCCTTGCGCTGGAAGCCAGTGAGGCGCGATAACGGGCGGCGCTCTCCCCAACATTGGACTCAGAACGGGTGGGGTCGAGGCGGGCGACTATTTGATTGGCCTGCACTTTATCTCCCTCGCGTACCGTAAGCTCGGCGAGAATGCCGCCATCCAGCGACTGCAAGATCTGCTCTCGCGAGCTGGGGATCACTTTTCCACTGCCGGTTGAGACTTCATCCAGCTTGCCGAAATATGCCCAGATACCCAGGACGGCAAACAGCAGGGTGCTGAGCAGAATAATACGGCTGGCCCCGGAAAAACGGTGCTCGCGGCGGATATCGAGGTCGTCCATGGCGGCATCATGCGGATTGGTTTTCATTTTTCCACTCCCGACCGTGAGTTGGGGCGGGTGCCCGGCTCGCATTTAATGCCTGCGCTTTCGGGGCATCCATAACCAGTTGGCCTTCTTTTAATACCACCACGCGTTCGACCAGCTCCAGAACCGGTACGCGATGAGTGGCGACAATCAATGTGCGGTTGCCCAGCCACTGGTTCAGGCGCTGAATAAACTCCCGCTCGGTATGTTCATCCAGCGAGGCGCTGGGTTCGTCGAGCAGCACGATATTGGGCGATCGCAGCAGCATTCTTGCCAGCAGGATCGACTGCCGTTGTCCACCGGACAAACCGTTGCCGCCCTCCATAATGGGATGCGCCAGCCCTTTGGCGAGCTGTTTAACGAAAGCTGCCGCGCCGCTGACCTCCAGCGCTTCGAAGATCTGCGCGTCGCTGGCATGCGGTGCGCCGAGGGTCAGGTTCTCGCGCAGGGTGCCGAAAAACAGCCGCGCGTTCTGGCTAAGAAAACCGATGTTACGGCGTAAATCAGCCATATCGATCTGCGCCAGACTCAGGTTGTCGAGCCGGACATCGCCCTGGATAATCTCCACACCGCCCGCCATGGCTTGCAGCAGGGTTGATTTCCCGGCACCGTTACGCCCGAGGATTGCCACGCGCTCGCCGGGCATGACCTCCAGGCGCGAGATGCGCAGCGGAACGCGCTGATCGTCGCTGTGGTAGCGAAAGTGTGCGTTCTCAAACAGATAATGACCGTGAAAAATCTCCTGATGCACCCGGTCTTCGTCGTACTGCGTTTCGGTGGGGAGCTGCATGATGCTATCCAACCCCATCTTCGCCGCCTTAACCTGTTGCCAGCGGGCTAGCACGCCGCACAGATTAGCCATTGGGGCAATCATTCTGGAACCGAGCATCGAAGCGGCCACCACGGCCCCGGTGGTCATCGTGCCTTCAATGACCATCGGCGCGCCGAACATAATGATGGCGGCGTAGACCAAACTTTGTACCGACATGCCCCAGCCAATCAGCCCCTGAGTCAGCCTGCGCGTGCGCAGCCCGGACTCTCCGGTAATGCGGATGTAGCTGTTCCACTGCTGTAAAAAGCGGTTTTCCGCCTGCATCAGCTTGATGTCTTCCAGCCCCTGAACGCTCTCGACCAGCACCGCGTTGCGCAGGGTGGATTCATGGGCAGCCTGGTTGGCGAGCACCGCCAGTTTCTTCTGTAACAGCAAACCGGGCAGGATCATCAGCAGGGCCGCGACGGGCGCTATCCATGCCAGAGGCGGGGCGATAAAAGCCAGCACCACGATAAACAAAAAGAAAAACGGCAGATCGACAATGGTCGACATGGTCGAGGAGGTGATCATCTCGCGAACCTGTTCCAGCTCGCGCAGTTGAGAAATGAAGCTCCCCGTCGAGCGGGGGACGGCGCTGTTGCGCAGGCGCAATGCATGGCTGAACACGCGATCGGAAATGCGCATATCGGCGCGTTTGCCGAGCAGGTCCATTATGTGGGTACGCGCTTCGCGCAGCAAAAAGCCAAACAGCACCGCCACCAGAACGCCAGTGGAGAGAACATACAGCGTTGGATAAGACTGGGCGGGGATCACCCGGTCATAAACCTGCATGGAAAAGATAATCCCGGCGAGCGACAGGACGTTAATCAGGAAGGCGGCAATCATGACCGGCAGGTAAGGGCGGATGTCCTGTAACACCAGTTCGCGCATCCAGTCGGGCTTGAAGCGCGAAATATAGCGGTCTACCCGACTGTCTTTCAGCGCCGACAGCGGGCGCAGCGCGGTAATGCTCACGATCTCCGGCAGAAGTTCTGCAATCGTTAACCGGTTACGCTGGCCTTCTTCGGCGATGATAAAAACATCTAACGTATCTTCTCCGTTGAAATGTTCTATCACCATCAGCTGGCCGTCGCGCAGCTCCGCCACCACCGGTAAACGCCACTGGCCGAACGCCTGCGTGGCGGTATCCAGCGCATGAAATGACAGTCCCGCCTGACGCGCCAGTTGCGACAGGGCTGTGGCCCGGCTTTTTCCCGCAAACCACGGGGCGTTGGCCTGGATTGCGCCGGGAGAACAGGCCACGCGATAGTGATTGGCAATATGCGTCATCGCCTGCGCCCACTGGCTAAGAGCGTGTTCGCTAATCGCATCTTTTGCATGTGAATCGAGGTCGCTCATAGCTTGATCTCCACCGATTGAATGCTGCGATTATTTAAGGCGAACGCCTGGCGAAGCGAGCCAGTGTTATAGAGGCAGTTCAGCTGGAGCTGGCGCAGCTGGTTTTGAGTCTGGAGTTCCGCAAAACGGGCCTGATACACCTCTTGCTCGGCGTTAAGCACGTCGAGCAGCGGGCGCGAACCGAGGTCCAGATACTGCTGTTGATAAAGCTCGCGCGTTTGTTCACTCAGTCGCTGCTGGCGGCGCAGAATCTGCAGGGCGGTGGCGAGGCTCATTGCCTGGCTGCGGGACTCCAGTAATTTTTGTCGTACTTCGAGTCGGGTGCGCTGGATGGAGTATTGTGCAGACTCTACCGCATGGCTGGCGGCGTTGCGCCTGGCGGTGAGTCCGCCCCCCTGATACAGCGGCATCTCAACTTTTACCCACGTGGAGTACTGGGTTTTGTCGAGCACCTCATGGCTGGGGTATTTGTCGTTGAGATAATGCTGAACCGACGGTTCCAAAGAGATGGTGGGCGTCATCTGCGCGTTGGCGTAATCGAGATTTGCCTGTGCCACATTCGCTTGCGCCCAGGCCGCCAGAACCGCGGGAACCAGTTTATCTTCCGGTTTGACCACATCGCAGCTGCTGTCCAGTTTGGCCGGGAATTCGTTGCTGATGCCGTTAAGTGAGTTCCAGCCGAGGTAACTCATCAATGTGGCCTTACTACTGTCGAGATTGGCCTGATACTGCGCCAGCTGAGAACGTGCAGACTCGATACGCGCATCGGTTTGCACCACGTCGGACAGCGAGGTTGCCCCTTCATCATTGCGTTGTCGGGTCAGTCGACCAATGTCGTTTAAGGCGGTGAGCTGTTCTTCGGCGGCGTCCACCATTTGCTGCCACGTCTGCACCTGGACTATCGCGTTGGCGGTTGCGTGGGCGATGGTATCAATACTGAGTAACACATTCGCCTGCTGTTGTGCGGCTCCGGCTGTCTCGGCGCGGACCTGGCTTGCCACTTTGCCGAAGTCGTACAGCATTTGTGACACCGAAATAACCAGCGCCGGGCTAAAGCCGTGGTCGGTATAGGTATTGCTGTAACCGTTATTCATTCCGGCAGAAACCTGCGGGTAATATTTCGATTTCGCCACGTCGATCTGTTCGTTTTGCGAAAGCAGTTTGCCGATCGATTCACGAATAGAAGGATGCCAGCTCACGGCACGACTTACCGCGTCGTTGAGCATCAGGTTGCCGGGGGCGGCAGCGCTCAGCGGCAGATCGGCAACCGCGCCGTCCAGCGAGGGAAGCATCTGGCTGGTGGCCAGTCCTTCCGGCGTAATAATTTGCGGTTCATCTTCGGCATTCACCCGCAGGGTACAGAGCGTTAATGCCAGAAGTAATGCAACAGGCGCGACATTTCTCATAGTTTATCCCTTACAAAATACGGCAGCGACGACTGTTATTGCCCCGGACGTCATGGCATCCGGGGCTGTAGTTATGGCGCTTTAACGCATTGCGTTAACGTCAGGGCACGATGTGATTTTGTTGCACCAGCTCATCGAGCGTGGTGTGTACGTTCTCCAGCGTTATGAGATTGGTTGAGTGATATGTGTTGCCCGTACCGTCGCGGTCGATGGCAATCACCGTGTTGTTACCGCTGGTGGTTACGGTGAGGTAGTTGCCGAGCGTAGCGTTCTGCCCGTTCCAGCCCACCAGCAGGTCGCCGATATCGATTTTGTCACCCTGGGCCAGTGAGAAGTTGGTCCAGGTGTCGGTAGTACCATTGCTAATGTTGCCGCCGGTAGCGTCGTTGGCGTTGAGCAGGTGATAAATCAGCGTATCGCCGTAGGCGCTGCCAGTCAGGCGATCGGCATCGACGGTACTCACCACTTGCGGATTCATATTGATGGTCAGCGTAGCGGTATCGGTATGGCCATTCTGGTCGTTAAGGGTGTAGGTAAATGTCTCTTTGGTGACGATGGTGGAGAGCGAGACATCGCTGTTGAGGGCATAGGTGTAATGACCATCAATGCCAATGGTCAGTTTGCCGTACAACCCGTTAATGATGGCGCTGGTCGTGCTACTCAGCGGATCAAGTGTGACGGTACTGCCGCCCGTGCCGTTCACCGTCAGCAAGGTATGCACGCTGGCAATATGGTCTCCGTCATAAATATTGCCGGTGACGCTGTTCGCTGTGGAAGTCTCGAAGTTTTGCAGGTCGATTATCGTACCTTTCACGCTGGGGGTGATGGTGATATTCCCCAGCCCCAGCCCCCCGACGCTTCCGGTATAGTCGAGGCGATAGTTGCCGGGGTGCAGTACGATCCCACTCAAGGCTATATCGATATTGCCACCAACCAGCAATCCGCCATTGAAAGAGTTACCGGCAATCTTGATGTTGTTGCTGTCATACAGCGCCCAGGTGACGGTCAGCCCGCCCAGCGTCAGACCTGACGCGACGTTAAAATGCAGTATGGCGTTTTGCACCGCCGTTCCCGTAGCGATTTCAATGACGCCAGTACCACTTTTTGAGGTGGGTGAAAGGAGTTGGGCACTCCAGCTGGCGTTCCCGACGCTGTCGTCGGTAAACGACCGGGAAGTATCCGCCTGGGTACTAACCGCCATCGTGCTGCTGACGTCATTTACTGCATCCAACGCCTGTGGGGTCGGTTTGATATTCAGCGATGCACTGCCGGTATCGCCGTTTGGCGCTTTGACCTTATACACGAAACTGTCCGGCGTATTGATACCGTCTGCGCCCAGTCCGCTTCTCAGCGTGTAGGTGTAGTTCCCTTTCGCATCAATAGTCAGCGTGCCGTACTGCCCGTTAATGGTGGTTGTACCCGTTCCGTTTACGGTGACACCGTTAACTTCGGTGATAACGGTATTGGCCGGAGCCGAGTCGTTGACCAGCAGGTTTCCATTGGTTGTCGCACTCAGGCTGTCGACGGCGTAGGTGTGATCGGCCTGGATATTCAGGGTATAGCTGGTCAGCAGCGTCAGACCGCCGGAGGCGTTAAGCAGGAACAGATAGTCACCGCCAGGCAGGGTGATGGTGTAATCCGTTGAGCTACCTCCTAGCAGCGCCGTGACCCAGTTGGGCTTCACGCGGAACTGCTCATACTGCTGAATGGATTCGTTGAAGCGATAAACATAGAGATCAAAACCGCCAACCGTGACGCCGAGAACGCTGGCCTTGACGGTCAGCGTGCGGGTTGCGCCATCATCCACATTAAATTTGATCGGATTGGTTAAACCATTAACCAGACTGACATCCAGCACATTACCCAGTCCGACGTTGGCGAGGGTGAAGCCGGTTTGCTGTGATGTGCCATGATCAACCGCGATGACCTGCGTCCCGTAAGTCAGCGCAGCCACATCGTCTGCCGCGGTTACCGTACTGGTGGTGGGCGCCTGACCGAGCGTTACCACCAGTTTTGCCGAGGAGTGATCGCTGCCATGCGTCAGCGTGTAGGTGAAACTTTCGGAACGGCCATACACCGAGATTGATGTATTGGTCAGGGTATAGGTGTAACTACCGTTCTGATTGATATGCAGGATGCCGTATTTCCCCTGCACATCAATGCCGCCCGACGTGATGTTCACGACGTTGCCGTTACCGTCGGTGATGGCGGTAACCAGCGTGCCGGAAGGGGCATTATCCTGCCCGTTGGCGGGATCGATATCGGTGATGATATTGCCAGACTCAGTAGTACCGCCGGTGATGGTTCCTGCGCTGGCTTTTACCACTGAGACATCAAGGCTGGTGTATGCCCCGGTCGCCAGCAGGTTGGTGTTGTAGCTGACCACGCGGTAATCACCACCAGTCAGTCCGCTGTAATTGAGCGTTACGCCTGAGGCGCCCAGAGTGAGGAGGCTGGCAAAGTCTGGTTTTCCGGTATCCACCACCGTCACCCAGGCATTCAGCGCGGTGTCAAAGCGCTGGATGACGACTTCAAGTGTGTTTAACAGCGACAGCACTACGCCGGTCGCTGCGGCATTGATTGTAATGGATCCGCTGCCACCAGAAGCGATGCTGAAATTCACGCTTGCCGTATCGTTCCCCAGCACGTTGGCGACATTTCCCAGCGCATTGACCAACAGGAAACCATAATCGCTTTGATGCTCGGTGCTGACGGTGACATCGGTTTGTAGCGGCAGGCTGGTGACATTGTCTTCAGCCAGTAGCGGCAATACTGGTGCGAGAGCGTTTGTCGGCGATGAGGTATTTCCCGCCGCATCGGTCGCCGTGGCGGACAGCGACTGCCCTTCAATCTGGCGAACCGGCAGGTTGACGCTGTAGACACCGCTGCTGTTGGCGATTGCCGTCACGCTGGTGCCGCCGGGCAGAGAAATGGTGACTGTGCTTCCCGCTTCGGCGACGCCGCTGACGGTACCGCCATCGGCGCTGATCAGGATCGTTGGCGCGGTCGGTGGCGTGGTGTCCACGATCACGCTGAACGAACCGGACAACCCACTTGCGCCGTTGGCGTTGGTTGCCGTGGCGGTAAACGCATGGTTACCTTCGCTGAGTGCACCGGATGGGGTAAAGCTCCAGATCCCGTTACCGTCTGCGGTCGTGAAGCCCATTAGCACGCCGTTGTTGTACAGATTGATGAAGGCGTTAGCCTGCGCCGTTCCGCTGAGCGTTGGCAGGGTGTCATTGGTGGTTTTACCGGGAGCGACGGGTCCCATGATAGTGCCGACGTCATCGAGCACGCTGGCAATAACAGGCGCAGGTGGTACGCCGGTAAACGGTGCCAGCACGTTACCCGCTGTACCGATGTTGCCTGCGGCATCCTGTGCGCTGACCAGCAGAGTTTGCCCACTGATTTGCGGTGGGTTCAGTGTGAAGGTGAAATTACCGGAGGCGTTGGCGGTTGCCGTGCCGAGCACCGTTCCGCCGCTGGAGGTAATAATGACCGTGCTGTTTGGCTCGGCAACGCCGGTGAGCGCGGTGCCGTTGGCGTTTACCGCCAGCCCGGTTGGGATACCCGGGGCAACGGTATCGACCACGATCGCTGCCGCAGACGATATACCACTGGTATTACCCGCGCTGTCCGTTGCGGTGATGGTAAACGAGTGGGTACCTTGTGCCAGCGCGGTAGTCGGGGTGTAGCTCCAGTTGCCGCTGCCATCCGCCGTTACGCTGGTGACAAAGCTGCCGTTATCATAAATATCAACTCGCGCGTTGGCTTCCGTGCTGCCGTTTAACGTTGGGCGCGCGTCGTTGGTCGGCTGATTGCTGCCAATCGGCCCGGTATTTGGCCCAATATCATCAATAATGCTGCTGATTGAAGGCTGCGTCGGCGCCGTGGTGTCAACTACCACGCTGAAGCCTGCCGTCGCGCCGCTGGTGTTGCCCGCGGCATCAGTGGCGGTGACAGTGAAGGTGTGCGATCCATTCGCCAGCGGTGTGGTTGGGGTAAACGACCAACTGTTATTGCTTTGCACCAGCGCGGTACCCAACAGGGTGCTTCCGTCATAGATGCTGATGGTGCTGCCTGCCTCGGCGGTGCCGTTCAGCGTCGGGCGTGCATCGTTGGTCAACTGTCCGTTGCTGAGCGCCGCATTGAACACGCCGCCTGCAATATCATCCACCACCGAGACCAGCAGCGGGACGGATGGTGCAATGGTGTCGATATTAATCGTAAACCCGTCTGAGACAGGGCCCACGTTCCCGGCGGCGTCGGTGGCGATGGCGGTAAACACATGCTGACCGTTGCCAAGTGTGGTGGTCAGATATTCCCAGGTGCCGTCTATCGTCGCAGTCACCGTTGCCAGCAGCGCGCCATTATCGTAGATGGCTACCCGGGCACCGGCTTCCGCTGAACCGCTGAGTACGGGACGGGTGTCGTTGGTAAAGGCTCCGTTCGATAGCGTTCCGGTTCCCGGCTGCACGTCATCAAACGCCTGGATAATCGTTGGCGCAAGCGGGGCGACGGTATCAACAACGATGTTAAATCCCGCAGACGTCGGGCTGACGTTTCCGGCCGCGTCGGTGGCTGTTACCGTCAGCGCGTGGTTACCGTTGCCAAGTTGGGTTCCCGGTGTGAAGCTCCAGGCGCCCGTACCATCTACAGGAGCAGATCCGATCAGCGCTCCGTTATCGTAAATTTTCACCATGGAATTGGCTTCTGCCGTACCGCTAAGCGTCGGAAGTGGATCGTTCGTGGCCTGACCGTTGTTCAGATTTCCAATCAGTGGGCCGACATCATCCGCAACCTGAGTAATCACTGGGGCTGTCGGTGCCAGAGTATCGACGGTGAAGGTAAAGCCACCAGAAGGCAGGCTGGTATTGCCTGCGCTATCTGTAGCCGTGACGGTCAGAGTATGCTGGCCGTTACCCAATGCCGCAGAAGGCGTAAAACTCCAGTTTCCGCCTGCGCCGACGATGGTGGTGCCAATGGCCTGACCATCGCTCAGCACGGTAATGGTTGCGCCAATTTCACCGGTACCGCTAAGCGCCGGGCGACTTTCGTTGCTGATTTGCCCATTGGAGATAGGCCCGGTTGTCGGCGCAGTATTGTCCTGAACGGTCAGAATTACCGGTGCAGACGGGGCAATTGAATCGACCAAAATGGTGAATGAGGTGGAGGCTCCGCTGGTGTTGCCAGCTGCATCCGTCGCCGTCACGGTAAAGATATTTTCGCCCTGCGCCAGCGCGTTTGTAGGGGTGAAGCTCCAGTTACCGGATCCATCGGCATTTGCGGTGCCAATGATCGTACCATTACTGAGAATAGTGACAATGGCATTGGGTTCGGTAATGCCATTCAGTGTAGGTTGGGCATCATTGGTCAGTTGACCGTTGGTCAACTGAGTGCTTCCCGGCTGATCGTCGATGACTGACACAATCGTTGGCACTACTGGTGGGAGTGTGTCGACCAACAGAGAGAATGGCGCGGTTGCCGGGCTGACGTTACCCGCGGCGTCCGTGACCGTGGCGGTCAACGCGTGATTGCCCTCGCCGAGCGCCGGAGAAGGCGTAAAGCTCCAGTTGCCGCTTCCGTCGCTGGTGGTTGTGCCAATCACCGTGCCGTTATCGCGGATGGTGACCACGCTATTCGCTTCGGTGGTACCTTCCAGGGTTGGCGTATTATCGTTGGTTGTCTGCCCGGAAATGAGCGTGGTTGTTCCACCTACATCGTCGGTTACTGACACAATAACTGGCGCACCAGGCAGGCCTGTGTCCACCGTTATTGGGTAGGATGCGGATGGGGCCCCCTGATTGCCAGCCGCGTCAGTGGCGCGCACGGTAAACGTGTGAGGGCCGTCATTCAGGGCATTTTGCGGGGTAAAGCTCCAGTTTCCGCTGTTGTTAACGGTAGTGGTGCCGATGGACACGCCGCCGTCATAAACCGTAATGGTCGCCCCAATCTCGCCAGTACCACTCAGTGTTGGGCGCGTGTCGTTAGTGCTTTGTCCACTGCCGACATTGCCCGTCACCGGAGCCACATCATCAGTAACGGCGGTGATGCTTGGCGCGAGCGGCGCGGTGGTATCGATGGTAATGGCATAGTTTGGCGACTGGCCGCTGGTGTCGCCATTCACCGTTTGAGAGACAGCGTAGTTCCAGGTCGTGCCGTCCGCCAGCGCGCTGGGGATGGTGTAGCTCCAGGCTCCGGTGCTCGCATCAGCCGGGACGGTGATCAGCAGGATTCCGTTTTGGTAGATATGTACATCAGCTCCGGCTGTTGCAACGCCTTGTAAGGTTGGCTGCGTATCATTGGTGGTTTTTCCGTTTGCAATGATGCCAACAGTAGGGGCGAAGTCGTCAAAGATTTCAAGAGTGGGTGGAATAGGTTGCCCTGAGTTTGATGCCGTAAACGAAGTCTCAACGCTTTGATTACCCGCAGTATCCTGAGCGATAGCTGTTAGCAAAGCACCTGAGGTCTGTGCCGGAGAGAGCGTGACGGTAAATTGCCCTGTCAAGGCATCAGCGATTGCGCTGCCTAATACCGTAGCGCCCTTCGAGATAATCACAGTACTTCCAGGTTCTGCTGTTCCCTTAACGTTTGTTCCGTCAGGGTCAACAGTTGTGATCAATGGTGCATTTGGGGCATTAGTATCAAGGTTTAACGTTACTGGCGTTGCAGCGGAGATATTGTTTCCATTGCTGTCTTTTGCGATAAAAGTGAGATTATTCACGCCTTCACTTAGTGGCACGTTGATACTCCACGTGCCGTCAACACCGACCTGAACAGTTGCTATGGCGTCAGGAAGACCATTGTCATAAATGTATACAGTACTGCCTGCAATGCCGGTCCCGCTGATTGTTGGGAGGGTATCGTCCGTTACGCTACCGTTGCTTAATGAGCCAGTAAAGACACCTTGATCGTCTTCAATGTTGCTAACGACCAACGGTGTCGAATTCACCGTAAACGAGATGCTATTTGAGGTACCGCTGGGGTTGCCTGCGGCATCGGTGGCGACTGCCGTCAGCGTGTAGGTGCCGTTGGGCAGCGCCGTCGTCGGTGTGATGTTCCACAAACCATTCACGACGGTCGTGGTGCCGATAACCGTCGTGCCGTTATACAGCGTAATGATCGAGCCGCTTTCTCCTGTTCCTCGCACGGTCGGCGTACTGTCATCGGTTGTGCCGTTCTCTGCAATATCTCCCTGAATAGTGCCTGCGTTGTCATCTGCCGCCTCGATCGTAGGCGTTGCGGGAGGCGTAATATCAATGTTCAGGGTGACGGCAGTCGACGGCTGGCTGACGTTGCCTGCCGGATCGGTTGCGGTGATGGTGACCTGATAACTGTCCGGGTTAATATCCGTGGTCGGCGTAAAGCTCCATGTGCCGTCTGCACCAACCTTGGTGGTGCCCAGTGGTGTGGTATTGCCGTCGAGATACACCGAAATAACATCCCCCGACGTACCGGTGCCGCTAAAGGTTGGCGTGGTGTCATTGGTATTGCCATTCGTGACCACGCCCGTTACCGGAGCCACATCGTCGGTAATGACAGGCGCGCCAGGCTGCACGGGGGGCGTATTGTCAACCGTCAGGGTAAAGCTCGCCGACGGGATCCCCGTATTGCCTGCTGCGTCAGTCGCTGTGGCGGTGAATTTATGCGGTCCTTCAGGCAGCGCATTCGGTGGCGTAAATGTCCATGTACCGTCAGGCTGGACGGTGGTGCGACCCAACGTTGTGCCGTTATCAGCAACGGTGATGGTTGCTCCCGGCTCGCCAGTACCAGAAAGAACAGGGGTGGTACTTTTCGTACTGCCGCCGTTTGCCAGGGGGAGGGTAGCGCCGCCTATCAGTCCCTCTCCGGCGACAATAATCGGAGCAGCAGGTGGCGTGGTATCGATGGTTAACGCAAAGCTTGCGGGTGTGCTGGCATTACCTGCGGCATCTGTAGCCACGGCGGTCAGCGTGTGCGGCCCTTCGCTTAGCGGTTGAGTCACCTGAATGCTCCAGTTACCGTCCGCCGGAACCAGCACGCTGCCAATAGGCGTCGTGCCGTCATACAGCGTGACGGTTGAACCGGCAACACCCGTGCCGTTAAGTTTTGGTAGCGTATCGTCCGTACTCTGGTTGGTAAATAGATCGCTTTTAATGCTGCCGACATCATCCGTCATGCTGAGAATGACTGGCGTGGCAGGCGCTTGTGTATCAACCGTGATCGTCACAACCGTTGGCGAGGTGGTGACGTTACCTGCCATATCTGTAGCCAATACCGTGAAATTATGCGCCTGGTCAGTGAGCGGAGCGCCATTTGGCACTGTATAGCTCCAGGAACCTGAGCTAGTGACGAGGATGGTGTCCAGTAAAAGGCCATTGTCAAACAGGCTAACTAACGAACCTGGCTCACCGGTGCCTGAAATCGTCGGCGTGTTGTCGTTGGTGATGCCGCCGTTGCTCGCAACGTCGCCGGTTATCGTACCGACGTTATCGTTCACCAGCGTGATTGCGGGAACAATTGGCGCAATGGTATCGACAATGATTTTCCAGCTTGCCGCGCTGCTGGTGTTATTCGCGGCGTCTGTGGCTGTCACCGTGAAGATGTGAGCGCCCTCGCTCAGCGCCGAGGCTGGCGTATAGTTCCATTTACCGTTGGTATCAGCGGTAACGGTCGTCAGCAGTGTACCGTTATCGTAAATTTTGACCTGAGAACCTGCTTCGGCGGTGCCTTCCAGCTTAGGTTTGCTATCGTTGGTGACATCGCCGTTATTGAGAGGGCCCTGATACATGGGCTGGTCATCCGTCACGGCGGTGATGATGGGCGTTCCAGGGGCGGTAATATCCGGAGCCAACGCGGAAGTTGGTTGACTCTCGTTATTGCTACTGTCCGTTGCGGTAACTTTTACCGTTTCGCCGTTCATTTTCGAAGGCGTAATCGACACCGTGAAGTTGCCGCCGCTGTCTGCCTGGCCTGTGCCGATCTGATTACCATTGCTGTCTTTTACGGTGACGGTGCTTCCCGCTTCAGCATGTCCGCTTACAGAACCACCGTCCCCGGCGACGGTGACGCCGGTTGGCGCGTCAGGCGCCGTGGTATCCGGGGCGGTAATCGCGCTGTTGCCGCTGGTATTGCCAGCAGCATCCGTCGCGTTGGCGACAAGATGTTCTCCGTTGGTCTGCGGCGGAACCAGCGTGGCGGTGAATTCTCCGTTCGAGCCGGCGGTTACTGTTCCAATTATCGCGCCACCAGGATCCAGAATATGTACCGTACTGTTGGGTTCCGCCATGCCGGTAACCTGATCGCCTGTAGGATTAATCACCAGATTAGCTGGCGGCAGCGGGGCCGTGATGTCTGGCGCGAGCGCGGTTTCCGGTAGGCTTGGGTTCCCGGCAGGATCGGTGGCGATAGCGGTAATGGTTTCACCATTGGTCTGAGGCGGGTTAATGGTGATGGTAAATGAGCCATCCGTTCCGGCGACGCCGCTGCCGATCTGAAGACCGTTATTATTATTGATGGTCACGGTACTTCCTGGTTCGGCTGTACCGGTGACGACAGAGCCGTCGGCAGATACGTTCAGATCGTCCGGCGCTGACGGTGGCTGAGTATCGATAGTGATATTGAATGCCGCTGACGTTCCTCCCGTACCCAGGTGGTTGGTTGCTGTGGTGGTGAAGGAGTATGAGTCGTCCTGCAAGTTGGTGTTGGAGGTCCAGGTCCAGTTGCCGCTGGAATCGGCAAGCACGCTTACAACAAGCGCGCCGTTGTTATAAATGTTAACCGTGCTGTTGGCGTCTGCGGTACCCGAGATCGTAGGCGTTGGGTCGTTGGTGGCCTGATTATTGTTCAATGGCCCAGTTGAGGGGGTAACATCATCCACAATGCTGATGATAACAGGCACGCCCGGGTAGCCAGAGTTGGTGGCATTGAAGGACGTGTCTGGCCCGACGTTGCCTGCCTGGTCCTGAATCTTCGCGATCAGCGCTTCACCGTGCGTCTGTGAAGGTGAAATCGCGATGACGAAATTGCCGGTTTGATCAACGGTAGTTGAACCCAAAACCTGATTATTACTACCGATGATAATGACCTGGCTTCCTACCTCAGCACTACCGGTTACCTCGGTGCCTTGCAGGTTTACGGAGGAAATGACCGCGCCTTCAGGCGGGGTGGTATCAACGGTGAATGTCGGTACACTCGTTTCCGCGCTCACGTTACCCGCATCGTCAGTTTGCGTCAGCGTCAGATTATGAACACCGTCGCTAAGCGGCGTGTCAGGTGTAAACGTCCAGTTACCATTGTCATCCACCTGAACCATGCCAATCAGAATGCCATTATCAGAAATGCTGATGTAAGAGCCCGCTTCACCAGTGCCTGTGAGTGTTGGCGTGGCATCGTCGGTTACACCGTTATTACCTATCAAGCCTTTAATGGAACCTGAATCGTCAGTTACTTCTGTGACCACAGGGGCGTCGGGGGCAAGCGTATCGACAATAATCTCCCAACTGTCCGACATGTCGCTGCTGCCCGTACCGTCTGATGCACTGACGGTAAACTTGTGGGTACCGTCTGCGAGTGGAGAGGATGGCGTAAACGACCAGTTGCCGTTGGCATCGATAGTGACCTGGCCTATTTCGACGCCGTTATCAAAAATATGCAATGTGGCATTTGCGGGGCCGGTGCCCTGGAGAGTAGGCGTATTATCGTTGGTGGATTCCTGCTGATTAACAGGGCCAGTAGTCAGCTCCTGGTTATCGATTACGCTGGTGATAACGGGTACGTCAGGCATGTTAGGGGTTGTTGTTGGCGGTGAACCACCATCCCCATTACCACCGTTGCCATTACCGTTGCCATTTCCGCCATTTCCGTTGCCGGCGTTATTATCACTCCCGCCGCCACCTCCACCACCCGCCGCGAGGCCAATTCCGCCTGCGACCGCGATCCCACCAAGAACCCACGGCCAGACGGCGCCGCCTTCATGGCTTCCCTCAGCAGTCATTAGCGGAGTGAGATCGTCCAGATGCTGGAAATGGAATGCCCCATCAGTATCCTGAACCCACCACAGCGCGCCATTACTGTCTTCCAGAACAAGCTGGTTTTGTGCATCACCTTTTCCGACATAGAAGTTCTTAATGGTGATGGTTTCACCTGAGCGGAGAGTGACAACCAGATCCTGATTCACGCGAGTCAGTTGACTTACCTCCTCACGTGACACCGACAGTTTCACGATAGAAGGCGAACTGAGCGTAACTTCAGAGGATTCAACATTTGTGGAAACGCCAGTTAATTTTGATACAACGGCGAGTAGACGCATATGTTCACTCCTGATGGCATGTCGGGAGTATTAATCCGCAACAGCGCGCTGGGAAAATGAGCAGACAGGGGCCCCGTTCACCATAAAGATGAATTTACACATGTAATTACATTGATTAGGTCATGCAGAGGTTCATTTACTTATCAAATACGTTCGGGCCCTGTTAGCTGAATAGTTCTTTCGTATTAGATGATATAGTCAGAAAGAATGTATTCTGCAACTTATCCATATTAAAAATATATTTGGCTAATTGAAAAGTATACTTTCCGGTGTGTATTTAATGATTTATTTTTAGTTAACTTATTGTATTTAAGGGTTTTGTGTTTTAATTGAAATGAGAGATGATATAATAAACAACAGTAATAATAGTGTTATTAAATAAGTTTGAATATAGGTGACATGGTCTTGAAGTTTTATTTTATTAGACTATGGGGCGCTACGGTAATGCCAGGGGAGTTTATTTCATACCTGAACGATTCAGCACAAATAAACCATAAACCTGATGAATGTATTGAGTGGGTTTCAATAACTAAAAAATAAGAACCAGTCTCAGGATGAGAGACTGGTCACAGGAGAATAGCGTTTAGCGACCAGCATTTTTCATAATACGCGCTTTATCTAACTGCCATTCGCGTTCTTTCACATCGGAGCGCTTGTCGTGCTGTTTCTTACCTTTCGCGACGCCAATTTTCACTTTGCACCAGGCATTTTTCCAGTACAGTGAAAGCGCAACAACAGTATAACCGTCACGATTCATTCGACCATACAGGGAGTCGAGCTCACGTTGGTTTAACAACAGCTTACGGGTACGGGTGGGATCACATACCACATGCGTTGAGGCAACAGCCATTGGCGTGAAGTTGGCGCCAAACAGGAACGCTTCGCCGTCTTTAAGGATGACGTAGCTGTCGCCGATGTTAGCTTTACCAGCGCGCAGGGATTTGACTTCCCAACCTTGCAGAGCGAGTCCTGCTTCGAACTCTTCTTCAATAAAGTATTCGTGTCGTGCGCGCTTGTTAAGCGCGATTGTGGCTGAGCCAGGTTTGTGTGCTTTTTTCTTCGTCATAATGCCGCTCAGTATAGGTAATCTGGAATCGAAAAACACCCCATTTCATCCAGCGGGGCGCAAGGCGCTATCTTAGCACGAGTTAGGCTATAGCGTTTTTTTTAGCGGGGGATAAATGGTATTATTTGTGTGATTGATATTGATGGAAATTGTTATGCCTCAGATTAGCCGGACCGCTTTAGTACCTTACAGTGCGGAACAGATGTATCAGCTAGTGAATGATGTTAAATCCTATCCCCAGTTTTTACCGGGATGCACCGGTAGCCGTGTGCTGGAGTCGACTCCGGGACAGATGACCGCGGCGGTGGATGTCTCGAAAGCAGGGATTAGCAAAACATTCACCACGCGCAATCAATTGACCAGTAACCAGAGCATCCTGATGCATCTGGTCGACGGACCGTTCAAGAAACTCATTGGCGGATGGAAGTTTACGCCACTGAGTCATGAAGCGTGCCGCATTGAATTTCATCTCGATTTTGAGTTTACCAATAAGTTAATCGAGCTGGCATTTGGTCGTATCTTTAAAGAGCTGGCTTCGAACATGGTGCAGGCCTTCACGGTCCGCGCGAAAGAGGTTTACAGTGTCAGCGTCAGCTAAAATTGTTGTTGAAGTGGCGTATGCGCTACCCGAGAAACAGTATCTACAGCGTGTGACGCTGCAACAGGGCGCTACGGTGGAAGAGGCTATCCGCGCTTCCGGGCTGCTGGAATTACGTACCGATATCGATCTCAGCAAAAATAAAGTGGGCATTTACAGCCGTCCGGTAAAGCTTGCTGATGTTCTCCAGGACGGTGATAGGGTGGAAATTTACCGGCCACTGATTGCCGATCCGAAAGAGCTGCGCAGACAGCGAGCAGAGAAATCTGCTAAAAAATAGCAGACAATAAAAAAGGTGCTCATTGAGCACCTTTTTTTGATCTGTTAATCCTACTTGTTGTCGGTCAAAGCAGGTTTGTTATCAATGTTCGTCAAAATGCCGCTGCTGTTAAAGGTCAGCGTCAGTGTTTGCTGGGTTACGCCTTCATGACCAGGTTGCTGACGGAACACATAAAACCAGGTGTTAGTGCCAAAAGGATCGGACATCATTGGTGTACCCAGAGCATAAGCAACCTGCTGTTGCGTCATACCCGTGCGCACTTTGGCGACATCGGTAGGTGTCAGATAATTTCCCTGGTTGATGTCAGGGCGGTAAACCACTCGCTCCAGAGTGGAACAGCCTGCAGTCAACATCAGTAGTACTGCTGCAGCAGCAGTCAGCGTTTTACAGCGCATAGTGATTTGATTCCTTTTCGGGCCCGAGCAGTACGCGGCTCATATGTAATATGCCGATGATAATAGACCTTTCACCACTTTAAAACCTTTTGCTGTCGGGTCGGTCGGCGATTTTATGTTGAACTCAGACCTTAACAAGGTAAAAAAGTTTATGCCGCCAGCAGTTCTTTTGCATTTGCGAGGGTATTGCGCGTCACTTCGCTACCGCCAAGCAGGCGGGCTAATTCCTGCAGGCGAGCGCGTTTATCAAGCGGCTGCATGTGTGTTTCGGTCATCGCGCCATCCGTTTCTTTGCTGACGTAGAAGTGTTGATGACCACAGCCAGCAACCTGCGGCAAGTGAGTAACGCACATTACCTGAGTTGACTCGCCCAACTGACGCAGCATTTTTCCCACTACCGCAGCAGTCGGGCCGCTGATACCGACATCCACTTCATCGAAAATCAGCGCCGGTGTTTCCATTTTGCGTGCGGTAATAACCTGAATAGCCAGCGCAATGCGCGACAGTTCCCCACCTGAAGCCACTTTCGCAATCGGCTGCAACGGCTGGCCTGGGTTAGTGGTCACTTTAAACTCTACGCGATCGGCACCGTCTGCGCTCAAATGATGTTCCTCAAATTTCACATCAATGCAAAAGACACCGTGCGGCATTGAGAGAGTATGCATGCTCTCTGTAATCAGTTGTCCCAGCTCCTGAGCATAATGCTGGCGCTGTTTGTGCAGCATTTTTGCCGTTTCCAGAGCCTGCTGGTGGTGATTGTTCACCGCCAGGGTTAAGGTTTCGAGCGAGTCGGCCTGATCGTCTAACTGCTGTTGTTCATCCAGCAATGACTGATAAAACTGTGGCAGCGCTTCAGGGGCAACATGATGCTTGCGGGCCAATGAGATTTGTTTGGAAATACGCTGTTCAAGTTCGAACAAACGGTTAGGGTCCAAATCCAGACGATCGCAATAGTGGCGCAGCTCGTCGCTGGCTTCGCTGAGTTGGATCGTGGCCTCTTCCAGCATATCCAGGATACCGGAAAGTTTGCCGTCCATGCCTGCCAGTTCAGTGACCAGCTGCTTTGCAGTGTACAGCTGGCTTTGCAGGTTGATGTCTTCGCCATCCGCCAGGATAGCCAGCGCCTGTTGGCTGGTGGTGAGCAATTGCCCGCTGTTAGCCAGACGCTTGTACTCTTCATCAATTTGCTCAAATTCACCCGGCTGCGGGTTGAATTCGTTCAGTTCTTTTAACTGGTATTGCAACAGTTCCGCCCGGGCTGCGCGTTCCTGACTCTGTTGTTGATGATGCGCCAGGTCACGGCAGCTTTGGTGCCACAGCTGGTAGCGCGCAGCCATTTCCTGAGTCAGGGGCGCTTCATTGGCGTAACCATCCAGCAGAGACTTTTGGTGTTCTGATTTTGTCAGGAGCTGATGCGCATGCTGACCGTGGATTTGAATAAGCAACTGGCCCAGCTCGCGCAGCTGTGACAACGGTACGGCAGTGCCGTTAATGAAGCCGCGTGAACGTCCATCGCTGCTGATAACACGACGCAGCAAACATTCACGGCCTTCCTCAAGCTGGTTTTCTTCCAGCCAGCGCAGAGCCGCGGGGGTGTCTTTTAAGGCGAATCGCGCGCAGAGGTCGGCTCGCGTAGCGCCTGCACGTACCATGTCGGCGTCTGCGCGTCCGCCCAGGCACAAACCGAGAGCATCAATGGCAATGGACTTACCCGCACCGGTTTCACCGGTAATAACGGTCATTCCGTTCTGGAAATCGATCTCAAGTTCACGAACGATAGCAAAATTGCTGATGGTCAGTTGTGCCAACATAGCTGTTTTCCTGTATGAAAAACCATAACTGTAATTACATACAGTATAAACTGGTTTTTTATACAGTAAAGAGGTTGGCGTTAAATTAAAATAATTTTTTTGACCAGCCTAGTTTAGTGCTTAATGTATTGAAATAGCTGTAATCTTTTGGGTGTATCAGGTTCAGATGATAATCACAGCGGCGAATTAATACGTCTTCACCTTCCTGTATAGGCAGGGCGATCTGGCTGTCGCAACTGATTTCCAGATCGTTACGGCGATGAGAGAAGCGCAGGCGAATGGTGCTGCTACTGTTGATCACCAGCGGTCGTGCGGAAAGCGTATGCGGGAACATCGGGACCAGCGTAATAGCATCCAGTGAAGGCGTCAGGATCGGACCTCCGGCAGAGAGCGAGTAGGCGGTAGAGCCGGTCGGTGTGGAAATAATCAAGCCGTCCGAACGCTGGGAGAAGGCAAAAATTTCATCGATATAGACTTCAAATTCAATCATGTGCGCCACTTTTCCGGGGTGCAACACAACTTCATTGATCGCAGTGCTAATACGCTTCTGGCAATCCTGTTGGCACACCTGGGCTTCAAGTAAAAAGCGCTTTTCGCTGATGTAGTGGCCTTCCAGCACGTCAGCTAACTGTTGGTGGGCATTGTCTGGGTCAAGGTCGGTCAGAAAACCAAGATTACCGCGGTTAATGCCAATAACCTTGATGTCATAACGTGCCAGGGTGCGTGCGGCGCCCAGCATATTGCCGTCGCCGCCGACTACTACGGCGAGGTCTGCCTGCTGGCCAATCTCTGCAAGCGTACCGGTTTTCACATTTTTCAGCTGCAGCTCGTGGGCGATTTGTTGCTCAACGATAACCTCATAACCTTTGGCGCACAGCCAACGGTAGAGCATTTCATGTGTGGTCAGTGCAGTGGGGTGACGTGGATGCCCCACAATGCCAATACACTTGAAATGTTTGTTCATTTTCTCGAGGTCCTTGTAACGAAGATTAGTGACAATGTGAGTACTTCCCTTGAATCCCTGAATCTGATCCCCATAATAAGCCAAGTTAGCGAGATGAATGCGAAAAAAACGCGGAGAAATTCATGAGTAGTAAAGAACAGAAAACGCCTGAGGGGCAAGCCCCGGAAGAAATTATCATGGATCAGCACGAAGAAGTTGAGGCGGTTGAACCAGACGCTTCTGCTGAGCAGGTGGATCCGCGCGATGAAAAAATTGCGAATCTGGAAGCTCAGCTTGCTGAAGCCGAAACGCGCGAGCGCGACAGCGTGTTGCGTATCAAAGCGGAAATGGAAAACCTGCGTCGTCGTACCGAACTGGACGTAGAAAAAGCGCATAAGTTTGCACTGGAAAAATTCGTCAACGAACTGCTGCCGGTGCTGGATAGCCTGGACCGTGCGCTGGAAGTTGCGGACAAAGACAATGACGCTATGGCGGCTATGGTCGAAGGTATTGAGCTGACCCGTAAGTCAATGCTGGATGTTGTGGCGAAGTTTGGCGTACAGGTGGTTGCGGATATCGACGTGCCGATGGACCCGAACGTGCACCAGGCGATTGCAATGGTAGAGTCTGATGACGTTGCTGCCGGTAATGTGCTGATGGTTATGCAGAAAGGCTATACCCTGAACGGACGTACCATCCGTGCGGCGATGGTTTCTGTGGCGAAAGCCAAAGGCTAATCAGCCTCAGACCGGGTAATGCTGATGCGCTACCCGGTCTGGATTACTCTCACTGGTCCGATACGCTTTCCCGCAGCGGTTTGACGGGCAACACCTGCACCTGTTTAATCATATTATCCTGCACGTCGAGAATATCGATATCGTACTGCCCAATACGCACACGTGTGCCAGCAACCGGGATCTCTTCCAGCGCTTCAAGAATAATACCGTTCACGGTACGTGCGTCATCTTCCGGCAGGTGCCAGTTAAACGCCTTATTGATTTCACGAACGTTGGCGCTACCGTCAATGATCACCGAACCGTCATTCTGCGGCGTGACTTCTTCGGCAAGCGTCGGTGACATTGAGGTCGTGAAGTCACCAACAATCTCTTCCAGAATATCCTCGACCGTAACCAGTCCTTGAATATCGCCATATTCATTAACGACCAGGCCCACTTTCTTCTTATTGCGCTGAAATTTAATGAGCTGGGTGCTGAGTGGTGTGCCTTCCGGAACGTAATAAATTTCGTCGGCGGCGCGTAACATGGTCTCTTTGGTGAACTCTTTTTTCTCGGCCATCAATCGCCAGGCTTCACGTACGCGCAGCATACTTATGGCATCGTCGAGCGAGTCGCGATACAGCACAATACGACCGTGCGGGGAGTGCGAAAGCTGACGCACGATTGATTTCCAGTCATCGTTAATATCAATGCCGATGATTTCATTACGCGGGATCATGATGTCATCGACGCTGACTTTTTCCAGATCCAGCACTGACAGCAGCATATCCTGGTTACGGCGTGAGATTTGCGAGCGCGATTCATTCACCAGCGTTCGCAGCTCATCTTTACTCAGCGAACCGCTCACTACGATATCCGTTTTGATGCCCATCATGCGCATCAGCAGCCGCGTGATGGTGTTGAGTAGCCATACCAAGGGCATCATCAGAATCTGCAGGGGAGCCAGCAGGACGCTGCTTGGATAGGCGACTTTTTCCGGATACAGCGCGGCAATCGTCTTTGGTAATACTTCGGCAAAAACCAGTACTACAAACGTCAGTACCCCGGTGGCAATGGCGACGCCAGCATCGCCATACAGGCGCATACCGACAATGGTGCCGAGTGCGGAGGCCAGAATGTTCACCAGATTATTACCGATGAGCACCAGGCTTATCAGGCGATCCGGCTTGCGAAGTAACTTTTCAACGCGTTTTGCCTGGCGATTTCCCTGTTTGGCCCGATGGCGTAGGCGGTAGCGATTCAGGGTCATCATTCCGGTTTCAGAACCGGAAAAATAGGCGGAAATGACCACCATGATGAGGAGCGTGATAATGAGCGTGGTGGTGGAGATGTGTTCCACGTAGGGTTCCTTAAAGATTTAACTCACGAACTGCTGCAGGATACGGCTGCCGAAATAGGCCAGCGTCAGAATGCCTGCGCCTGCGACGTTAAACCATACGACGCGACGTCCGCGCCAACCTTCATGGTAATGTCCCCACAACAGAACGATATAGACAAACCATGCCACGATAGAGAGAACGGCTTTATCAATGTTCTCGGTACTGAACAGGTTATGCATGTAAAACAGGCCAGTGCACAGGGTGAGCGTCAGCAGAACCACGCCAATTTGGGTGATATGAAACATCTTCCGCTCAATACTCATCAGTGGCGGCATCTCATTGCTGAAGGCCAGTTTCTTGTTTTTCAGTTGGTAATCGATCCATGCCAACTGTAGCGCGTAGAGCGCGGCGATAATCAGCGTGGCGTAAGCGAACAGTGATAGCCCGATGTGAATCATCATGCCTGGCGTAGCTTCGAGATGGGTGATGAACTCGTTAGGCATAAATGTGGCGAAGGCCAGGTTTATCAGCGCAAAGGCGTAGACAATGGGCAGCAATAGCCAGCCACGATTGCGGGACGCGACGATGGTCATTACCGTACAGATCATCAGGCTTACCAGCGAGCTGACGTTCAACAGACTCAGGTTTTGTCCGCTTTCACCGCCGGGTAGGATACGCGCTTCCAGGGCGATAGCATGGCTTACCAGCGCAACGACCGCAGAGAGAATAGCCATACGCCGCCAGCCGCTGTTTTTTTGCAGCAGAGCGGGAATAATCAGCGCGAGGCTGACTGAGTAGGCGACAAGGGCGAGCAGAGCAAAAACGGGCATATAGGTGTCGACAGTTGGCCAGTGATAAAGAAAAGCAGTATAGCGTTACGTGACCGCTGCTCCAACCGTTGCATAACAACAAAGGCGGCTTCATGTTATACTGCGACAAATTTCTGTTGATGTGTCGCTGTCGCGACCGACCGTTTCCACCCCAGGCGAGAGACAATGTTTGATAATTTAACCGATCGTTTGTCGCGCACGCTGCGCAATATCAGTGGCCGTGGACGCCTTACTGAAGACAACGTTAAAGAGACGCTGCGCGAAGTGCGCATGGCGCTGCTGGAGGCTGACGTAGCGCTGCCGGTAGTGCGTGAGTTTATCAATCGCGTAAAAGAGAAAGCGGTTGGTCATGAAGTTAACAAAAGCCTGACGCCGGGTCAGGAGTTCGTCAAGATTGTCCGTAACGAACTGGTTGCGGCAATGGGCGAAGAAAACCAGACTCTGAATCTGGCTGCACAGCCGCCAGCCGTGGTGCTGATGGCGGGCCTGCAGGGTGCGGGTAAAACGACCAGCGTCGGTAAGCTGGGTAAATTCCTGCGCGAGAAGCACAAGAAGAAAGTGCTGGTGGTCTCTGCGGACGTTTATCGCCCGGCGGCGATCAAACAGCTGGAAACGCTGGCCGAGCAGGTCGGTGTCGACTTCTTCCCGTCGGATGTCGGCCAGAAGCCGGTCGATATCGTTAACGCCGCGCTGAAAGAAGCCAAACTCAAATTCTACGACGTGCTGCTGGTGGATACCGCCGGTCGTCTGCACGTTGACGAAGCGATGATGGACGAAATCAAACAGGTCCACGCTTCTATCAAGCCGGTAGAAACGCTGTTTGTGGTCGACGCCATGACCGGTCAGGATGCCGCGAATACCGCAAAAGCCTTTAACGAAGCGCTGCCGTTAACCGGCGTAGTGCTGACAAAAGTTGATGGTGATGCCCGTGGCGGTGCGGCGCTCTCTATTCGTCATATTACCGGTAAGCCGATTAAATTCCTCGGCGTCGGCGAGAAAACCGAAGCACTGGAGCCGTTCCATCCGGACAGGATTGCTTCGCGCATTCTCGGCATGGGCGACGTGCTGTCGCTGATCGAAGATATCGAAAGCAAGGTTGACCGCGCGCAGGCAGAAAAATTAGCCAGCAAGCTGAAAAAAGGCGATGGATTCGATCTCAACGATTTCCTTGAACAGCTCAACCAGATGAAAAACATGGGCGGTATGGCAAGCCTGATGGGCAAGCTGCCGGGCATGGGTCAGATCCCTGACAATGTGAAATCGCAGATGGACGATAAAGTGCTGGTGCGTATGGAAGCCATCATCAACTCGATGACGATGAAAGAACGCGCTAAGCCGGAAATTATCAAAGGTTCCCGCAAACGCCGTATCGCTGCCGGTTGCGGTATGCAGGTACAGGACGTAAACCGCCTTCTGAAACAGTTCGACGACATGCAGCGCATGATGAAGAAAATGAAGAAGGGCGGAATGGCGAAGATGATGCGTGGTATGAAGGGGATGATGCCCCCAGGATTCCCAGGCCGCTAATCGGCCTGGCTTGTTTGCCATTTCGGCACCGGGGTGTGCTCGCCATCCTCACGTACTGCGTGTACGCTCCGGTGGCTGCGCGCACGCCGGCGCCGAACTGATGGCACCGCCAACGGCCTTTTATAGCAGAGTTATCAACTGCTGATTGCATTTTCCCCAGAAATCAGTAAAATTTTCGGGCTTTTAATATGACACCCGGGCTCCGTTCCTCGATGGGGCCTGGGTGTTTTATTCACACAAGAGGATGTTATGGTTACTATTCGTTTAGCTCGTCACGGCGCTAAAAAGCGTCCGTTCTACCAGGTTGTTGTTACCGACAGCCGTAATGCACGCAACGGTCGCTTCATCGAGCGCGTTGGCTTCTTTAACCCAATCGCTAGCGAAAAAGAAGAAGGCACTCGCCTGGATCTGGATCGCATCGCTCACTGGGTTGGCCAGGGCGCGACTATTTCTGATCGCGTAGCTACGCTGATCAAAGCAGTAAACAAAGCAGCTTAATCTGTCACGGTGGTCATGATGAGCAAGCAACTCGCCGCACAGGCTCCTGTGGAACCCATCGTTTTGGGGAAAATGGGGTCTTCTTACGGTATCCGTGGTTGGCTCAGAGTGTTTTCTTCCACTGAAGACGCCGAAAGCATTTTTGACTATCAGCCCTGGTTTATCCAGAAGGCGGGTCAGTGGCAGCAAGTACAGCTGGAAAGCTGGAAGCACCACAATCAGGATCTGATCATCAAGCTGAAAGGCGTTGACGATCGTGATTCGGCGAATCTACTGACTAATTGCGAAATTGTCGTGGATTCCTCGCAGTTGCCAGCGCTGGAAGATGGTTCCTACTACTGGAAAGACCTTATGGGCTGCCAGGTAGTGACTACTGAAGGCTACGATCTCGGTAAAGTCGTCGATATGATGGAAACCGGTTCGAATGACGTCATCGTCATCAAGGCAAACCTGAAAGATGCGTTTGGTATCAAGGAACGTCTTGTGCCGTTCCTCGATGGGCAGGTTATCAAGAAAGTCGATCTCGCTACTCGTACTATCGAAGTAGATTGGGATCCTGGTTTTTAAACCACCGGATAAACGGTAAAAGTCGGCGTTATGGGGATTGGCTTGTGTTTATAGGTATCGTTAGCCTGTTTCCAGAAATGTTCCGCGCAATTACCGATTACGGGGTAACTGGCCGGGCAGTAAAAAATGGCCTGCTGAACATCCAGAGTTGGAGTCCTCGTGACTTTACTCATGACCGGCACCGTACCGTGGACGATCGTCCTTACGGCGGCGGACCGGGGATGTTAATGATGGTGCAACCTTTACGGGACGCCATTCATGCAGCAAAAGCTGCGGCTGGTGAAGGCGCAAAGGTGATTTATCTGTCACCTCAGGGACGCAAGCTTGATCAAGCGGGCGTTAGCGAACTGGCCACGAATCAAAAGCTGATTCTGGTATGTGGTCGCTATGAAGGAATAGATGAGCGCGTGATTCAAACCGAAATTGACGAAGAATGGTCAATCGGCGATTACGTACTCAGCGGTGGTGAGTTACCAGCAATGACGCTGATCGACTCCGTGTCCCGATTTATTCCGGGGGTACTGGGTCATGAAGCTTCGGCAATCGAAGATTCGTTTGCTGATGGGTTGCTGGATTGCCCGCACTATACCCGACCTGAAGTGTTAGAACAGATGGAAGTACCGGCGGTGTTACTGTCGGGGAACCACGCTGAGATACGTCGCTGGCGTTTGAAGCAGTCGCTGGGCCGGACCTGGCTTAGAAGACCTGAACTTCTGGAAAACCTGGCTCTGACTGAAGAGCAAG
>OFOU01000634.1_pt1 | contig 27412 bp, 68 predicted proteins | sample 1542061 | NCBI WGS metagenome assembly OFOU01 (sample SAMN04209239, study PRJEB22552) | human gut metagenome | biome: gut; material: feces | host: Homo sapiens | place: USA: Oklahoma
GGTTCAGCGCGCAACCTTGGTTCAGTCAAACGTATGAGGAATTTTTAGAGGAAAATTTTACTGTAATTGAATAAAGGGGCACTATATGAAAGATAGACAAATTGAGCACAAAGTTATCAATGGCCTATTAAAACAAGGATATCAGCCAGATAAAGCTGTTTTAGAGGACATCCGGAAAACTATAGTGAGGGAATCCACAGACAAATATCATCCGTACTATATTCTGGGATTAGTCTGTGATTATGGCTTTTATTTGGGCGTAAAGGGTACACAATTTGAGGTCCCATTATAGATATATACGCAAGGAAGGGTGGGAGAAATGAAAACTATAACTACAATCTTAATCACGGCAGCACTTACGGCGCTTATCACAGCGTCTATTTTAATGCATAAATCTAATTATCTCAATATGTCCAATGTGACAGACTTTAGAGCCACAGATACGGGGCTAATGCTCTATACAAAGGATGGCGCAGGATGGTACTGGGAACGATAATTAGGGCATATACGCGTCACAACGTATATGCTCGTTTTACTTATGGGAGAGATACATAATGGATTTTGCAACAGCATTATTGATATTGGCCGGAGGTTATGCAGTCAGACTTGCACATGAGATCATTGGAGGGAATGACGATGAAAGAATATAAGCTTTTTAAAACAGCTAAAAAGACAGCAAAAGAAAATGGTTTGGTATTAGAAGATGGAACATATCTGTATAAGGAGAAGCGTATTTTTGATTTTTCATTACTGGATAAGATGGATATGCCAGATATAGAAAAGGAAGTGATCCGGAAATGTGCAATCCAAACGGTATCGGGTGGAACCAGATCAGTGAGATATCTCTTTTTTGATGGAATGAAACAGAGAATACATATAACGAAAGGGAACAAGGTGAGACTATGGCTTATAAAAGGAAAACTGTTGATAGATGGGATATATTGGGTAATTGTGGCTATGGATGGGAAGTTGAAAATTCCGAATACACAAGAGAAGACGCAAAGCGAAGCTTGAAAGAATATAGGAAAAACTGCAATTACCCTATTAAGATGGAAAAGCACAGAGAAATAATTGAAGAATAAGAAAGGTTAAACAGTGGATATTATGATAGAAATTAAATCATTTTTTGGAGATTGGAAAGAAGTTACAAAAGAACAGGCAGAGGATTTTTACAGAACGTATCAGAACGGATCTACTGCTATTGAAACAGACGATAAGCATAAATATTTCAATCAACATCACATTAGAGGTGGTCATGTTTTGGTATCTGGGAAAGTTGAAACAACAGAGGAACAGACAGAAAGGCTATTTGATGGCTATAAAAAAAGATTAATGACCGAAGGACGGTCTGAAGAACACTTAAACGATCCTAGTCGGTTCAACTGTATTGAGTATTTATGTTACTTCCCAAAAATTAACCCATATGAGATGGCAGCTAGTCTTATTCAGTCTGGATATATTGTATTGTATGATGATACGTCAATAAGTAGATCAGAAAATAGGAAAAAGGAAAAATGTGTAAATAGGCTGATTAATAAAGTTGAGAGGTGTAAACTATGAAAAAATGTTTTTTATTTGCATTTGATTTTAAAGAAAAAACTATGACCAAATACATAATTGACTTCTTGAAAGAACATCAAATTGACTGGTTTTATCAATATCCAGGCGTTTTGGCGGCTGATCTTTTTGGAACTGATGAATACTATCAGTTAGATATAGAGGATGTAATAAATGACCGCAAAGAGGTTTATTATCTTCCTGATAGAAAATATCATCGTAGCGGATTAGAACGACTCTACCCATTAAAAGAAAAAGCCATCGTAACGTATGAACCATATTATGACGTGAAATTGTACCTTGAAAATGACGATACGTTTATAACGTCAATCAACGCCTGTAAACAACATGTTTTTGAATACTATATGGGTACGACGTTTAACATGGGAACGGTGGAGGACGATTTACAGCGTGTAACATGGGTTGAGATTATAGCTTAGAAAGGCGGTATACATATGATTGAAATAGATATGTGGTATGGAGATAGTCATAAAGAAGCGGATTATATAGACGTAACTTTTTATCCGAATGGCGCAGAATATAGAGGGAATATGTACAGGGATGGAAAAATTATAGGTGATTATGTTTGTAATGATTCTGTAGAACTGGAAAACACTTTTGACCAATTAGAATTTAATTGGGATTAGGGCACTGATGAAAGGTAGATTTCTTTTCTTTATTATCTTATAATGGACATACGGAGGTTATACCATGAAAGAGTTAATGTCGTACATTCCCAAAAAATACAGACTGTATATAATGGATTTTTACAAAGACAATGAAGATAATACATATTGGTTATCTTTAAAATGTGACGAAAAGTACCATTTTGAAGAATATTTTGCCGAATATACCATACATGAAGATACGATAATGGAAGTGTTGCGAGTGTTTAGGGAACACATCAAGGAGAAACCGAAACAGAATAGAGAATAACATAAGGAAGGTTTAGCAGCCTTCCTTTTATATTTCAATATTGGAGGAATAAATCATGCTTAATATAGAAAAATTTCTGAACAATTTCAAAGTTACAATACAAGGTGGAATTAAAATGGTTCATGAATGGACTAATGAAGGAGAAGGGGATTTTTGCCAATGTTCAGGTATGGAATACTATAACGGTAGCTTTGATGTAGATATTCATAATATTCATGCAATCGGAAAGATGGTGCTTGCACATATTAATAGATGTAATTTTTCGGATTTTAAGGAATCTGATTTATCTATTATAGATAATAGAGTTTCTTGGAACCAAATAGAAGACGCCGATTGTAATATTTTGGATACATCGGAGGAACAAGAGCGGGAAGAAAAGTGTTACATATGCGATTATACCGTGTTCGTATCCATCAACGGTATTGAACTAGAAGAATACGATTTAAGAGAAATGCTACCAAAGGCAAATTAAACCCGAAGAATTTGTGATTTTTTGTGAACAGTTAAAAGGCATTACGGAGAATATAAACCGTAGTGCCTTTTATAGTGTCCATAATCGGCAAAATCATAGGAGGGTAAGGAGATATGTTAAAGGAGATTAAAACAAGCTGCTATGAGCCGTTATATACGCTCACAGAAGCGGAAAAGATTATTGATTTGCAGAGGTCCAGGAGAAGTAAGAATCAAAAACGAGTAAGTATTTGCTTTTTCAAACAAAGAGCATGTGGTGCTCTAATGATTGTTTTTGGTTGTGTGGTTGCAGTTATTGACAACACGGCGGGAATGGCTGCTATTGTCTGCATTGCGATAGGTATTGGGCTTGTTATCACTCGCCAGATTGTAATGATGTTTAGGAGGTAACGAGACTATGATTACGGAAATTATTATCAATGGAATAAGCGTAAAACAAGAACATGGACATCTTTTGCTTCAGAAGGACGGTATACAAATGCGTTGTGATTTTGGCGAATTGAACGAATGCATACCGGAGTTTGAGGAATATCTGAAGGATAAGAAATGCATACAGTAATTATTATAATCAAATGGAGAGATAACACCATGGATAAGTATTATAGAGCCAGAGTTAGAGCAAGATGGGGTATTGATGAAGTAATGCTATGCGGATATACGTTCCAAGAAGCAATTAAGAGGTTTTTTAAAGACTGTATTGAATCGGATGATACAGGGTACTTTTTTGATGTGGCGGATGCCGATATAAGCAGTATGAAAGGTAACGAACATATTTATTATGTGGATAATCAGCGTGGAAAATATGCAATAGAGGTTGAGTTATTCAAGGAGAACTAACAAAAAGCAATTTCAAGGGATGAATGGAGGGAATATGAGGAAGGTAATATTTAAAATTAATGATATAGAGTATTTTTTTCAGAAGTATAAAGATGAAATGACAAGCGATGGATTGACGGACTTACTGGAAAGCATTAACCCATTTAGAGCGGTTTATACACTTATTGGAGAAGGTAAAAATGTAGATAGGTATGAACTTACAGATTATAACGGGAACAAGATAAAAATAGACGATTTGAATGGCTATCAAAGAGGTGTTGTTTTAAATGACTGTATGGCTTATTTCACTGGTGGGAAATATTTTGAGAATGACACTCAGCCTTGTGGAGTGATTGAGATAACAGAGGAAGACATCTAAAGAAATTCACATTTCAAGCCTATTTCATGGAGGAGATACATAATGGATATAAATAAATTCTGCGTTAATGATAAGACATGTGGAAGTTGTTGGGGAACTCTAGTTGCTTTTGACAAACTGGAAGAACTTATTTCTTATGAAAACTGCAAAATGGAATTTCAGCAAAGGTTGTATGAATGGAACGGCAAATTATATCTTTGGTTTAAAGATATGAGCAAAGATCCTGACGGGCTTACAGGTGATAATTATTTTATAGAAATATAAATATAAAGTAGGGAAGTTTCATAGTGGGAAGACTTATGTGGCTATGATGGGACTAATAAGCGTTGGATGCATCAAAGTTTAGTGAAAAACAGGAGCAAAATATGAGTTATTACAAGAATTGGAAGTGTTATAGTTATGGTCTTTGGGGTAGTACACAAGAATTTGAATATCAGACTCTTAAAGAATATTTTGATATTGACGGAAGTGATGTGGCTTTTTGTAAAAAAGATATTTTAGAATATAAAGCCAATAATTATTATCAAATAGAAGCAGGTGGGAAGCTTAATGGAAAAGCGTATGGGTTTGTAATTATGCTTAAATAAAGAACAAAGGGAGTTAGAAGATTATGAAAACAGTTAGATGTTATAGAAAATATGGAGAATTAAAAAAAGAAATATCCTCTGGTCACTATGATATATCTATGGATTCTGTGGGACAGTTAATAAATTATCCACTTGGATATAGCACAGACATTACGATAAGGGATTATGACGGAACTATGTGCATTGATTATGATGTATACAAAAACGATGAACATGGAAAGGTTCTCGAATACCTTGACGGTGGGAAGGTTTGTGATGTTTCCCAAATGCCTTTTACAGATAAAGGATTTTGGAGATTAATTAAAAGGAATATAAAAGATCATTTAAAACTACATAGAATATTGTTCCAATAACTTATCAATTAAATAGTGAAAGGGGTTACATAGTGGCACGGGTAAAATATATGAACAAAGAACAGAAGAAGCAATACAATCTTTCACAGTATCCTAATTTTTCTGTAACAGGCAGTATTTATGGAATGAAGAAACTGTATTACGGTATGGACGCACTTTTAGTAAGAAGTGGCTCATGGATTTATCATGTGCCGGAGAGCGTTTATAATGTAGCACATTGAATGGAGGAAATAACATGACAGATTGGACATTAGAAATGATTGAGGAAGTAGAAAAACTTAATGTTAATACACCATACGGACAGATTATTGATGCAGATACTATTTTAGTAGATGCATTACAAACAAATGATTTTGAGCTTTCAGGTATCGCTCAAGATATATTCAATATTTACAAAGAAAGTCAAGATAAGCTATCTGTAAAGAAAATATTTTATGAATTTGTGGGAGTGGAATTTGACGAATATCTTATGAAATGTCAAAAGGAAATAAGCAGATGAATCAATGATTTGATGGGAGAATATAAGGTTATAAAATTTTTGGAGGATGGATTATGTTTATAGAACTGTATTGCAAAAAGGCATTTGAAGATTTGCTGGGACATTTCGTAGTTGGAGATATTTATAGTGGCAACCTTGATATTAGAGATGAATCCATGTTCAAGTTTCACCTCAATTGGATATTGAGACATGTAAATAACGGAGATTTTAAAATTGTTGCTCCTTGGAAATATACAAAAGCACATATTAATCAAGATTTAATAAATAACAGATATGTAGTTCCTTTGATTGAATATTGTGAAGCATTTTATAACAAATGAAATGTACCTTTCTTTTGGTAAACGATTGGAGGAAAAAATATGGAATTAGTAAGAAAAATTGAGAAGAATAAATTATTGGTTAGTAACTGGGGAATATATAAATTATCAGACAAACAGGAGAAGAAATTTGGAGGAAAATTCGCACTGTCACAAGGTTTGTTTAGTGATTATGCATTGAAAGAATTTGGTGAAGATAAGCTTCTTTCAAGACTTTCCGATCTTAACTATGAGGGATTTTTTGAAACGGAATTAGAAGCATTCTATCAGGTCAAGCTTGTAGAAATGCAGAATAAGATTGACAGATTACAAGAGGTGACAAACAAATTTATTGATGTATACAATATTAAAAATCCAGAGTGGTATCAAGTTGTAAACAGTTAAAAGATGTCTTTCTTTGGATTCGGAGGAATATGAGATGAAATTAACAGAGAAACAAAATCAAGTTATTCAGAAAGCAAAGCAACTTGAAACGGAATATGGTAGTGGTAATGTGTTTATCCGTTGGGTAAATGACTATTGGAGAACATGCTTCATTATTCATAAGCAAGGTGATAATACATATAAGCCACTTATGACAGAGGGAACAAAAGTCAATGGAACCATTCTAAAAGCACTGGGAAAGAAAGGATTACTAACAGGTTGTGATAATCAACACAATGATGATGTTGATCCGAATAGTTGGAGAAATAAGCCAGAAGGTTGGTATTATGTGGGCAGCCGAATAAAAACGGATCTTGTAACGGAATAAACTCAAATGGGAGTATCATTTATGTTGCAGAGGGAGAATTAAATGCTTACACGATATGATGATAATGTTGTATCTTTGCGCAAGAAAATAATTAAGCTGATTATGAATAGCAATGATGGCTTTATTCCTGTAAACTGTACAGAATTATATCGCCATTTTGGAACTGATAGATTAAAATTGGCAATCAGTAGTTTGATCGAAGATGAAATAGTCAAGTATAGAGATTCAGAAGGAACTGCCTTGGAGTTTGTGGGATGAAATGCACGTTTACAGAGTGGAGGTGCATAAATGAGAAGTCCAATGAGCAGCAACTTGGTATGTTTAATAGAACAAGCCATTGATGATTGTTACTTCAATGGTGAGGGACGTGTTAATGATGAGAAAGGGTTATCTATTTATGCTGAGTGGACAGATAGTAAAAATGAAGGATATTCAGTCATGTTAATTACCATAAAGGAAAATGGCATTGTGAGATTTTCATATTGTGATTATGGAACACAATGTGCTAATTGAGAGTAAGGGTTTTAGAAAGGAAGCGACGGAATATGAAAGATTATTTGATTATTTTGAATATGGGAAAAGACTATAAACTCCCTTTACATTTAAAATCCCATAACCACGCGGAGGCTCTCTTGAAGGCAAGTGAGTTTTGTGTAACTGAGGGGTACTACCCAATGGGTATAGATGTAATCTTATTGCACAGCAATATAGGTATTATAGAAATTTAGCAATGATGGTGGTGGCAATCAGAGAATATATATCTGTTTGCTTTTATTTTTGCTCAGAAAGGGAGTTAGTATGATGACATATATTTACTGTGCAATAATTGAATTGGAAAACAAGAGTATATAGAGAAAAGAGAGGTGGAACCTATAATGAAATTTTATCATGAATCAGTTGGTGAATGCGTAAACCAGGTTTATGAAATAAATGCAGACACCTGGGAAGATGCCAAAAAGAAGGCTTTCAATGATATGGCCGTTGGGGACTATATTGCAATGTGTGATGAAAATGCGGTAAAAGAATGCGATAACTGGAGAGATTATCATTACATAGATGAGGAAATGTGCGAGAAATATGCGCGATTAGGGAAGGGATGCTGGGCAACTTATTTGAATTCTGATATTGAATACTGGGAAGAACGTGTTTATTCATTTTCAGATGCTCCAGACACATATTTAGATAGTAACGGTGACGTGTTTGACGATTGGAAACACGTTTAAAATATACTTTTCGAGCGAAGAAGGAGAGAAATATGTACAAAGTAAAATATACAGACAGTACGGGAAACAACGATAGTATTCAAGATTATTTAACTAAGAAAGAAGCTATAGAAGCGATTGATTACGAGTTAGATGAAGTGAAGGAATATTTTAAAGGGAGAAACTACGACTATGGAGAATCGGGGAATAAAACAGAAATATGGGATAAAGATGGAAGTGAGTATGCTTGTTGGGAAATAATTCAAAAATAGAAAAAAATATTGAAAGTTAATCTATAGAGAAGAAATCTGGCACTGGTTTGAGGAAGCATTTAATGTGAGTGTTGCAGAGGATTTAATGGGCATGTAAACGGAGAATTACATAGTATCAAGAAAAGATGGAGGAAACAAAATGAGCTATAAAAATCTTAAGCCAGAAGAGGTAATAGAACGGATTCAGGATTTACAGGACTATTTGATGGGAAAACGACAAGAACCAAAATTCCCTTGTTCTGAAATTCTCGGAGCATTAGAATATGCAAAAGAAACCGTAAGTGTTTTGAAGAGAGCATGAAATACATGTTTGCTGGGAAGGTGAGGATAAAATTATGAATAGAAAATATGACATGAGAATTTGTAAATGCGGAAGAATACATATGGTTCCGACTGAGAAAATTGAAAAAGCCTTGGAAGATAATAAAAATCTTCTTCTTATCTGTGCCGGATGCGGAACCGCCACATTAATAGGGGCAGACATACAGCCAGATTGGATTGAGCCTGATAAAGATTGCTATATGATGTATGCCAGTGATTTTTCAAGCTATCAAGATGCAAGTATTGGTATTTCGGCTTTTAATACGACAGAAGAATTAAAAGGAATTGAGGAAATCTATTATAGCCATGGTCTGAAAGTTCCTATGTTGACGGGACAGTTTGCAACTGATTATTTTAATGGGAGATTTTCTGATAGGTGGTATCCAGACTTTTACAAAATTCAGAGAAAAGATATAACAGTTAAAGAAATAATGAAGTTTATTGACGAATATAAGCATGACAGAACTACTGTAAATATGGACTGGTTTATCCAACAGACGCCAGAGGACATGTTGTTTGAGATTTCCTGTTATATGATTGATGGGTTTAACTGGAGTGGCACAAAATTTGAAAACGGATGGAATAGTAAACAAAAGGAGAGTTGAGTATATGTTATCTTCGAAGCAGTCAAATATTATCAAAGAACAGTTACGACAGGAGAACGCTCATGAATTTGTTGAAAACCTAATCATGAGCTATGCGACGGATACAAACAGAATCGGAGAGCTGCTTGCCTTGATTCCTCGAATTGCGGATCGGCAACTTCAGATTAAACAGAAACAGGTTTTAGAATATGTCTGGGCATTTAACTTGTTGCTGTCAGAGCGGGTCAGATATCCTATACCACAACGGAAATCAAAGAGTAAGCATAAAGATGATGCATATTTTCCAACGTTACTATATGGTTGCAAGGCGCACTTTCCATCCGGTAATTGTGATGGAGGTAGTTTGGCCGAAAGGGAGTTCTTTTCCGAATTTATTGAAATGCTAAAAATAAAGCTGGAATTTGATTATGAGGACAAGGACGATTGGGGATGGATTTGTAACACGGCAGATTGTAGAGAATGGATGTTGGAAGTGATTAAGCAGCATATAGACGCCGATTTTGTGGAACCAGAAGTGAGAATAAGAACTTATAGGGAAAGGGGTAGATAGTATGCCAATGTTTGAATTTTGGCTAGGAACAGAAGATACAGACAGATTGTTCTCCGTTAAGGTAGCGCAAGGCAAAAATAATTTGACAGGTAATGATTTTGCGCGGGAGTTATTGGAAAAGGAATTACATAGGCTACATCCTGCCGTAGTGATATTTAATGAAAATGGAGAGGAAATAAAATAAAACACAGGAAACACAGGTTTCTGTGGCAGCTTACAATAGTGTAGGCTGTTTTTTGTTTGTGATATTGCAACCTATGAGGGAAGGAGAAAGAGATGATCCGAGAAATATACGAGGGCGATTTTCGACCTGTGGACAACATGGGAATGTCAGAGGAATATCAAGAGAAGCGTCAAATTGCGTATGAGTTGGGCAAGCAATTTATGGATAGGCTTGAACCAGCTGATAAGGACGAACTTTCAAAGATATTGGAAGCGCATATGGAAGTATTGGTAGCTGGGATGGAGGAGGGCTATATCTATGGCTTCAGTGATGGGATTAAGCTCATTATGGAAGCTATCAAGGGTAAGAAATAGTTTGTGGACTATTAATAAATTTAAATGAAAACAGTATTTGTGGGAAGGATGGTACAAAATATGGGACTGATTGCTTCAATTATTTTAATATGTGTTGTCATAAAAGCTCCAAGTCATAGAGCACACAATCGGCTGTGTCCACCAGGGAAGAGGTTGGATTACACTCAGATGGGCGTTGATCGGTCGAATGGTATGTCACAGAGAGATATTGATATTAAGACAAATAACGGAAGGTACGATGTCCCTAATGATATTCATACGACTCCGGCGAGAAAGAGGTAGATTACGATAGAGGCCACCGGATGAAAATCTGGTGGCTTTTATAATTGAAAAATTGTATAATAGGAGAGTGAAACGTCATGAACAATAATATTTATAATGTCATTACTGCTTTTGATTGTAATGGCAGCAAGATGTTGATTGTCCAAATGAACAGAGCTACGTGCATTATGTCAGATGCGGAGTACAATCGGATTATTATTGCTGAGCGGAAATACAAACAGTGGCTGCGTAGGAATGGGGCGTGAAAAGTGAGGAGTAAATCATATGAACTATCCGGTTATTTGTAAAACGACTCATAGATATACGTATAATAAAAAAACAAAAAAGAAAGATTTATATATATTAGTATTAAGATATAGCGAGATATTGCAAAGATATCAAACCATATTAATAGAATCCAATGGTAAGACATATGGGCGTCACTACGATAGAAAGCTAAACATTACTGAAACCGATATACAAAATACCATGGTTGCTGAAAGAGATATTCCAAAAGCTGTATTGAACACAGTGAATGAGTGTATCAAGATAGATAAAATGTTTAATAGGTGATACTATGGAGCAAAACAATCATTACAGAGCACGGATTATTAATGAATGTTTATTGAAGTATATTGATGTGGTAAAAACATCAGACAGAAACAGAGAAATTGTAGAAAAGTATGTACGCGGTTCTGGATTCGGAGAAATAAGTCACGAATATAGTCTTTCTTATTCCAGAATAAGAGGAATCGTATTTAATTATATTTTACACGCTTTGAAAATTAAGAAGCAGGAGGAAATAAAAATGATATGTCCTATGTGCGGTAAGGAATATACTGAGAGACCAGCATTGTCAAGGAAAGATGATAAGACAGAAATTTGTCCTATGTGTAGTAGTAAAGAAGCTATGGAAGCGGCTGGATGGACAAAAGAAATGTGTGATGCCGCGATAGAAAAAATTGTATGATAGAGGAGCGAGTGAGGTGCTAAAATGAAGGAATGGCGAAATCAGGGCTGTGGATGGTACGATTTGTTAATAACAGAAATAGATAGTGAAAATCCAATAGCTACACTTAAAGATGAAAAAACCTATTCTCCAGAATTTTGGGCTGACCGATTACACTCGAATCCAAAAAGTTTTTACTGGTGTGGTTCAACATCTAATTCGGTATTCGAAAGAAATTTAGAATCTGAAAGTTTAGAAGATGCTAAAGCTGAACTGGAAAAGATTTTACTAGAATCTTCAATAAAAGCATTGGAACAGGCAGATGATGATTATCGTAAGCACAAAGAATACTGTAAAAAAATGGTTAGATATTTATCTGATTCGAGCGCTGCTATTGAAGATATGAGAGCTAGAAGCTTTGGAAGACGATGACATTTATGGATATCATCTGGGAAGACGTGAAGTGGCCGAAATGTGGCTAAGGGCTGTATATTAAGTCCTTACGATGAATTTATAAGAACAAAACTATTAGTAGAGAGGAATGTAAAATGAAAATTCCTAAATATATAAAAGAACATATTGAAACAAATAATAAATTATTATCACAAGCGGATAAACATTCACAGATTGTATTGGAGTGGTATCACAGGCGGCTAGAACAATTAAATGCTGATGATTCTGAAATACCGGATGAAGATTTTTCTGAGATAAAAAACAATTGGTTGAATAATGGGGAAATTGATATATCAGCTATCGAAACCAACTTAAAGATGTTGGAAGAGGAAATACCAAAATAGTGAGGAGGATATTAAAATGAATTATGGTGATGTCTATTTTGCTGATTTGCGCTCTGTGATAGGGAGTGAGCAAGGTGGTGTAAAACCAGTGTTAATAATTAGGGATAATAGTTTAGACAATCAAACTGTTATAGCTGTTCCCATATGTTATGTAGACAGAGGGGAAACGGAAGTATCTATTAGTATGAAAACTAATAAATTAGAGCATCTTTCGAATTTATATATAAATTTGGAGCAGATTAGATGTTTAGATAAGAAAAGGATAAAAGAAAAAATAGGTACATTGCCTTTGGAAATACTGTACAATGTAAAAAGTAGTTTATTGAAAATGATAGAAAGTGTTCAGCCTGAGTAAAATTATGTGTACAGAATAAAGGATTATTTCATGGGAGGAATATAGAAGCACATGGAAAAAATTGCGATTGGACACTTAAACAATAAGGTTTTATATTATTATATTCACATTAACAAAGAGAACCCCCAAAATGTTAATATCTATATGGCACAACCTGGAGAATCGTTAGACTACAATGAAGAACCACTCACAGAAAATGTGGAACCGGAACATGTAGCAGAAATTATAAGTACTGTAGATGCAGATATGCGCGGAGACAATCAAGAACAATGCGTTTTTGTTAAAGTGTATGACACAAAGAAAAAGAAGTTTGTTCAGATATTAAAATAGCAGGAAATGATTGATGTGCGAGATGTGATACACCAGTGCAAGGACATACATATAAGACCAAAAAAGATTGAATTATTAGATTAATAGGAAAAGAGTGAGTATATATTGATAAAGAATTGCAAAACGTGTAGATGGGCAGGATGTAAGAACTATGGCAAAAATATGGGGTCTTGTGAGCGCTACATTCCATCCTTGGAAGAAGAAAAAAGAGAAAAAGACATTAGATTATCACTTATATCTGAAGTGATTAATGAAAGTGATATACCAGAAGAAATACGTTGAAATAATAGATTCAAGGGAGATAAAATAAAATGAATAACAATATGAAATGGTGTGTATGTAAATTTTATTATTCTACAAAGAATACAATTACAGAATGCGAATCGAAAGAAGAAGCAATGAGGTTTGCCAATGATGGAAAGCAAAAAGCAATGGATGATGAATCTAGTAAGATATTTTGTTGCATTATTGAATAAGACAGAAGACGGATATGAAAGAGATCCCAAACATCCTAGCGCTTTGAACTTTTATGAGATGATAGATGTTTTAAAAGAGAAGTAGCATGAAATTTGAGTTTACAGGGAGGAAATTTTAGATGATTAAGGAGTTTGTGAATTACATTAGTTCAAAAGAAGCATCAGATGATACTATAAAAGATTATCAGTTAGCATTGAATAAAATTGAAAGTGACTGTAATCAGGATCTAAATAACATTTCGCAGGATACTTTAAAAGAATACATCCACAGAATGAAAAGTGCTGGTCTGACTCTGACAACTGTAAAGCATAGATTTTATATACTATTGGCCTACTATAAATGGGCAGTTGCCAGTAAATATATTGATGTAAATCCTGTTGAAGGAATTATGAGTGAAGTTGATAAGTGGTATGCAATGGCATAAAATCTAAGTTTCTTCAAATATGATGATTGGAGGATTATGAACGAGAATATATTTAATAAGCCAGAAAAACCATTTTTATTATTGGCAGAAGATAGTGAACATTCTATCAGCTATCATTGGCTGGAGTCAGAGGAAGAATTACAAGAAGTAGCATTAGAATTAAAAGATGGGGGATGTAGAATTATTGAGGCTATTGAAATCGGCAGTTGTCGGAATGTAGAAATTAAACCAGACTATCTGGTGGATGATTTTATTGAGGAAATAAACTCAGCTTATGATAAAGCCAATGAATTAAAGTTTGATAGTGTTATTTTGTCAATAGACACTGATGCAGAAGAAACATATCATATTAATGATACTCCAGATGGATTCCAGTGTGATGAATTTGATTACTATTTTGACGATTTGGATTCTATTGCAGAGGCTTTGTTCGTTGAAAGAATGGTAGGAAAACCTGTAGAAATAAGGATTGAATAACAGGATAAAATTAGATATTCGTTAGGAGGTAATTGGCATGGGAAAGAAAGGGTATAGCAGACCAGGATTCTTTGGGGGAATTAATCACTATGATGAAAATGGACATAAGGTTGGACATAGCACCCCTGGACTATTCGGTGGGATGAATCATTATGACGAAAATGGAAATAAGACAGGATATAGTCATAGTGGTTTCCTGGGTGGCACAAATCATTATGATTCAGATGGTCATAAGACAGGACATAGTACTCCTGGAGTGTTTGGTGGAGTAAACCATTACGATGAGTACGGTAAAAAGAAAGGTGAGAGCCTGAATGGATTTTTCGGAGGCTGGAACCATTATGATAAGTAATTGATAGAGGACTGGATTATCAAATCTTCTGTTGTTATAAAAACATACGTAGGAATCCTTTTTGGATACCTACGTTTTTTAGTGCAAAAAAATAAAAAAGGAGAATATTATTATGAAATCAATGGAACAAAGTAATTTACAAGCTAAAAAGATGGTGGTAGGTATGTCTAAAGATAAAATGATTGAAAAAATGAGGAAAATTAATTCCTCTCGTAATGATAATACCGACAGCCGTAAAAACGCATTGAAAATTCTTATGGGAGGTATTCCTATAGGCGACAAAGTGTTTGTCATTGTTCCGGTGGAAGATTTACATATTGATAAAGCATATCAGCGCCCAGTACAGAGTCATGTTAAAACTCTTGCACAGGAGTGGGATGATATGAAGTGTGACCCGCTTAAAATTAATTATAGAAGCGATGGGAATTTATATGTATGGGATGGACAGCACAGACTTGTTGCTTTGAAAATGATGTGTATTGATTACGTGTTATGTGTTATAACAGTAGGTCTTTCACAATCGGATGAAGCTGCATTATTTGGGTGCCAAGGTGATAGTTTAAAGAAACCTGATCCATATGATATTTTTAAAGCTCATGTCTGCGCAGGTGAGGCGATTGATACTGCGATTAAAGATTTGTGTGACAAATGGGGATTAATTGTAAATAGAAATAACAAAAGGGCTGGAAATTTATCATGTCTTACGCTTACAAGAGAAATTTTTAGGCGGGGACACGGAGAACACCTTGATTGGGTATTAGAATTGTTACATGAGGCGAACTGGAATGAATTTACCAAAGCACATTGCCATAGAATAATTAATGCTTTGTATGAAATTAAAAAATCAGATGATGACGATAATAAATTTATACAAAGAAAACTAATAACATATCTTAGAAAAACGAACCCAGATGATTTGCTTGTAAATGCAACAATACAATATCCACAATTTCAAGATGAGAGTAAAAAAATAAAATTATTTTTGCTAGATGTGGTAAATAGAATAACATCTAAAAATGGTATTTTCGAAAATCAAGATAGATTTATTGCATAAGTACATATTGCTTGGTCGGTAGTGGTCAAACGCTGCCGGCTGATTTCTTAATAGATGGAGGTAGGATTATGGCACAGGCGGCATTAGAAGATAATCACAAAGCAGAAATTATTAAACTCCCTGTTGAATATCAAGAGGACGTTGCACAGACGGCTCCAGAGACCCATAAAACAAAAAGAAGGACTACCATGGAGTGTCTTTACAACGAGAACGAAATAAGAGCTGTTTATAGTGTTTTTATGCGTCGAATTGAAGAAGCGGATACATTTGCCAAGGAAAGGGCTGCTAGACGCAACTTGACCATGTTTGTTTGTGCAATTGAGATCGGTTTACGTGGTGGAGATTTTTGTTCTCTAAAGTGGAGAGATATATTTAATCCGGACTGGATATTTAATTTGGGAGCAGAATTCGTTCCACAGAAAACAAGCAAATTTGGAAAGCATATTGACCTAACTTGGGGATTGGGGTTTGAACAGGCGATGAGTGCGTGGCTGGCTTGGAAGAATACCTACATCAGACAACAGAATATGGATGACTATATCTTCACAGCCCAGAAACTGCACAAGGATAGGAAGACTGGTGAGATGAGGATGCATATTGACCCTAAAGCTTGGTACAAAATTGTAGAGTCAGCCAGAAAAGAAGCTGGGATTAAACAGAAAATTGGAACTCATGGACTTAGAAAAACAATGGCTAATCAGTATATCAAACTCTCAGAGGATAAGTCTGAGGCGCTTCTTGATGTGTCGGAGCAGTTTGGACATTCTGATGTCCGGATAACACGTAAGTATGCCTGTATCCAGCGAGAGAAAATTAGACAGACAAAGCAAAGAATGGTCTGTTTAACAGAAGGATTGTATGATAAAATGGAGGAAGGTCATAAGTGACTATAAGATTCGAGAGGAAAAATTAAATTATGGAGAAATATATGAATAAGCCAGTTGAGTATAACTGGACCGAAGAAGATATAATTTCAGAATATAAGGCACTTGAAGATAAGAAGAAGGTAGCGAAAATATACTGCATAACGACAAAAAAGGTTAATGAGATTCTGAAATCAAGAGGGATGTGTGATTTACAGTGATGAAAGGTAACAAGTGCTGGATAGTCGAAAATGGGAATCGTATTCCCCAGGCATCGGTTATATGAGAGCGAAGAAGACGCACTGAAGGAATACGTAAATAAAAGAAGTGTATGACAAATTGCTTATGGGCGACTGATCAGTGATATTGATTTCTTTGGAGGGGAGTTATGGTTACAAGAACGATAAATCAATTACATTTTGAAGATTTAGATCCTATTAGATTCGAAGAACTAATTTTGGCTATGGTTTATAGAATGAGAAGATGGGATAAGTTAGACCATTTTGGGAAGAAAGGCTCGGACGATGGAATTGATATAAGAGCAGTAGAGTTATTGGAAAATGGGAAAAGCAACACTTATTATTTTCAATGTAAGCGATATAAAAAAATAACCAAGGCAATAATAAAAAATATTGTTGATGATTATACTACGAAAAATAGTTATATGCCTCATTTTTACGTATTAGTGATTTCTTGCGCTTTAACCAAGGTACAAATTGAATATTTTGAATCTTATTGCAAGGAGTTAGGTTTTAATACAGTAACGATATGGACAAGCTCTGTGATTGAAGCAATGCTTTTTACAGAATATCATGATTTATTATTTGCGTATTTTGGAATAAATTTAGTATCAGAAAGAAAAGCATTGGTTGGAAGTATTAGAAGAAATGTTGCATTAAAAAAGCAAATGAAAAGAGATTTTCTTAAACAGTCAGGATGTCGTAATCGGGAAGAGCTAGATGAAAGGTTGAATAAGCCTTGGACAAAATTTAATCATTCAGAGGTGTTAATAAGGTCCATATACGATAAGGCTTATCCTAAAAATACATTGTCGGATAAGGAGTTTACGGGATATTATAAAGCGGAAGTATATAATTTCTATCATAATGGGTTGATGGTAAGAGCATACCCATATGTTAAAGATATAAAATATAAACAAGAAAAATTAGATAATGACGGTGAATTTGAAATAATCGATCTTACGGTAGACTTGTTAGGGTGCATTCCGTTTGACAATATTATCGAATACGATATAGAAGGAGACGAATATTACAATTATCCTCATCTTTTTTGTGATTTTGTAAATATATCAGATCCGTATGAGAAGATTGTTTATTTATGCGATGATGGATATATAATTGACGAAGATGAAGCTGTTCAAGAGTAGTTAAAAGTCTGATTTCATGAGAAAGGTTGATGTGCTTTTTATGCTAAAAATTAATGAGCTTAAAGAATATAAGAGAGTAAATAATGAGGGATGGGTTTGCAATCAGTTGGAAGAATTGGTTGATAAATATGATGGTTATCTTAAATCTGATGAAGGCAAGGAACTTGACGAGTACGAGCAAGGAGAGCACAATGAATTACTCGCTATTGTTACTGAGTTGAAAGAGATTTTATATAAAAAATAAGGATTGAAATTCGATTTTCATGGGAGGAAAATAAGATGGAATTTGCTAAATATTATAATGTGTCTGACATAGTAAATCAGATGCAAGTAAATGAGGAAATAGATTGTTATCCATCAGGCGAAGATAAATTTAAGGGTGTTTACGTTTGTATGGATACAAATGATTTCTGGGTCAGTAGAATTCTCAAAGGATACGATGAGGACTATAACCAAAATGAAAATAAGTATCTTGTGGAAAGAAACCGAATTAGTATTTACAGTGTAATGGATAAATTGCATGATGTATTTGGTAAGAGACTTCCAATATTTGAAGAAAATGATATGGGATATGAGCGGAAGAATAAGGTCCATGCATATCTTGAAAAGTTTTCTACAAAGGAAATTATCAAAGCTGTCATCGTTCTGGATGACGAAGACGGATTATCTAATTGGGATTGCTGCGAGGCAGATTCTTTAGAAGGAGCTATTGAAATTATAGATGGTGGATTTGGAATCTTAAAAATTGCAGCGTAATAAAATTGAGGTGAAGATATGACATTAAAACAGGCAAGAAATTTAAAGCCAGGCGATAAAGTAAAGCAGAATATGTTTGGATATATAATGACTGTGGAACGGGTCGAAGAGTGTAGAGTAGTAATTAATGAATTTGTTAATGTGATATGCAAAACAGAGAGTGGTAGCATAATGAAACATAAACATAAGGAATTGTTACTGATGGCATAAGATAAGTATAAATAAGAAATTTAAACATGGAATGAAAATTTTTTGAAATAAATAGAGAAATAGTAATTGTAACTTAATTTATTTAAAAAGGAGCAATTACTATGAATGAAAGAATAGGAGAGGTAAGCCTAAATCATTTTGGAACGGAGATGAAAATTGTAAAGTATGTGGACAGTGGTAATATAGACGTCCAATTTTTAGATGATAATTGCTATATTTACCACAATGCTACATATAGTAATTTTAAATCTGGATGCATTAAAAACCCGTATGACAAGTCGGTATTTGGAGTTGGATATATAGGCGTTGGTAAATACCAAACAAGAATTAATGGTGTGAATACTATGTATTATAATACATGGTGTGATATGTTGCGTAGATGCTATCATGAAGGTGTGAAAGAAAAATTTTCGGCTTATTTTGGAATCTGCACAGTATGCAATAGGTGGTTAAACTTACAAGATTTCGGAGAGTGGTTTCAAGCTAATAGATATGATTGTAATGAGAGATTACACATAGATAAGGATATTTTGTATCCAGGAAATAAGGTTTATTCACCAGATACTTGTTTGCTTGTACCACAGAGAATAAATATGCTATTTTTAAATAAACCCAATAAGCGAGGATTGCCAAATGGAATAGAAGTGATAAAGTCTGGAAAATATTCTGTTGTATATAGTGGTGAAAAGTTAGGAATATATAATACCTTAAACGATGCTTATTGTGTGTATGCTGAAGCAAAAAAGAATGCGATTATAAGAATAGCGAATAAGTATTGTAAAATAATTCCTAATAAATTATATAGAGCATTATTGGAATATGAAGTAAGAATTAATATTGACAAAAATTATGTAGCGTGACACAAGGAAATCCGGTTTTCGTTCCGATAGAGAGGTATTAATATGATTAAAATTATGAAAAAAAGCGAATTACAGGGTGCTGCTAAATTCGGTAATTGCGTAAGTTGTGGAAAAGGCACTGATGAGACTGAAATATATAAAATAGAGTTTGAGGATTTAGGAACCCAAAGCATTAGTATAGGTCTGTGTCTGGACTGCTTGGCAGAATTAGGGGATTTAGCAGTTAAAGAACAGATTAAGGAACGTGGATATGCCCACGTCTTTTGAGGAGGATATGCTTCAGTATATAGGGAAAGAAGCAACTATTACATATCATGAGCATGAAGAAGATTGTACTCCGGCGTATTTACTGGATATTGATGATTCGTTCTGGAGTTGGAATGAGGAAATGTTGGAAGATATTGATTGATAATAGAGTGGTGTAGATGGATAATATTAAAAGTAAAATACATTGGTGGCCTGATGATGTTCTTAGAACACATTGTGATGAAATAGCTGAATGGCAGCGAACCAGGATGTTGCCTATAGACTCTTTACTTCTTGCTCTTGCTGGTGAATATGATATGGATACAAGAGAGCTTGAGCATTTGATAGTTGCAGAGGCGGATCGGCGCGGTATGGTTATATAAATTGGATGGTGTTACTTGCGGAAGAAAGGTAATATAAAAACATGATTACAGGGGATAGAAATACAGGAATTTATTACCGTGACTTGATTTTGGAGCAGATAAAAACAGAATTAAAGCCGTCAGGAGATGAATTACAAAGAATGAAGGATAGACTTAATAAAGGTACCCCCGATGAGTTAGAACGGATATACGATGCCTTTGAGCGCTTTGGAGTGGTTGCTATACTGGAATGCATAAAATGATGAAATGCCGTTTTCATTTATATATAGGAAGGTGTAATCAATGAAAAAATCAGAATTAATAGAACAATTGAACTGTACAGATTGTAAAATCTCATCCCATAACAGAAGAGGGAAGAGAAAATTGTCCTGAAACAGGTGCAGACTTCTCAGATGATAGTATGAGGGCCGACAGAGTAGAGGATTTGTATGCAAAGGAAGAATGCAAAATCATAGTAATTTGCATATAGAAGATTAAACTGGAGAAATAAATGTCAGAATTTTTTATCCCAATACCACCATGGCTAAGAAATGGTAAAATAAAAGAAAATCATGAAGAATATATTTTTAAATGTAGAAATTGCGGGTTGAATTTTGTTGCTTATAGTCAATCTGATCAATGTCCTGTTTGTAATAGTGATAATGTAATGGAAAAGAAAGCTATAAATGATATGGTAAATATTAGATACAATTCAGAACAGAAAAAATAACTATTTGAGGAGGAATGAGGGTGTTTGAAATTATGAAAATGGGAGTCCACATACATGTCCTGTAGGTGTTTTCTACCTTGATAGATGCCTACAGGGTGTGAATAATATCAAGGAGGACTCCATTATGGGAAACGTGCAGAGAGGAAGAGAATATCGGAGGTATGTAAGGAATAAGACAATATTAAGAAAAAAGTGTATCAGTCATTTAATATACGGGTTTGATTGGTATAATCATGATGGAAAGTATGCAAAGGGCAAGATTCATTGTGGCTGTGGTCTGTGTAAATATGGCAGGAAGTATGGCTTGCCTACGATTAAAGATATGAGGGAAGAATCAAGAATAAAGTCATTGTTATATGGGGCCGATTGATGCATAATTCCGGAATACATGGCAAATATAATTATATTATCTTTTTTAGGGAGAGTTTATGAGGCCTATTTTAAAATCATATAGATTAACACATGATAATAAGGAATTATATGCTTATGTAGAAAAGCTGAAGGCACAAGGATGGCAATATAATATATCTGAGGGCGGTTGTATTTCACCAGATAGGTCAACAATTTTTGTGGATTTTCGTGATCCGTATTATGGCCAATTGATGTGCCGTTCTGGCGCGAAGCAGAATGAATATGAAAATATTGTAAATATGTTTATGGAATCAGGAGATTTTGTTGAGATAAAATAATTATGCGAGCATAAGAAATAGCTATTTAATAAAAAATGGTACTGTTAAAATGCAGCACCATTTTTTTTATGATTCTTTACTATTTTGTTATATTCAACTAATAGTTTGTTTACTCTAGGCTCATCGGAGGTAAAGATATCGTTGGGGGTACAGTCTAAGACGCGACAAATAGATTCCAGAGTATCAAATGATATACGGGTGGTGCTACCATCATATATGGCACAAGCAGCTGGATACCCAATCTGTACTAATTTAGCAAATTGATTCTTATTTAATTTTTTTTCAATCATTTTGTCTTTTACATTTAATTTCATATTGATCTCCAGAAGATTGCATTATTGTCTTGATAGTATATAGTCTACCATATAATCTAAAGGAAATAAATATATTCTTTACAATATATCCTTGACAATATAATGTTTAGGATATATAATATAAAACATAGTAGTTAATGTAGGGCTTACATAAGAGGAAGGGAGGTAAATACATGGATATTAGATTCGGTGATGTTGTTCAAGTTGATTTTGGCAAGACTACTGGGTCTGTTCAAGGCAGCGTACGACCGTGTGCAGTTATTCAGAATGATGTTGGAAACAAATATGGCCCTACTACAATAGTTATACCATTCACATCAGAGTTGAAGAAGGTAAATATGCCAGTGCATGACATTTTACATAAATCTGAAAATAATGGCTTAAAAAACGATTCGCTGATTTTAGGAGAACAGGTGAGAGTCATAGATAAATCCATGGTATTATATAAATTGGGTTCTCTTAGTGAAGATGAATGTAATAAAGTTATTGGAGTATATTTGAGAAATTTGCCAAAAAGGAGATTTGCAAATGGAACAGCATAGAAGAATGACAAAAAGAGAACTTATAAATATGATTGAAGAAGAATATGGAGAAGATACAAAATTTGATGTTCACACAATTAATTTTGATGCCGAGCAAAAAATATCTGATATAGATAAAGTGAGTAAAAAGAGGATTTGCTTAATTGCAAATGAGTCAAAGAGCATTATTTTTTCGGGAAATCAATACTTATCGCATGTTGACATCCATAGTGTCTTTCAGCCAAATATATATGATATTAAGCCTATGGGGGTGATGAAAACTATAATGTTACGGGAGTAAAGCATAAAGAGAACAGAACAAACGTTCTTTTTGAGGTTGACACGAACATATGTTTGGATTATAATAGCCATATAGCAAAAATATCTTCGAGTTAGCGAAGATACAAATAAAAAGACCCGTCCTCAAACGGTGTTGGTGCACCTCGGACGAGTCTCTTATATAATTTTTTCTAAAATGGCAGAAGCCACGCTTTATTATTACATAGTAGTATTTGTATTGTCAAGTATTTTGTTTTATATCTAAGCGATTCTGCTATTGTTCCGCGACCCAAAATTAAATAGAGAATATATCTTGATAGGGCTATAGCCAAGAGGTTAAGGCATCGCACTTTGACTGCGAGACTCGTGCGTTCAAATCGCACTAGCCCCATTAACTTTTTGTACCCATTTTTAAAGAAAGGAATGATGAGACACGTATATTTTAACTAATGGTAAGGACTATATTATGGAAAATCCAATGAGGTGTGGCGATTATAGGTCATCGACATCTCCCAACCATGCAAAGCAGTTTACTTTTAAGCAGGCCAGAAATTTACTTCGGATAAACAAAAAAGGGTTGTCGTGGATTCAATCGGGGCATTTTTACATGGTTGATATGGATAGTGGGGAAAAGGAGAGCCGTGTCCCTAAATACAGCAATGAGAGTATCTTTACAGACCAAAAGAGTATTGAGTTTGATAACTCTATATTGGATGAAGTAGGTTTAGAGGTTGGTGCAATTACTGGATTGGCTGCATGGGATATAACTCAGCTCAATGCATACAACGCAGCGTTAAAACAAGGACTATCATTTTACGATAGTGCACTATCCGATATTGATCATGCCAGGATGAACCGGAGGCCACCAGCTCATGTGATGACCAAGGTGGATAGGATCAGAAATGAACTCAAGGAAAAGCGGCGAGACATTAAACAGTCGATGGTATACATAGAGGTTCTGACACGGGCATTGAAAGAGCAATGGTCAATAGGCAAGACCAAAATGGAACTCTCAAAATCCAAATATTCCTCCTACAAAGGGAGAACTAAATATTATGACATGATGGAGCAGCTTTTACGAGGTTATTAATACATAAATTGAGGGAGCTTATTTCTTATGGACTTAACGAAGCAACAACAGTTATTTGCTGGTTTGACGCCACAACAACAAGATACAATTAATTTTTATCATGATAACAATATGGCGATGCTTAGAAAGATTTGTGACCCTATAATTTATCGCAAAGGTGTATCACTCATGGACTATGATGAACTGTATGATGTCGCGTCTGATACATTGCTGGAAAGTCTCGGAACCTATGATGAATCAAAGGGGAGTCAGTTTAGTACATATTTGAAAGGCAATATCAACCGTGCCTTCTATGATTGGACAAGAGATAATCGTAGATTTAAGCGCTGTAATTTAACAGAGGAAAGAGATGAAAACGGAAACCTTGCAAAAGACAAGAATGGAAAGCAAAAATATGTAGTTATTGCAGACATTTCTATTGATGCTCCGATTGGAGATGATAGTGAGTCAACGCTTGCTGATATGCTTCCATCAGGTTTTGATTTAGAAGCAGAGTTGGCTGAAGAAATTGGTATTTCGTCTGGAAGTAAGATGGAAAAATACCTTGAAAAGCTGTCCAAAAAGCAGAGGCAAGTTGTTGGTTATTTATCTGAAGGATATAAACCATCAGAGATAAAAGAATTGCTACATATTTCAGAGAAAGAATATTCGGATTGCATGATGGCAATCCGAGCTTATAAAAACATAAAAATATTGTTATAGATTATTGGGAGGATTTATACATGGTAGAACCTATTAGGGAGCACACTTATTCACTTTCTGCGTATTTAGACGCTACCAAGGAGGAAGATATTCGGGAAGACCAGGATGTCCAACGGCTATCGGGACAGTGGGATACAAGTATGATTAATGAGTTGGTCTATACGGTTCTTACCAGGGACTACATTCTTCCAATTATTATCGGAGAAGAGGATTTGGAAGGTGGGATGACTCAGTTATGGCTGGTAGATGGTGTACAGAGGACATCTAGTTTCATTTTATTCCGCTTTGGAAATCACAAAATCACCTCTTCAATATCGGAAGCTCACAAGACTGTAGACTATCAGGTAAGAGCTATAGATGAAGATGGGGAATTTATTAAGGATGAAGATGGGAATTTTGTATATGAAACTAGAACATGTAATTTAGTAGGAAAAACTTTTGATACACTTCCAAAGGAGCTTCAGAAGGAATTTGATAGATTTCAGATAAAGACAGTCATTCATCAGCATTGCACAATGGAGAAGATATCAGAATTAGTGCGTCGCTATAATAACCATAAGGCAATGAATGCTGCGCAAACAGCATTTACATATGTTGACAAATTTGCGAGACGGATTAGAAATATTACAGAGCATAAATTTTTTACAGAGTGTGATGGATTTTCTGAAAAGGAAAAGAGAAGTGGTGTATATGAACGTGTTGTATGCGAAACAACTATGACTATGTTTCATTTAGATGATTGGCAGAAGCAAAGTAAAAAGATGGGAATGTATTTAAATGAACATGCCACTGACAATGAGTTTGATATAGTGAATAGGACTTTGGATAAAGCATTTGATATGGGGCTTGCGTCATATGATCAGATTTTTACTGCAAAAGATGCGTTTATCTGGTTTGCATTATTTCAAAAATTCAACAATATTGAACCTAGTAGCGATAAATTCACAACATTTCTCGATGCCTTCGTAAATGAGTTACACAGTAAAGTAGTAGATGGTGTATCATTTGATGAAATTAATACCAACAGAGCCACTAAGGATAAGGCGGTAATCAAAAGAAAACTGGTATTACTTGAAAAGTTGATGAGGGATTTCTTACATATTGAAGAAGTAGCATCAGAACAGTTTATAGCTGAAAATGTTGGACTGAACATCGAATCAGTTAGAAATGATATGGACTTTTATAACCAGATGCTTGACGACCTGGAGGATAGAACAATTAAAGATGGCTCAAAACTTTTGAATCCGGATAACAGATTATCATTGCTGACGCTTGTGGCTTATACAATTGAAAATGATATTGATTTAGATGATTGGATGTTAGAGTATGCAAAGAATAATGATACATATTTTATGGATCAGAAAAAGAATTATTTACATATGAGACAGGAACTGGAGAAGTTTCTAAATAAGAAGGTGGTAGCTGCATGATTCATGATGATATTCGCTGCGAATGGTGTCGCAGTGGCTACTGTGAATGTTATGGTGATGCTGAAGAACAGGAACAGAGGGAGACAAATTGGCCGTGCATTGGCACAGAAGATGAGATGATTGCATGTGGACAGTTAGAACAGGAGGCATTGTAATGAAATTGTATATGGCAGTAACACCAGATAGATATGAGTTGCCTTTGGCTCCTCCTGATACCGCTAAAAATTTGGCTGAACTATTTGGTACTACTCCTAATAACATATGGGCACAGGTCAGCCATCAAAAATCAAGAGGAGAACGTAAAAGAGTTAATTATCACAATGATATTGGTGTACGATTTGTTTTGGTTGGAAATATTTGATTAGAATGGGCAATGTGGTAATAAAACAAATCTCCCCTTAAGGCTGAAATACCTAAAGGGGAAAAAATTAGTTATGATGGGCGATACGGAAATCCATTCGCTGAATATGGTGTACCCTGCCAAGTAAATGCGATATTTGGTTGCCAAGCAGGAGGAACAGCAGCGAGAGCTGCGGTAACAGCTGCATTACCAGCAGTCTCATAAAAATTTTTCTTCTCATCACTATCTCCATCGGAATAATTTGTATCATGATGAGGACTAGGATATAAGGGATATTCATACGATGCTACAATCGGACTGCCGGCTGGTGGGGTGATATAAAATCCACGATTTCCGGGGCCATGATGTTTTTTACCTCCACCATACTGTATTTCTTTTACTGAGTAACCTGCCGTAGTAGTTGTTATAATTGGCATATAATAACCTCCTTTTTATTTGATAGACAAATTATAACACCTTAAAATAGCAAGATACACAAACTGTCATATATAGCATCAATAATGGCATGGATGGTTAAACAACTAGCAATCAAGGAGAATAAGATGGCGAAAGTAAAGATCAATATAGAGCAAGGTATAATCTATGAGTGCCCGGCCTGTGGGAATAATGTTGAACTTGGACAGTATTATTGCCAGGACTGCGGTGAGCCGCTGGAGTGGGTGGAAGAGTAACTAATAACTGAACTTTAGTATAATTCAAAAATGGAGGCACTGCATATGGAAGAGTTAGAAAAAGCACTGGAGGGTATCGACTTAACTGAAGAGGAAAGACAGTTAATTGAATGGATATCAGGATGGGATCACTCTACTGTAACGCGATTTATTAAAATTATTAGAAAGTGTCGAAATCAGAAATGATGAAACAGAAATGGCCTGGTCGTATGGACCGGTGCCAGAAGAGTGATTGTAAAAAGTGTCATTGCTATTATTAAAACTTTGGAGGATAAAAAATGAAGTGTAATTATTGCAAAGTCGAGATGAGGC
>OFOU01000639.1_pt1 | contig 27312 bp, 20 predicted proteins | sample 1542061 | NCBI WGS metagenome assembly OFOU01 (sample SAMN04209239, study PRJEB22552) | human gut metagenome | biome: gut; material: feces | host: Homo sapiens | place: USA: Oklahoma
TGCGAGTACACCTTTGACGACGCGCCGTACAAAAAGCGCGTGTACTGGGGCTTTGGCAAGGCGGAGCCTGCCGACGAGCTGGTCGAGGGTCCCAATATCAAGCCGTGGCCCGCGATGGAGCCTCTCGGCGACGATATCCTGCTCAAGGTGTGCTCCAAGATCATGGACCCGGTCACCACGACCGACGAGCTCATTCCCTCGGGCGAGACGAGCTCCTTCCGCTCCAACCCGCTGGGTCTGGCCGAGTTTACGCTCAGCCGCCGCGACCCGGCCTACGTGGGCCGCTCCAAGGAGGTCGACGCCGTGGAGAAGCGCCGCGTTGCCGGCGAGGCCGCGGGCGACCTGGCGGCGCTCGATGCCGAGCTCGCTGGTGTGTTTGAGGCGCTGGCCGGCGCGGGTGTCGCTGCCGATGCCAAGGCGACCGAGTACGGCTCCATGCTCTATGCCAAGAAGCCCGGTGACGGTTCCGCCCGCGAGCAGGCCGCGAGCTGCCAGCGCGTAATTGGCGGCCTGGCCAACATCGTCCACGAGTACGCCACCAAGCGCTATCGCTCCAACGTGATGAACTGGGGCATGGTGCCCTTCCAGATGGAGGCCGAGCCCAACTTTGAGGTGGGCGACTACGTCTTTGTGCCGGGTATCCGTGCTGCGCTCGATGGCGACCTGAAGGACATCGCCGCCTACGTGGTGCGCGCCGACGGTGCAGTTGAGCAGATTGAGCTCTACATTGCCGATATGACGGCTGAGGAGCGTGCCATCGTCAAGGCCGGCTGCCTGATCAACTACAACAAGTTCAAGGCCGCTGCCGAGTAACGTTGCTGTACGCCCCGGACACACCTTTCCCTCGTGCTCACGCGCTTCGCGAGGGTCGCGTTCGGGAAAGGGTAAGCCCCGGGCTACGTTTGGGCGTTCTCGTTGGGTCTTGAGGGACGCTAAAATCGAGGTTGCAACTCTCCTCTATGGGGGAGTGCGCCTTTGTTCATATGCTATCTAGAATTGACAGTATGAAGTTGGCGCTTTAAAGTGAGCTCAAGACACTCTCGTTTGTGGAGTTGAAGATGAAGCGTTGCACTTCTGTTTTGTTGCTGTTGGTGGCTTGCGTCGTCGCTGCTGCGGGCGTGGTCCTTTTTGGCTCGCTTATCTTCTATGGGCCGAGTGGGGTTGAGCAGACGGTCGAGATGGCGTCCCTTGTTGCATCGATGCCCGGGCAAATGATTTCGGACGTTACAAAGCCCGATGAGATAACGCTCGATATCGAGGAAACGCCGGGCATTCTAAGCATAAGCAACTACCCCATGATTGAACTTGGCTCGTCTCGCTATACCAAGGACGAGAAGTTGTCCCGACAGGCGCTGGGCTTGCTAAACGGGCGTTCGTTCAAACGCTGGGACGGTTGGGATGCCTATGAGCGCCGACGTGGTTTTGTGAACGGTGGCTACTATACAACGCTGAAGTTGTATTCATCTGATGGCAAACTGATGCGCACCGTTAACTACAATCCGGAATACGCAAAAGCCGGAGGTGGGGACGGCGTCTATATCCAAGATGGCGGCGTGACCTACATTCTTGAAGGCGACCAGCAGCAGGTGATCGATTTTTTGGATCGTTGCGTGATGGACGCGTACGACCAGACCTGCCTGCCCGACCCGCAGACTGCACGCGATGGTGGATCTGCCCGTACATGGCTGTTCGAGGATGAGATGCCCTGGAACGCCGAATCGGGAAGCACGGGTTCGGCGAAGGAGTAGAGACCGCGACCACCACAAAGGTGCCTGTCCTCTTTGTGGTGGTTTTCTGTCTGTCTCGATCTGTAACATCTTGGCCGCTAAAAGTGGGTTTGGTGTTACAGATTTAGATTATCGGTTCAGGCATTTTCCGTTTGTCTCGATCTGTAACAGGTGGACCCTTATTTGCCGAGTAGTTGTTACAGATTTAGATAAATGGGAGCTGCTGAACATTTCATCTCGATCTGTAACATCTGGGGTCAAAAACGGCCGCTAGATGTTACAGATCGAGACAGATGAGCGCCGGAGTCGAAAATCACCACAAAGGTGCCTGTCCCCTTTGTGGTGGTGGGGGCGGGCTCGATGTTATTGTGATCGCTGGGCAGCATTTTAATGAATGTCTCTACAGGATTTCATCTGGGCTGGCGGGCTTGGTTGTTTTGGGGATGCCGAGTTTGGATGACGCGAAATCGTCAACATTGTCCTTAATTCCGTCTTTGGTGTAGACAGTGACCGTATAGGTGCTGTGCCCGAATTCGCTCTTGTCGCGTGTCGCCCAGGCCTGCCAGTAGGCAGCCCCGCTTCGCCCTTGGATTTTTCCGATACGGCGGAGTTCTGTTCGCTTTATTTTCCGGTCGCTATAGATGGTTCGACCGGCCTCCTCGGTGAGTCCGCACTGCCCAAGCAGCTTGTCGAGGACTTGGTTCATATGGCGCTCGTCGGTGTTTGGAGCATAGTCGTAAGCGAGGGTGATGGAGTCAAGAGGCTGGTCGTCGATCAGATAATTCATCGCCTGAGGGTCAAGGCAGAAATAAGGAGAGCATCCGTCGACCTGGCCGAGCAACGGTAACTTGGACTGCCAAAGTCCGGTGGGAATTCTATCTTCGTAGAAAACACCGCGGCAGATAAAGGAGAGCGAGGTGGCACGCGAGCCAGCGTCGACCATTCCGCATAAATCGAAGGGCGAGGCGATACCAAGGGAAAAGGGCGTGACGACGATAAAGAAGAACATCGCGATGGGTATGGCGAGAATGGCGATGACGTTGCGACCGGTGGAATGAGACGGCTTCATATGCGCTCCTCGAGACAAAGATCTGTTGAGGATAGGCAGAAATGGATATGTTCAGAGAACAATTCAAGTTTAATCTCATGGCGCGAGATGGTCGACCGTTAGCGTCGAAAACCGCCACAAAGGTGCCTGTCCCCTTTGTGGTGGTGAGGAGCGCGCGGCTTCTTTTGGTAATAGTGTTAGCTGGCGGTATCATTGGTGCAGGTGGCGAAGGTTTGCATTGTGGGGTGTTTTGCCGTGAGCCGTTTTGCCCGTATTGGATTGATTGTCTTGGCGCTTGCGATCGCTGTGGTTGGCGCGGGCGCTGTCGGTATGGCATTTCTACCTGCTGCGGTGACGGAGCCGGTGGTCAAGCCTGTGACTCAATCTGTCGAACTTCTGACCGGCGACGACAAGCCTGAGACCATTACCATTGATTTTGATGAGCAACCGGCTGCGCTGGGCATTAGTAATTATCCACTTATTCAGCTTGGGGCTATGCGCTATACCACGGATTCTAGTCTGATCGACAGGGCGTCCGAGCTGCTCAAGGGCAAAACCTTTAAGCGCTGGTATGGATATGCATCCTATCGGGCAAAAGCGAACGACATGGTTGGCGGATGCCGCTCGTCCATCGAGTTGGACACCGCGAATGGCACTAAGTTATGTGATGTTTCGTACGATCCTGGCTACGAGGGCAATGAGGGGCCGGGTATCTACATCTTGGACGGCGATGTCGCCTATGTCATGGAGGGCAACCAGACCGAGCTCAACGATTTTATGGGTCAGTGTATCCAAGATGCCTATGAACAGACCTGCCTGCCCGACCCGCAGACTGCACGCGATGGTGGATCTGCCCGTACATGGCTGTTCGAGGATGAGATGCCCTGGAACGCCGAATCGGGAAGCACGGGTTCGGCGAAGGAGTAGAGACCGCGACCACCACAAAGGTGCCTGTCCTCTTTGTGGTGGTTTTCTGTCTGTCTCGATCTGTAACATCTTGGCCGCTAAAAGTGGGTTTGGTGTTACAGATTTAGATTATCGGTTCAGGCATTTTCCGTTTGTCTCGATCTGTAACAGGTGGACCCTTATTTGCCGAGTAGTTGTTACAGATTTAGATAAATGGGAGCTGCTGAACATTTCATCTCGATCTGTAACATCTGGGGTCAAAAACGGCCGCTAGATGTTACAGATTGAGATAGTAAGGGGACGAGGCCGCAGCTGGTGAGCGCGCCTGCCCCCTATCCATCAATCACTCAGAAAATCTTATATATAGAGACTTAGATTTGTGTATAAGATCGCACAAAGCTGGCAACAATACTTCTCGAACAACGTGAAGCCGCCCCGTAGGGCGGCCGCCCCAAGAGAGGTGATTCCATGAGAATCGATAAGCTAGCTATGACGTCGCGCGAGGCGCTGCAGACCGCCATGAGCACGGCTGCCGATGCGCAGGCCGGCGCGGTGGAGCCGATTCACCTGCTGTCTGCCCTGCTCGGTGCCGGCGAGCGCAATATCTCCGTGATTATCGAGCGCATCGGTGCCGACCCGGCTCAGCTCGCACGCTCCACACAGGACGCCATCGACCGCGCGCCCAAGGTTTCGGGCGAGGGCCAGCAGATGGGCCTGTCCAACGAGCTTGTCCGCGTCATCGAGAAGGCCGAGAAGAAGGCCACCAAGATGGGCGACAGCTTTGTAGTGACTGAGCATCTGCTGATGGCGCTTGCCGAGGACAAGGGCGAGGCGGGCCGCGTGTTGCGCGACGCCGGCGTCACCAAGGAGCGCATCGAGCAGGTCTACGAAGAGCTGCGTGGCGATGACCGCGTGACGTCTGCCGAGGACAAGACCCAGTTTGAGGCGCTGGAGCAGTACGGCCGCAATATCTGTGACCTGGCCCGCGCCGGCAAGCTCGATCCGGTCATCGGTCGTACCGACGAGATTCGCCGTACCATCCAGGTCCTGTCCCGCCGCACCAAGAACAACCCCGTGCTCATCGGCGAGCCGGGCGTCGGCAAGACGGCTATCGTCGAGGGCATCGCCCAGCGTATCGTGGCCGGCGACGTGCCGAGCACCCTGCGCGACCGCGACCTCATCGAGCTCGACATGAGCGCGCTGGTCGCCGGCGCCAAGTACCGCGGCGAGTTCGAGGACCGCTTGAAGGCTGTGCTCAAAGAAGTGCAAAAATCCGAAGGCAAGGTCATCCTGTTCATCGATGAGCTTCACACCATCGTGGGCGCGGGTGCCACCGAGGGCTCCATGGACGCCGGCAACATCCTCAAGCCGGCGCTCGCCCGTGGCGACCTGCATGCAATCGGCGCGACCACGCTCGACGAGTATCGCAAGTACATCGAGAAGGACGCGGCGCTCGCCCGTCGTTTCCAGACCGTTGTGGTGAGCGAGCCTACCGTCGAGGACACCATCTCGATTCTGCGTGGCCTCAAGGAGAAGTACGAGATCTTCCACGGCGTGCACATCACCGATAGCGCGCTCGTGGCAGCTGCCGACCTCTCCGATCGCTACATCGCCGACCGCTTCCTGCCCGACAAGGCCATCGACCTGGTCGACGAGGCCGCAAGCCGCCTGCGCATGGAGCTCGACAGCATGCCGGTCGAGATCGACGCCACCACGCGTCAGCTCACCCAGCTGCAGATCGAGGAGCAGGCGCTCATGAAGGAGACCGACGACGCCTCCAAAGAGCGTCTGGAGGCCCTGCGCCAAGAGATTGCCGAGGTCCAAGAAAAGCTCAACGTGCAAAAGGCCGGCTGGCTCAACCAGAAGAACGCCATCGATCACGTGCAGGAGCTCAAGGGCCAGCTCGACGAGGCCAGAAGCGAAGAGGAGCGCGCGACGCGCAACGGCGACCTGGGCCGTGCGTCCGAGCTGCGCTACTCCGTGATTCCTGGTTTGCAGCAGCAGATTCAGGATTCCGAGGCTGCGCTCGAGGCGCAAAAGCAGCAGGACGGCGAGGGCCTCAACGAGCAGGTGACCTCCGATGAGATCGCCGAGGTCGTGAGTGCCTGGACCGGCGTGCCCGTGTCCAAGATGATGCAGGGCGAGCTCGACAAGCTGAAGGGCCTGGAGGGTGAGCTGCATAAGCGCGTCATCGGCCAGGACGAGGCCGTCTCCGCCGTCGCCGCGGCTGTGCGCCGCAGCCGTGCGGGCCTCTCCGATCCGGACAAGCCCATCGGCAGCTTCTTCTTCCTGGGCCCCACCGGCGTGGGCAAGACCGAGCTCGCCAAGGCACTTGCCGAGTGCCTGTTCGACGACGAGCGCGCGCTCGTGCGTATCGACATGTCCGAGTACATGGAGAAGTTCAGCGTCCAGCGTCTGATCGGTGCGCCCCCGGGATACGTGGGTTACGACGAGGGCGGCCAGCTCACTGAGGCCGTTCGCCGTCGTCCGTATTCCGTGATCTTGCTCGACGAGATGGAGAAGGCTCATCCTGATGTCTTCAACGTGCTGTTGCAGGTGCTCGACGACGGCCGTCTGACCGATGGCCAGGGTCGTCAGGTGTCCTTCAAGAACACGATCATCATCATGACGTCTAACGTGGGCTCCAAGGCTATCGCCGAGCTTTCCGGCAAGGACGAGGAGGAGATGCGCCATCAGGTCGACGCGGCCATGGCTCAGACCTTCCGCCCCGAGTTCCTCAACCGTATCGACGATATCGTGGTGTTCCATCCGCTCGGTATGGCGCAGATCGAGAAGATCGTCGACATCCAGCTCGCCGACGTCCGCGCGCGTCTGGCCAAGGAGCGCATGACGCTTGCCATCACCCCGGCGGCCAAGCAGATGCTCGCCGTGGGCGGCCTGGACCCGGTCTTTGGCGCCCGTCCGCTCAAGCGTCTGGTTCAGCGCGAGGTCGTGGATGCCATCGCCGCCGCTATCATCGACGGCACGGTGCGCGAGGGCGATCAGGTGACGGTCGATGTCGACAAGGACGGTGGCTTTACCGTCGTGTGCGACAACACGCCGGCGGCCACCTACGAGGTCCCCGACGCAGAGTAAATTATGGGACCGGCTTTAACCGCACCTCATCGCAAAACGCCAAGGGCGGCGGATCCAATCGGGTCCGCCGCCCTTTTTCGTGCGACAATCGATGATGTTGAGCATGAGTACATGGCAAGGAGATATGCAGATGAAAGACGAGAACAAGACGCACGCACCGGTTGCTGAGGCAGCGCCCGCCGCGCCGGTCGCACCGAAGGCTTCTCCCAAGCCGGCGCCCAAGCCGCGCGACCCCTACATCCGTGCCGAGAACGAGGACGATGACGGTTACGACCCCTACAGCGACCGACGCCCCGAGCGTGAGCCGATGTTCGAAGCTGACCCGTGGCGCTAATTGCCACTCAAAAGGCCACCAATAAGTTGCGGTGAAATAGGGATTGTTTTGCGGTTTGACCAGCAAAAACAGTCCCTATTTCACCGCAACTGCGTTAGGGATTTTTCTACAGGGGGAGGGTAGTCAAAAAGCCCCGTCCCAAATTGACTGCTCGGGGAGTCGCATTCGAGCTTGGTTGTCCTCTCAGCCACTCGGCATCCTTCGAGCAGTAATAGTGAAAAAACTTGCTTAAGTGCTAATCAAGTCAGACATAATCTTGCTCTCTAATTAATCAAGAATCGCTATAATTTTGATTAGCTAGAGAGCAAGATTGGAGAATCATGGCATTCAACGACTTGATCGCCCAGAAAATAAAGGACTTTGAACAGCAGGGGGTTCCGCAGGTCTTTGAGCGAGACCTTGATCTAGGAAACCCACAGGAGCCAAAGCGCGACAACATCGTAAATGTGATTGTGGGGGCCCGCCGTTGTGGAAAGACGTATCGCCTGTATCAGGAGATGCGGCGGCTTCAGAGCCGGGGCGTCGAGCTTGACCGGATGCTTTACTTCAATTTTGAGGATGAGCGCTTGCGCCCGTATGAGCCATCGCTGCTGGCGGACGTGCTCGACACGTTCTATGCGCTGTATCCTGCTGCTCGAACCGAGGGCGCTTACATTTTCTTTGACGAGATCCAGGAAATTCCCGAATGGGGTGCGTTTCTGCGGCGTGTAGTCGATACGGAGAAAGCGACCGTCTATGTGACGGGATCTTCTTCCAAGATGCTGTCCTCAGAACTTAAGAGCGAGTTCAGGGGTCGTTCTCTTGTGCGAGAGCTTTTTCCGTTGAGTTTTTCGGAATACGTTCGATATAAGACGGGGAGCGTTCCCGAGCCAGATGCGACCTTTTCCCCGAGCGATGCAGCGCTGCTTCGACATCATTTGATCGGGTATCTTGAACGAGGGGGATTCATTGCGACACTTGAGCAGACGCCTGCAGACGCGATTCAGCTGCTACAGGAATATGCTTCGCGAACGGTCGCCATGGACGTCGTTGAACGTTACGACGTCAAGAACCCTCGCCTGGCATCACTGTTCTTGACGCGGTGTATGGCATCTTCGGGACGAGAGCTGTCAGTGAACAAAGTGTACAACGAGTTCAAGAGCAGACAGATACCCGTCAGTCGTAATTCGCTCAGCGATTTACTTGAGTATTATGAGGACGCCTACCTGTTATTTTCTGTGCCGGAGTTCACGCGTTCACTGGCAAATAACATGCGGTCTGCGTCTAAGGTCTACGCTGTCGACCCTGCGATGTTTGGAGCATTCTCTCCCGCATCGGCATTGGACCAGGGCCAGAGGCTCGAGACCGCAGTGTTCAATGCGCTAAGAAGAAGGACTCCCGCGGTGAGGACCGGCTCGGTCTGCCGCCTGCTAATCAAAGAGAAGAGCAAAAGCCATGAGGTGGACTTTGTGGCTGGGGACGCGCTTCTCATGCGGGCTTATAGCCTGATTCAGGTGAGTACGGATATGGCAAGTGAGAAAACGCGCGAGCGCGAAATTGCCGCGCTTGATGCCTCGATGGCCCAGTTTGATCTTGGCGAGTCGGCAATCGTTACCATGGATGAACAGACCGATATTCCATGCGAGCACGGTGTGGTACACGTTACGCCCGCATGGAAGTGGCTCCTTGCCTAATCATCTATGGACCTGTGGGGTCAGGACTTCCTGGCTCCTTCATCACGGTTGGGGAGCACCTTGCTGCGCCAGGCTAGTCCTGGGCTTTGATACTCGGCAGCAGGATCTGCGCGAGGTAGTCGGTCTCAAGTTTGGTCGCGGCGTCTGCCTTGCCGTCTTTGCCGACCAGTACGTTCTTGATCTGGCTATAGGTGTAGCGGTTACCGGTCGTGAGCTCGACAAGCTCAATGGCCGTGTCCATGGGGTAGGTTGACACGGGATTCTGCGTCCGTCCGTTGATGGTCTGGGGCACCACGTACGGATAGACGGGGCCGCTGGCGTAGACGGTATAACCGTTGCCTAGATTGGCCGCACCCAAAACCGTATCGCCCTCATCGGGCGTAAAGCTCTCGCCCTCGCGCACCGCGACGAGCGTCACAATCGGCGTATCGCTGTCGCCGGCAAGATAGATGCATAGCGTGCTGCCATTTTGCCAAGTCTCGACCTTGCCGTACCACTCGACGGGGATATCGAGCTGGTAGAGGTCGGTTGCCTTGTGGCGAGCGTCAGCATCGCGGGCTGCCTGTGCCTTTTGCGCGCTCACGGCATTGACGGCGGCGTCGCGCCGTGCGGTTGCCGCCTGCTGGAGCACTTTGGCAGCCGCGGCGGAGCTCGTGCCTCCCTCCTCGGCATACTTGGCGGCGGCATCGATCTGGTCGTCAGTCACCGTGTCGGCCGAAGGCACCTTGAGCTTAAAGGTGGCCTGGGCACTCAGATCCTGTCCGTCGCTCTTGATCGTGACCTGCGCCTTGGTGGTCGGCACGGTATAGACGGTGCCGTCGGACGCGATGGGGGAGGCGGCAATGGAGAGCGTGTAATCGCCGGGTAGCAGTTTGATGCCACGGCCGTGCTCGTCAACATAGAGCGTTTCGCTCACAGAAGAACCGTCGGAATCCTGCCCGCTCACCAGTACGGGAATCTTGGAGCCAGTTGAGCAGTCGAGGCCCGTGGCATGCACGCCAATCTGCACCGACATCATCGTGTGTGCACTGGCGGCGACAGCGGCAGCCTGCTCTTGCTGATATCCGTTCCAGGCAGCATAGCCTGCGCCGCCGGCGACGAGCGCGACGGCCACAACGCCAGCGACCATCAGATTGCGGCGCTTGGGCGACATCTTGCGATGACGAACCTCGGCCTCGCGTGCCGAGGGAACGGACGGCAGGGGAATATCGCCCATGGCGATGGTCTCGTCCACGGCTGGTGCGGAACCCAAGCCAGGAAGCTCGCGGGTCAGCGAATCCTCGGCCGGCAAGCTGTCGAGCAAGACGGTTTCCTCGTCCGTGTCGGATCCGGGCTGGTCGTCGGCCTCGCTATCGTCCTCTTCGGCTTCGTCAGGAGCGTCTTTGGCGTCGCTGCCTTCGTCCTCAGTGTCTTCGTGCACCTCGTCCTGCGCGTCGACGACCGAATCGCTAAACGAGAGCTCGTCTAGCGCGATCCGGTCAAGGCTCTCCAGGGCTTCGGCACATGCTTCCGCATCCTGGGCCGCATCCTCGCGGCCATACGTCTCATCGCTCATATATCCCCCAATGCAATATCGGCTCAACACTGTACCCAAAAATGGAGCCATATAAAGTGCATACGAAATATAAGATCCGATTTAACCTGAGCGCATCGTTCGGCCGCATCCTCGCGGCAGCAAAAAGCCCCCGGAAAGCAAATCGCTTTCCGGGGGCATGCAATACGTTGCATTGCGCGGAGTCGGCCAGGCGGCTTCACATTCAAGCGGCGTTCGCGCTGGGCATGTTACTCGGCGTGAGCGTAGTCCACCTTGGCGCGGCGAGCGGTGGCCTTCTCCCAATCGCTGGTGCCCTCAAAGACATCCTGCTTGTAGGGGTTGCGGCCGAGCTTCTTGGCGCGGTAGGCGACGTAGATGATCGCGGCGATGTTGGCGATCAGCGCGACAATCGAGACCGCGGTGGCGGCGCCAGCGTCGAGCGTGGAGTGCGTCACAAAGATGGACTCCTCCTGGAAGTACGGGAACACCTGGGCAAACATGCACCAAATAGCCAGGGTAAAGGCGCGGTTCTGGATCCAGCCGCCCTTGTTCCAGATAAAGGCCGCCACGGTGGGCGCCAGCAGCAGCGCAAAGCCGCAGAACCAGGAGTGGGTGGGCAGGCAGTTGTAGGTGTAGCAGAAGTTCCAGATATCGTAGGCGATGATGTAGACCCAGGTCATGTCGGGCCACAGCATGTCGGTCTTGTCCTCGCTGGCGTAGACGCTCCACCAACCGGTCATGCAGAAGATGTTGATGATGCCCGCGATGCCGTTGAACACGTTGTTCCAGCCGGCCAGCTGCGTGGCGCCCTCGGAGGTGACCCAAGTGGACTGGCCCAGGACAAAGAAGTGGTAGGCGCTCTCAAAGTCGGACACGACGGCGATCATGATGTTGATGGCGACGATCACAAACGGCCATGCGCGGAACCAGTGCGCCTTGCCGATCTTGCCCCACTGATACTTAATGGCAATGAAGCCCCAGCAGCCGGCCAGCGCCGCGTACACCTTGGCGTAGTGGAACCAGCTGTTCTGGTACACGTGGGTGGGGTTGGTGAGCGCCCACTCGGCGCCCTGCGAAACGCCGACGGCGATGGCGATGCAGTAGATGGTCATGGCAAGCGGAGCCACGCCAAAGATGATGGCCGCGCCCAGCTTGGTGCGGCGGCCGACCTCGTTGAGCACGATCAGGCCGATAAAGACCATGGCCCAGCCGGCCCAGTGGATAAGGGTATCGCTACCCCAAACATCGAACAGCATGCTGCTCTCCTTTCACACGCCCGCGGCCCCTCTTCCGATCGCGGGCAGTTTGGCCAAATATCGTCAGTTCCCGGGCCTGCGCTCGGGATACTTGGCGGTGTAGCCCTCGATGTGGAGTGTCGAGGCGATAATCTCCTTGACCGTCTCGTCGGGCACATCGGGGTGCGTGCGGATATACATCAAAAGTCCCATGATGAGGGTGTAGAACGTCTCGTAGACATGGTCGATGCGCAGGTCGTGATGGGCGACAAAGTCCACCACGGTGGTGTCGCAGATATACTGCGCCACGCGCTGGACCACGTTGTGCAAAAAGCCGCCGTAGAGCGCGCCGCTGTTGGAGGTCAGCGTGTGCGGCAGCTCGTGGCCGCTGGCGACCAGGCGCTTAAAGAGCGGGGCGACGGTGTCGAGCGCACCTTCGATATCGCCGACGGTGCGGCTGGCGTTCCATTGCTCGAGCTCGGAGATAAAGCCGTCGATTGCCTCGTCCATAACGGCGGTGACGGCGGCGTCCATATCGGCGAAGTAGTGGTAGAACAGCGAGCGCGTGCAGCCGGCTCGCTTGGTCACGGCCGATACCGATAGGTGGGATACGCCCAGCTCGGAGCTTACGGTGCGCACGGCATCGAGGATCTCGCGACGGCGTTCGTCGCCCGTCAGACGCTTTGCCGCGCTATCGGATGCGGGAACGGCATCGACCACAGAGGTATCTGCTGCGTTGTTGCCCATGTTTTGCCGCCTTTCATCCTCTTTTGCCTGACCGTTCGCCTAACAGTCTTGAATATTGTTGACGGTTCGTCAATACTATTTTTGACACAATGTCAACAATGGCGGGTGAACGGCATGGGGGCATGCTTGGCCTGCAAAAAAGAGGGGCGCTGCAGTCTCGCCGGGCTGCGGCAAGAGAAGGGACAACCATGATTCTCAACGGACCGGGAATTAGCTATACCGAGCCCGACATCGGTGCGGAGTTTGTGCCGCCGATACCGGAGCATCCGCGCGAGGCCATCGTCAAGCTGTGCGAGCACTGCACCAACCGCCTGCTTCATCGCGACGAGCTGCTGGGCTACGAGTACTGGTCGTTTGCCGAGGCGGCGACCGACGAGCAGGCCGAAGTGCTCTGCAAGATGAAGATGCGTCGTCCCTATACGCTGCCCGAGATGGTCAAGCTCACCGGCATGCCCGAGGCCGATATCGAGAAGATGCTCGACGACATGAGCTACACGGGTCTGCTCGAGTACAACTGGGAAAACCCCGGGCGCGCCAAGCAGTGGGTGCTGCCCATGCTGGTGCCGGGTTCCGCCGAGTTCCTCAACATGCGCGTGAGCCAGCTCGAGGAGCACCCGGTCTATGCTAAGTTCTTTGAGCAGGCATCCAAGGGACCGCTGTCCAAGGCCACGCCGATGGTGCCGCCCGGTGGTGCCGGCATCGGCATGCATGTCATTCCGGTCGAGAAGGCTATCGATGCCGCGAGCACGTCGGTGCCGATCGAGCATATTGAGCATTGGCTCGACAAATACGATGGCAAATATGCCGCCAGCACCTGCAGCTGCCGCGCGAGCCGTCGCGTGATGGGTGAGGGCTGCGCCGACGACCCGGCCGATTGGTGCATCGCCGTGGGCGATATGGCCGACTACGTGGTTGAGACCGATCGTGGCCATTACGTGACCCGCGACGAGGTTTACGACATCTTGCGCCAGGCCGAGGACAACGGCTTTGTGCACCAGATCACTAATATCGACGGCGAGAACAAGATCTTCGCCATCTGCAACTGCAACGTCAACGTGTGCTACGCCCTGCGCACCTCGCAGCTGTTCAACACGCCCAACCTGTCGCGCTCGGCCTATGTCGCTAAGGTCGAGAAGGACAAGTGCGTGGCCTGCGGTCGCTGCGTCGAGGTGTGTCCGGCCGGCGCCGCCAAGCTAGGCCAGAAGCTCTGCAGCAAAAAGGCCGGCGGACAGGTGCCCGAGTATCCGCGCCAGGAGCTGCCCGATGCCACCAAGTGGGACCACACCAAGTGGTCGCCCAACTACCGCAACGACAACCGCATCGAGACGCATGAGTCCGGCACCGCTCCCTGCAAGACGGCCTGCCCCGCGCACGTTGCCGTTCAGGGCTATTTGAAGCTCGCGGCTCAGGGTCGCTATGACGAGGCACTGGCGCTCATCAAGCGTGAGAACCCGCTGCCCGCCATCTGCGGCCGCGTGTGCAACCGCCGCTGCGAGGATGCCTGCACTCGCGGCCGTGTGGACGCCGCCGTGGCTATCGACGAGGTCAAGAAGTTTATCGCCCAGCGCGATCTGGATGCCGCGACCCGCTATGTCCCACCTGTGGTGACGCCGACGCGCGCTGGCGGCTTCGATCAGAAGATTGCCATTATCGGTGCCGGTCCGGCCGGCCTGTCCTGTGCCTTCTATCTGGCCGAGAAGGGCTACAAGCCCGTCGTATTCGAGAAGAACGAGCACCCGGGCGGCATGCTCACCTACGGTATTCCCAGCTTTAAGCTGCAGAAGGATGTTATCGAGGCCGAGGTCGAGGTCATTCGCCTGATGGGTGCCGAGTTCCGCTATGGCGTGGAAGTCGGTCGAGACGTGACGCTCGACGAGCTGCGCGCGCAGGGCTTTAAGGCCTTCTACGTTGCCATTGGCTGCCAGGGCGGCCGCCTCGCCGGTATTCCGGGTGAGGATGCCGAGGACGTGGCCGTGGCCGTCGACTTTTTGCGCGAGGTCAACAGTGGCAAGATCGACGCGCTGCCCGGCCGCACCATTGTGGTGGGCGGCGGCAACGTGGCCATCGACGTTGCCCGCAACGCCTGCCGTCTGGGCTCTGAGCATGTTGAGATGTTCTGCCTGGAGAGCGAGGCCCAGATGCCCGCCAGCGAGGAGGAGCGTCGCGAGGCCGTTGAGGACGGCGCTCACATCAGCTGTGGCTGGGGCCCCAAGGAGATTCACTTGGACGAGGCCGGTCGTGTGTGCGGTATCACCTTCAAGCGCTGCACGCGTGTCTTTGACGACGAAGGCCGTTTTGCGCCCGAGTACGACGAGAACGATCTGCGCCGCGTCGATGCCGATCGTGTCGTCATGTCGATCGGGCAGTCCATTGTGTGGGGCGACCTGCTGGCTGGCTCCAAGGTGGAGCTCGGCCGCGGCCAGGGTGCCCTTGCCGATCCCCAGACCTATCAGACCGCCGAGTCCGACATCTTTGTGGGCGGCGACGTCTACACCGGCCCCAGCTTTGCCATCGACGCTATCGCCGCCGGCCACGAGGCTGCGGTGTCCATCCATCGCTTTGTGCAGCCGGGCTCCACGCTCACCATCGGCCGCAATCAGCGCCGCTACACCGCGCTCGACCGCGACGACGTTGTGCTCGAGAGCTACGACAACGCGAGCCGCGAGGTTGCGCATGTGGACCGCGAACGCGAGAAGGCTGCGCCGTTTAGCGAGTATGTTGAGACCTTTACCGAGGAACAGGTGCGCGCCGAGACCGCTCGCTGCCTGGGCTGCGGCGCCTCGATCGTCGATCCCAACAAGTGCATCGGCTGCGGCCTGTGCACCACCAAGTGCGCGTTCGACGCCATCCATCTGGATCGCGATCGCCCCGAGTGTTCCACGATGGTCAAATACGAGCAAAAGCTCCCAAGTCTCGGCAAGTATGCTTTAAAGCGTGCAATCAAAATCAAGTTCGGTCGTAAATAGGTAACCATGGCGGGTAAGGGGACGGCGCAGACTAGATTTCGCCGTTCCCTTGCTTTGAGTTTGCATCGAATCAACCTCTGCAGAAAGGGTTTCGACTTGCATGAATTAGGGATTGTGTATCACATTATTCGCGATGTTGAGAACGTGGCGCGCGCCAATGGCGTGCGTCGCGTTTCGAGCGTCACGCTGCTGCTGGGCGAGGTCTCGGGCGTCGTTCCCGACTTGCTGCTCGACGCTTGGCGCTGGGCGGCAGATAAAAAGTCCATCACCGAGGGTGCGGAGCTTATCGTGGAGCCTGTCGAGGCCGTGACGCATTGCGAGGCGTGCGGCCGCGACTACGCGACGGTCGAGCACGGCAAGACTTGCCCCCATTGCGGCAGCGGTGAAACATACCTGCTGCAGGGCCAGGAGGTCATGATCAAACAGATCGAGACCCCCGACGAGGACCCGGCAGACGCTGCTCCTGACGGCCTCTCCGACGCCCCCGATGCCGTCGACGCCGCCAACCCTCTCCACATCGCCTAACATCTAATGTCTACATGGGCTAGAGTTCTAAACATATTTGCTTCGGTTGGTCAAGTCATGTCTGTTTAAACAAAATGGTGGCACGCAGACGCATTGGGATTCACCTAAAAGCGGTCTTAACGAACGGTGCACCTTTATATGTCTTTGAAAACAATCAGCAAATCACGTTTTAGCAGGCAATGAGCTATAAGCCAGCAACGTAATCAATTTGTAACAAACATAGACGTTTAAACAAATAATCCAACCTTTTGCGAATTTAGCTATAATTCCACAATCCAAACAGGTATACTCCTTTCATGTCGTGTAGGAAATACGTAGACAAAAAGGAGGTTATGTGATGGTAAGTATTGTTCTTGCTAGCCACGGGGACTTGGCAGCTGGAATCAAGCAGACGGGCTCGATGGTCTTTGGCGATCAGCCGTCTGTTGCCGTGGTCTCGCTCGAGCCGAGCATGGGCCCCGACGATTTCCGTGCCAAGGTCGAGGAAGCAGTCGCTTCCTTCGAGGACCAGGAGCAGGTGCTCTTCCTCGTTGATCTGTGGGGCGGCACGCCGTTCAACCAGATCAGCGGGCTCATCGAGGGCCACGATTCCTGGGCTATCGTCACCGGTGTCAACCTGCCTATGCTCATTGAGGCATATTCGCAGCGCTTTGACGCAAAGAACACTGCACATGCGATCGCAAAACATCTCGTGACTGAGGCTAAGGCTGGCGTGCGCGTCAAGCCCGAGTCTCTGGAGCCCGAGGAGAAGAAGCCGGCTGCGGCCGCCGCTGCTCCTGCAGGCGCCATCCCTCCGGGAACGGTCATCGGCGACGGGCACATCAAGATTGCCCACGTCCGTATCGACACCCGTCTGCTTCATGGTCAGGTGGCCACCACGTGGACCAAGCAGATCAACCCCAACCGCATCATCGTGGTTTCCGACGGCGTTGCTCACGACGAGCTCCGCAAGACCATGATCGAGCAGGCTGCCCCTCCGGGAGTCCATGCCAACGTCGTGCCCATCAAGAAGATGGCCGAGGTCGTCAAGGACACGCGCTTTGGTGACACCAAGGCCATGCTGCTCTTCGAGAACCCGCAGGATCTGCTCAAGGCCATCAAGGCCGGCGTCGACATCAAGGAAGTCAACATCGGTTCCATGGCTCACTCCAAGGGCAAGGTCGTCGTCACCAACGCCGTCGCTATGGGCGATGACGACGTCAAGACTCTCGAGGCTCTCAAGGCCAAGGGCGTCAAGTTCGAGGTCCGCAAGGTTCCTTCGGATTCCTCCGAGGATCTCGACGCCATGTTGAAGAAAGCTAAGGCCGAACTGGCCGCTCAAGCATAGTAAAGGAGGGTCCGATACATGTCTGCAATCACTATTCTGCTTGTTGCGATTGTCGCGTTGCTTGCCGGTATGGAAGGCATTCTGGATGAGTTCCAGTTCCATCAGCCGCTCGTGGCATGCACGCTTATCGGTCTCGTAACCGGTCACCTTCAGGAGGGCATCCTCCTGGGCGGTTCGCTCCAGATGATGGCCCTTGGCTGGGCTAACGTTGGCGCCGCTGTCGCGCCTGACGCCGCTCTGGCCTCGGTCGCTTCTTCGATCATCATGGTGCTCGCCCTCAACGGTGGCGCCACCGATTCGGCAAAGGCCGTTACCGCCGCCATCGCCGTCGCCGTCCCGCTGTCGGTCGCTGGCCTGTTCCTGACCATGATCTGCCGTACCCTGGCCACCGCTATCGCTCACGCCATGGACGGTTGCGCCGAGAAGGGCGACTTCTCCGGCATCGAGCGCTGGCAGTACGCTGCCATCCTCATGCAGGGCCTTCGTATCGCCATCCCGGCAGTACTTCTGTGCATCATCCCGGCCGAGGCTGTTACCAACGCGCTTAACGCTATGCCCGACTGGCTGTCCGGCGGCATGGCTGTCGGCGGCGGCATGGTCGCTTCCGTCGGTTACGCCATGGTCATCAACATGATGGCCACCAAGGAGACCTGGCCGTTCTTCATCCTCGGCTTTGTCCTTGCTGCCATCCCTCAGCTCACGCTGATCGCCCTTGGCCTCATCGGCATCTCCCTTGCCCTCATCTACCTTGGCCTTAAGGATCTGGCCAAGCAGGGTGGCGGCATGGGCGGCGGCTCCGGTGACCCGCTCGGCGACATTCTGAACGATTACGAGTAGGAGGGGAGTGATACATATGGCAGAGAACAAGATTCAGCTCACCAAGGCTGACCGCAAGAAGGTTTGCTTCCGTCATCAGTTCCTTCAGGGCTCGTGGAACTACGAGCGTATGCAGAACGGCGGCTGGTGCTTCGCAATGATCCCTGCGATCAAGAAGCTCTACACCAACAAGGATGACCAGATTGCCGCTCTTAAGCGCCACCTGGAGTTCTATAACACCCATCCCTATGTTTCCGCCCCCGTCATTGGCGTCACCCTCGCTCTCGAGGAGGAGCGCGCCAACGGTGCTCCGATCGACGACGTCGCCATTCAGGGCGTCAAGGTCGGTATGATGGGCCCGCTCGCCGGCGTCGGCGACCCCGCCTTCTGGTTCACCCTTCGCCCGATTCTGGGCGCTCTGGGCGCTTCCCTGGCCCTGTCCGGCAGCATCGCCGGTCCGCTGCTGTTCTTCTTCGCGTGGAACATCATCCGTTACGCCTTCCTGTGGTACACGCAGGAGTTTGGCTACAAGGTCGGCTCCTCCATCGCCAAGGACCTCTCCGGCGGTCTGATGGGCAAGGTCACCGAGGGTGCTTCCATCCTGGGTATGTTCATCATCGGCGCCCTGGTCGAGCGCTGGGTGTCCATCTCCTTCACCCCGGTCGTCTCCAAGGTCACGCAGTCTGCTGGCGCCTTTATCGACTGGGCTAACCTGCCCTCCGGTTCTGAGGGTGTCAAGGAAGCACTGACGATGTATAACTCCATCGGTGCTAACGCCCTTGATCAGGTGAAGGTCACCACGCTTCAGGCCAACCTCGATCAGCTCATCCCCGGCCTTGCCGCCGTGTGCCTGACCCTGCTGGTCTGCAAGCTCCTCAAGAAGAAGGTCAGCCCGATCGTCATCATCCTGGCTCTCTTCGCCATCGGCATCATCGGTCGCGTCTGCGGCTTCATGTAAGCACGTTTCGGCTTAAGACCGAGAATTGCTAGGCAAGGGCTTTTGAGCCATTGAAACGGACCGCACCCGGTGGGTACACTGGATGCGGTCCGATTGTTTTATTTGGAGGGCGAGGCGCGCATGGCGCAATCTCAGAACAGCACGGTCGATCTGGCAACGCCGGCAACCTGCCTGATGGGGCTTACCAGCCACGGTAACGTGATGGTGGGCAATAAGGCGTTCGAGTACTATAACGAGCGCAATCCCGAGGATTATATTCAAATCCCGTGGGACGAGGTCGACTATATTGCCGCCGAGGTTTTGCGCGGCACCAAGAAGATTACGCGTTTTGCCATCTTCACCAAGGACAACGGTCACTTTACGTTTTCGACGCGCGACGACAAAGAGACGCTGCGCGCTGTGCGCAAGTACGTGGACGAGGATAGACTCGTGCGTTCGCCCGACTTTATCGATGTGACGGCCAAGGGCGCCAAGAGCATCCCCGCTGCCATCAAGAGCCTTTTCCACAGAGACAGCTAATCGTTGGCGATAGATGGCGGAAAATGCATCCCGGAATTTGCTCTCATTCCGGGATGCATTTTCCTTTTGAGGGCCAGTTGGGAAAGCTTGTCCCATTATTTCGCGTTATTCCGGGTTATTCTTTCCGATATTGAGGATTGCCCTCGGAAACTATTCGCTATAGAGCCTTCTCGATGAGTGGCCATGCGCTACATGGCAAAGGGGTAAATCTGCTACACTAGTACAACATGCCTCCGTAGCTCAGGGGATAGAGCACCGCTCTCCTAAAGCGGGTGTCGACGGTTCGAATCCGCCCGGGGGCACCAGGAAAATCGCAGGTCAGGAGTTATTTTTGCTTCTGACCTGTTCTGGTTTTGGGGCTAAGAACCGCTTCCGTTTGTAAATCTGGTAAGTAAATATTATGACTTCCCGAGTTTTCCACTGAAAACAGGAAATCACCATTTTGGGGATAAAAGTTTTCAACAGCTGTCAGTCGGTTCCATTTTGGTGAAGCGCTTCCCCCTTTTGGGTAAATTATTTCACCATTTTGATGATTCGGTAGCTTCGAATTCTTTGATAAAACGCCTGTTCAGAAGCTTGTGCTATACCCATTTTGGTGAAACCAATTAATAGAGAAATATACTATAAAGAAATAGGGACGGCGATGCCGTCCCCTTCGCTCGCAAAGCTCGCTGCGCGGTCACGTGCCGTGACCTTGCCGCCGGCTACGCCGTCGATTGATACGCTCACTGCGTTCGCTGATTGATAGACTAATCCGTTATATCGGTGACACCAGTCATAAGTGCAGCGTTTGACATGTTGAATCCATTGGCAATTTTACAGATGTTGGAAAGACTGACATTTCTTCGTCCGACCTCTATCGAGGCGTAGTAAGACCTGTCCATGTCGATACGGTTCGCAAATTGCTCTTGTGAGTAACCAAACTTTGATCTGAGTTCTTTGCAGCGTAGACCAAAGGATCGTTGTAGTGGCGAGATATCCATGACAAAAAGAGTCATGGATTGTTGTATAAATGCCAACGGACTATATACAACAATCCCAGATGAGGAGCATAATTACCTTTATTGGAAAGAGCTCTGATACCTAGTCGGATAGGGAACGGAAAAGGAATGGAATGGCAATGACTCAGGGAAAGCACTTCGCTGCCGGCGGCGACCACTTCGCCGCACTGCCAAGCAAAAAGATTCACACTCCGAAGGGGATCGCGCGTCTGACCGTCACCGCGGCGACCATGGCCGCCATGACCGGATCGAGCCTCATCTCACCGTTCACGGCATTCGCCCAGACCGGTGACGGGGGCACACAGCACCCCGCCGTGATGTCGCCGATCGCCGCCCACGCCGGCGCGGCATCCGGTACCGGCGCGAAATCCGCCGCACAGACCATCGCGGACCTGCAGAAGGCAGTCAACGAGGCGAAGGCGAAGGAGGACGCCGCCAAGGCAGCCTACGATGAGGCCGCCGGTCCCTACAACGAGGCGGCTTCCGCCCGCGACCAGGCCAAGGCATCCTACGATTCTGCAGTCAACGCCGGCACGGCAGCCGACCGAGCGGCAATGGACGAGTACGCCCGCCAGGTCGCAGAGGGCAAGGACGCCGCCGATGCCGCCGGCAAGGACCTCGAGCAGGCGAAGGCGGGTCTCGCAGACGCCAAGGCGGATGCGTCCGAGAAGGACGAAGCGTACCAGTCCGCCCTCAAGGCGGCCCAGGATGCCAAGGACGCCCTCGATAAGGCCAAGGCAGATGCCGTAAGCGCCACCCCGGAGGCAATCAGTGCCGCCGAACAGGCCGTGCGCGACGCCCAGGCTGCCGTGGAAAGGGCACAGGCCGGCCTCGCCAACGCCAACGCGACGCTTGCCGATGCCCAGTCCAAGCTGGTCGCGGCCCAGTCTGCAAAGGATTCCGCCGACGCCGTCCTCGCCGCAGCCCAGCAGAACAAGGACGCGGCGGATGCGAAGGCCGCAGCCGCCAGCGCCGCCTACGAGAAGGCGAAAGCAGACCTCGCCGCAGCGGAGGCAGGCGCCAGCGGTCCGGAGTACGATGCGGCAAAACAGAAGGTCGCGGACGCAGAGGCAACCCTCGCCGCCGCACGAGCGGTGCAGTCCCAGTGCGAGTCCGAGCTCGAGCAGGTGCAGTCCGCCGCGGCAACGGCACAGACCGAGCTAAATGATGCCCAGGCATCCCTCTCTGCGAAGCAGCAGGCCGCGGTCGATGCCGCGTCCGGCGTGAACGACGCCCAGTCCGCACTCGATGCCGCGAACTCCGACCTCGATGCGGCCAAGCAGGCGAACGCCGATGCCATCGCCAAGCTGGATGCCGCGAAGCAGGCTGTCAAGGACGCCGAGTCCGCCAAGGCAGCCGCCGACGTAGAGCTCGCGAACGCCAAGACCGCAAAGGATACCGCTGACGCGGCCGTGACCGCCGCCCAGCAGAAGGTCGACGAGGCACAGGCGAAACTCGATTCCGCCGACGCGCAACTCAAGCAGGGAGCCATCGGCTTCTTCCGTGCCATGGGTGCCGAAGATGCAGCCAACATCATCCTGAACGCCAAATATGCCGGAAAGACCGAAGTCGGCAACTCCAAGGACGCCACGTCTCTTGACAATATGCTCAATGCGATCAGGTGGATGAAGTCCGTCAACGACTACCGCAAGTCGGTCGGCCTGTCCGAGCTCCAGGTCACCTACAAGCTCATCGCCGGTGCCATTGCGGATGCCAACTACAGTGACACTGTGCTCGATCATGCCCGTCAATATGATTTTGCCGAAAACCTGGCATGGAATTACGGAATCGATCCGAGTGGGCAGTGGATCGAGCAGGAGAAGGGCTTTTTCGACAAGGCAACGGAGGCCCTTTATGGAGTCACCGGTCTTGTCGGCAAGGATGCCTATGATTTCTATGCAAAGAACGGCGTCGCAATCAACCATTGGATTGCAAACAACTGCCGCTGGGAGAACGGCAGCAGCGGCACCGTCGGCCATTACATGAACATCATCAATCCCGAACTCGCCGTTATGGGAATGGCAACCTGCACCAAGGGCACCATGTCCGGGCTTCAGACGCAGTGCTACACCGCAGAGATCTCCGGCTGGTCCGGATCCGGTTGGAACACGAACCCCATCTCCGTCGACGAGTACGAGCAAAAGCTGACCTCCTATATCAACGGCCTCAAGAACGCTAAGAGCGCACTCGACGCAGCCAAGGCCGATCTCGCATCCAAGCAGCAGGCAGCCACCGACGCCGCTGAAACCGTCCAGCAGAAGCAGGACGCAGCGGATTCCGCACAGGCAGGTGTCGATGCCGCGAAGCAGGGTGTTGCCGATGCCCAGCGTGCCGTCGATGCCACCAAGGCTGATGTCGCCGCCAAGCAGCAGGGCGTCACGGTTGCCCAGACCGAGCTTGATGCGGCGAAATCGGACCTCGATGCCGCCAACGCGGCAGTCGATACGGCAAAGTCGACCGTACAGCAGAAGCAGGTCGCCTTTGATGCTGCCAACGCAGCCGTAACGACCGCACAGACCAAGCTGGATTCCGCCAAGGCGGACACCGAGGCCAAGCAGCAGGACGTCATGGATGCGAACGCCGATCTCGCGAAGTTCTTCCAGGACGTCGCCGACGCCAAGAAGGCGGTCGATACCGCAAAGAGCGTCCATGACGCGGCGGCAGCCGACCAGGTCGAGAAGGCGACCGTCCTCGCCGCCGCCGAGCAAAAGGCGGACGCCACCGCACGCGCCCTCGCGGATGCCCAGCGTGCCGTCGATGCCGCAAAGGCCGACACCGGCGTTGCCGCCGACAGGCTTACCGGCTCCCAGACCGATCTCGAGGACGCACAGTCGAACCTCGACATCCTCACCGGCCTTGCCGCGAAGCTCGCAGAGGCACAGCAGCGCGAGCAGGATGCAGTAAAGGCCGTCAATGACACCAAGGCCGCCCTCGATGCCGCGAAGGCGGATACCATCGCCGCCGAGTCCCTGGTCTCCGCCGCCGAACAGGCGAAGGCGCAGGCAGACGCCAAGCTGTCGAAGCTGAACTCCATCGATGCCGGCGCGGCGATCGCTTCCGGCCATGATGTGAACGCGGATGACGCCCTCAACGCGCTTTTCGCCGCCGCCGTCGAGGCACGTGCCAAGGTCGCGCCCGCAAAGGCAATCCTGGACGAGAAGCAGACCGTGGTGGACGGGCTCCAGCCCGGCTACGATGCGGCACTCGCCGCCTACAAGTTGGCGAAGTCCGACCGCATCGCGGCGGAGCAGAAGCTTTCCGATGAGATCGCACGACAGGAGGCGGAGGAGGCCGCAAAGAAGCAGGCGGCATACACCCCGAAGCACCTCGCCAACACGGAGGCCGCCAAGCCCGGCAGCCTCGCCCAGACCGGCGACAGCGCGGGACTCATCGGCGAGACGTTCGCCATCGGCGGCACCGTCCTCGTGGCAGCCGGCGTCTTCCTCGATCTGAAGAAGCGCCGCGAGCAGATGTAAAAGCGAACCGGGCGCTGGACACCGGCCAGTGGTCAACGCCCGGCTTCATGGATAGGGAGATCGGTGTGAGAACAAAGGCTATTATCGTTGCGTTTCTGGTGTGCCTCATGGCACCTCAACTTGGATGCTCCAGCGTTGCAAAGCAAGAAAGCGGCTCTGCGGAAAGGACCACCACAGCGGTAAAGAATAAAGACAAAAAGAAGCCAAGCGAAGAAAAGGCGGCGCAAGCCTCTGGAGCCAAGACCGAGGAGAAGAAAGAATCCGACGGCAAGGATCAGAAGTCCGATGACTCCAAGAAAGAGGATAACAAGTCTTCCGACTCGTCGAAGTCTGACAGCAAGGGAAACTCCTCCGACTCCAAGCAGAATTCCAGCAATTCGCAGAGTTCCGGCAGCAACAATTCCTCTTCCAACGGCGGTAGCCAGAAGAAGTGGGTTGCCGAGCAGGGACACTGGGAGACAGATTACAGCCAGGTCTGGGTGCCGAATGTAGTGTATACGCGCCATCCTCGTTTCTGGGTCAACCATGGTGGTACTATGGTAGGCCCCTTCGATTCCGAAGATGCCGCCTATTCGTGGGTTCATAATGATATGGACAACGGCGGCATCGGAGGATCTGTCGTAAACGATTCGTATACCACATCTGAGGACCAGGGACATTATGAACAGCAGGCTACGGGACAGCATTGGGTTGTCGACGTCGCCGGGCACTGGGAGTAATGGACATTTGTTCCCCTTCTCTTACGTTCGGTGAATACATATTTGTTCGCGGGCGGTCGGTTTCGGCCGCCTTTTTATGTGCTCAGTTTGGGAATAAACGATAGGAGAATAATCAATCAGGAGGCCGCTGTGGAAAACAAGAATGCCAGTAAAAAGAAAACCGAAGAGCCGATGAGCCTCAAGGATAAAAAGGGACAGGCCATTGCCGGATCAAAAAGAATTGCTGAGGAGCGCGCTGAACGTAGAAGACTAATGGGCCTTGACGTCTAGCTGATAGCCCATCGATGTCTTAATTGTTCCCGAAGCCTTTCGAGAAAGAAGATGAGGCCTCTCATCTTCTGCCTACGCTTCGCTGCGTCTATGCCCCCTTCTGGGGCATGCAAGATGACTGTGGGTGGCATTTTTGTGGGCCCATTCGGACCCCAAAAACACCACGCCACAGACCTTGCTTATCGCCTGCTACGGCGATAAGGTTGTTGTGAAGTTGAAACTCCGCGATGAAGAATCGCGGAGACGATTCTTCGTTTTTGGAACGACGCTAGCCGTTCCTCAAAAGGAAAGCGAATCGCATAGCAGGTTTTGATCGGAGGCCTCTCCGATCGCTGATTCGTTTTCCGGAGGAATCATGAGCAGGCTCCGCCCACACACCGTCAAGGCGTCTCTTTCCGATGAAGAGAAGAAAGCCATCATCGCAATCGCAAAGCGACATGAGATGAGTGAGGCGGAACTCATACGTTTCGTCTTATGCAATGCCGACGATCTCGATATCGATTTTGGTCTTGCGGAAATTGCTGATCAAAAATCTCGAACTGAAGAATTGCACATCAGGGTCTCACCGGAAGAAAAAAGGATAATCGAAAGCAATGCTGATTTCCTTGGCGTGACCGTGAGCTCGTATGCACGGCGCGTACTAATTAACGGGAAGATCGAGAAAATCGATTTCGACCATGGCGGCGTGGAGAAGATCTATCATGAGCTTTTGAAGCAGGGTACGAACCTTAACCAGTTGGCGCACTTCATAAACGCGCAAGGACTTTCGGCTTACGACGAAACTGCCGTTCTTATGGCCATCGGGTGCGTTGCTAAAAGTTCTGATTACGCTTTTCAATTCTTGAGAACGCTCGAGCGTCGCTATTTCACCGATGGCGGCGATGCAAAGTGACTGTTATCAAGCAGAAGAGCGTATCGAGCGAGCGCTACGCAAAGAACGTTCGGCGGTACATCAACGGGAAACATGCCCTTGCCCGTGATGGCTGGAACATCAAATGCGATAAGTACTGGTTTTCGAAAATGGCAATGACGCGGAAGGTTTTCCATCACGACACGCCTTCGCGAGCCGGCGCGAAGAACGTGACTATCCTCCACCAGATTCTCGCGTTTCTCCCCGAAGAATGTTCGTGCAACGGCGGTAAAATGACGCCGGATGCATGTATGGCCTACGCAAGGCAATGGGTCGCGAAGCATTACCCGAATCAGCAAGTTATCTTCGCGCTACACGAGGAAAGCGACAAGGCGGGAAAACGCTACGCAGTGCACATGGCAATCAACCGCACGGATCTCCTGACAGGAAAACGTTGTGAGACGGGCGGGCGTCACGGGAAGTTCGAACGCGCCTCGTGGGTCCGCGAACTCGATAAGGACTGGAATCTCGCCCAACTTGAAAAGGGTAAGAAAAATTCGAAGATTCGTGATCGTCAACCGCGCGACACGGAAAAGGAGATTATTGGTCGCGGCGAGTACAGTTATAAAAACAATCTGCGTGAGCTGATCCATATTGCGATTGACGAAGGTCGCGTAAAGAATATGGAGCAGTTCAAAAAACTACTTGCATCATGGGGCGTAGACATTTTCATCAAGAACAATCGAGTCTATGCGACAGATCTCGATATCAAAGAAGCCGGCAATCCGAAGTGCACCTTCAACCTGACTCGTCTTGACGGACGCTTCGCGTTGAAGTCATTGCAGACGGCTTTCGAAAATAACGTGTTGGAGGCCGAGCGTGCGCTTCCATACGAGAAGCGCTGTGAGATTTATATCCGACGACTCAAGAAAGCATACTCGGCGTGGGTCGAGCAGGCTAAAGCAAGCAAAGGCGTCGCCTACAATTCGTTTCCTAAATTCATTACACCGAAGTGTGACGAAGACCTGCTCGAAGATCCGGCGGTTCGCGATGAACTTCTTGCGCGTCGCGGTTATGCGAGGGAGATTCGCAACCGTTACGCCGGCGCCGTTCCCAATGCCGGCGATGACCGCGTTCGCACCGCCGGCCAGGCGCACGGCGGTAGCACTGTGTCGCGACAGATGGGCGATCGCGTTATCGACCGTGGCGATTTCTCACGTGGTGGCACGCCTCGCTAGTTTTGGATAGTTCATCGTCAGTGCCCTGGCGCGCTACCGTTCGGTGCCGATTCTGCCACGCTTGCAGTCTCGGCGAGGGTGGGGAGCATGAATTGAATGAAGAGGGCCAGCCACTCTGATAGAATCGTCCTCGCTGTCGGCAGTCCTCGTGCCGGGCAGAGCCCTCCATTCGATGGGAGGTGATGCCCATGACCGATTTCACTGAGTTCGTGAAGCTCCTGACCGCTATGGTCTCGCTCCTCACGGCCCTTGTCGGCCTTTCCAAGGCACTTAAGCAGGGCTCGAAGCCCAAAAGACGATATGAGAAAGCCATTGGGGTCGCCTCCCCCGCGGCGCAGCTTCTTTCC
>OFOU01000641.1_pt1 | contig 27274 bp, 29 predicted proteins | sample 1542061 | NCBI WGS metagenome assembly OFOU01 (sample SAMN04209239, study PRJEB22552) | human gut metagenome | biome: gut; material: feces | host: Homo sapiens | place: USA: Oklahoma
ACTTCCACTTGGATAACCTTGATGCTAAACACCTAGAAGCTGATATGGAAGATGGTGTCTTGGTTATCAAAGAAAAAGATGCTAAATAAAAGGCATAAAACCTCCTAATCCTATTTATGAAACAGAGATGTTAGTAGACATCTCTGTTTTTTTCTTTTTTATTTAAGACTTTCCTTGGGTGCTACGGCCGGAAGCGACTTCCTAACGGAATTCCATTCCTAAGATTTGAGTCTGGGTCTCAAATCTTCCGAGTGAGAGAAGCAATGGTGCTTCTCTCACCTTTAGCACAGCGGAAAGTCTTGTTTTGTGTATAGCTGTGACTTTTATATTTATTCTTAAATATAAAATGAGATAAAATTGTTTAAATTATAATAATAATATGATAAATAGTTAAAAATATATTCTCTTTTCAAGAAAGCGTTGACAACGCATTCATATCGCTATATAATTTTTGTGTAAAATTAAATGTTAGTTAGTGATTTCTTGGGTTTAATATTACAATCTTTTGTTATTTGATAAGGAGAAATAATGTTAAAAGTAGTTTTATGGATTTTGGCTATTCTACTTCTTGTAGGAATAGCAATGTTGAACCCCCTAATTGCAGCTGGTATTGTGATTGCAGGATTGTTAATCCAGTTGTTTTTGAAGAAATGAGTTAATAGGAAAAAAGTATGAAAAAGATAATATATGGTATTTTAGCGATTTTATTAGTGATTGTCGTAGGATTCATTTTTCTTAGCGTATATAAAGGGAATGAGTCATCTGGTAATCAAAAACCAAAGACAGAAATCATAGTAAATGTAAAATCTTTGGAAAAGGTCAGTGAGTTAGTTTTACTCAATGCATCTATTCAAAAAGTTAAGTCAATAGAAAATAATACAAAATTATTTGGTAGTAACTTTGTAATACCTGGTTCAGAAAAGAAAGCACTCATTATTCTAAATTATACGGCAAAATTCGGTATTAAGAATGATGTAACCATTAAAGATAATGGTAATCATAATTATCAAGTTACATTACCCAAATTTGAAGTTATTGGTGTTGAATTAGATAAAGACAAACCTTATACACTCTACGATACTAGTGGGGGGATTCTTAGTTATTCGACTAAAGACATAGATACTGGTGAGGCTGTTGCAGAAGGTTTTTCAAATAAGGAACAACAAGGTTTTATAAAGGACAATAAAAAATTATTAAAGGAGTCAGCCGAGAAGTACTACTCTACAATGATTAAATCTTTGGACCACGAGGCAAAAGTGACAATTGAAACTCAAAAATAAAGGTGAGGAAAAGATATGTTAAAGTAAATTTTTAATGTTAGCGTTTATGTATTTGCAGTTTTTGGATTTATATTTACATTGTTAATATTTTTTTGGCTATTAGAGATTCTTCGAATGAAAATTCTACTAATGGCAATAATACGTCAAAAGTAGGACAAAGTATTATGGGTTCGAAAAAAACAGTAGCAAAAACGGAAGAACTATATAGTGATAAAAATATTAAAATAACAAGAACTGGTGGAAATATTATTATTGATAACTTAACGGATAAAGAAATTAATATTAAATCAACTTTTGTAATTAATAATAGTATTGAAGCAAAGCCATTTAGTTCGTCACAATCTAGAATTGATCCGAAAGGAAAGCAGTCAGTATCTATATCAGAATTTGTTGTCGTTAATCCAGGACAGAAAGTTGAGGAATCAGACGATAAAGCAAAAAAAGCAAACTACTATAAGCATAAAATGAAGAGCGGTGAAAATATTGGGTGGACTGCTAATATACAGAATGGTAACTATGATACAATGAATTCATTTAGTATAAATTTTAATTACTAATTGTGAGGAGATGCAGAATGGATTTATTGGATAAACTGTTAAGTAATAAGATTGTTAATACAAATGGTTACACACGTTCAGATACTGGTACCAAAGTCCATTCCTATTTAAGGACACATCCTAAAAATCAAGGCTTAACGAAATCAGCAACACGTTCTATTATTAATGCTTTAAAAAAGAAATAGTAATTATATGAAAATAGGTTTAGTAGTGTTCTCTTTAATCTGATTAGTGGTGCCTTTTATTATTGAGTGGTACTTTCTGTTGTGAAAAAAAGGAACATTGAGTGACTATTACACTATCCATAAACTTTTTATAAGTTTTCATCATTGATAAAAAAGGTAAGTAGCACAGGCTACTTACCTTTATTCTTTATCATCACCTTGATACTTTTGAAAGCGTTCTTGGATGATGTTGAGTCGGGGTTCGAGGTCTTTCTTGAAGACGCGTGTTTTATAGTTGAGGTCTTGTTTGATGTCAGCGAGAACAAGGTTTTGTTCCTTGATGATGTCAAGGTTGCGTTTGATATTGTCCAGATCGTGAGAGATATTTTCTCGTGATTGGTTGAGGTCTAGGATTTCCTCTTTGATGTCTTCACGTCGTTTATAGGCGTAGTAGGCACCGTAGGCAAGAGTTCCAAGAGCTAGAAAGCGTCCGATTTTCATTCTGTTACCTCTTTAGCGATGCTGTCAGCAAGGTCGGCCAGAGCAGCGAAGTCTGGTTCGTGTTCGTCAAATCCCATGTGGATACCATCGTCTGCACCGTAACGAGGAACGAGATGGATATGAGCGTGGAAGACGGTTTGTCCAGCAACCTCTTCGTTGTTATTAAGGATATTCATGCCGATAGCTTTTGTTGCTTTTTGGACGGCACGGGCAATTTTAGGGACACGGCTAAAGACAGTCTCTGCGGTTTCAGCAGACATTTCTAAGATGTTACGAACGTGCTCCTTAGGAATAACCAGGGTATGTCCTTTTGTAGCTTGTGAAATATCGAGGAAGGCTAGAACCTTGTCGTCCTCGTAGACTTTTGATGAAGGGATTTCTCCAGATATAATTTTACAGAAAATACAATTATCCATAATAACGACCTTTCCATGAGTTTTTGTTATAATAGATTATATCATACCAAAGAGAGAAAAGATAATGCTTAAATTAGAAAAGGTGACGGGTGGTTACGCTAATATTCCCGTCCTAAAAGATGTGACTTTTGAGGTAGCTGATGGTGAATTGGTTGGTCTCATTGGTCTTAATGGTGCTGGGAAATCAACAACAATTAACGAGATTATTGGTCTCTTAACACCTTATGGAGGACAGATTGCCATTGATGGGTTAACTATTCAACAAGATTCAGCTAGCTATCGTCAGAAGATTGGCTATATTCCTGAAACGCCAAGTCTCTATGAAGAGTTGACGCTTCGTGAACATTTGGAAACGGTGTTGATGGCCTATGGTCTTGATGTGACTGAGGGTATGGTACGTGCGGACAAGTACCTCAAACTCTTTCGCTTAGATGAAAAGTTAGATTGGTTCCCGACTCAGTTTTCAAAGGGAATGAAGCAGAAGGTCATGATTATCTGCGCCTTTATTGTTAACCCTAGTCTTTTCATTGTTGATGAACCCTTCTTGGGTTTGGATCCCTTGGCAATCTCCGACCTAATTGAGCTTTTAGCTGAGGAAAAAGCTAAAGGGAAGGCGATTCTCATGTCTACCCACGTTTTGGATTCAGCTGAGAAGATGTGTGATCGCTTTGTGATTTTGCACCATGGAAAGGTCTTAGCACAGGGGACTCTCGAGGAGCTCCGTCAGACTTTTGGCGACGATAGTGCTAGTCTTAACGATATCTACATGCAGTTAACTAAGGGAGAATTGTCATGATAGCTAAGCTATTTAAGGAGCGTAGCAAGCGATTCAGTGCCCGCTGTGCTAAGTATAGTCGCTACGTTTTTAATGATCATTTTATCTTGGTTCTTCTCTTTCTGCTAGGCTTTGTCTTGGTTCAGTATAGCCAGTTGCTGAAGCATTTTCCAAAAAATCCGTGGGCAATCATTCTTGGCTTGCTTGTGCTTTGTCTGTTATTACCTTTCTGGGGGAATATTGCGACTTATCTAGAACCTGCGGACAAGCACTACCTTTTGGTTAAGGAAGAAGAGGTGCTAGACCATGTTAAGAAGGTAACAGGGCGTGCTTTTAGATTTTGGGTAATAGTACAAACCCTGATTTTTATTTTGGTTATTCCTCTCTTTTTAGCCTTGGGACTTCCAGTTTGGGGAGTTATCCTTGTAGCTGTGGCTATGGCTATTCTTAAGTACTTCATTTTTCAGAAAAAGGCTCAACCTTTTTATAAGCAGTCTGGACTGAATTGGACTGAGGCTATTGCAGCGGAAAATAAGCGTCAACAATCGATTCTGAAGTTCTTTTCACTCTTTACCAATGTTAAAGGGATTACGTCGAGTGTTAAACGCCGTGCTTATTTGGATGGTATTCTCAAACGTACAAAGAAAGACAAGGAACATACTTGGTACAATCTTTACCTAAGAGCCTTCTTGCGTTCTGGGGATTACTTTGCCCTTAGTTTACGCCTGTTTGCCCTAACACTTCTAGTTATCTTTTTGGTTCCTGAAAAATGGTTGGCTATGGTGCTTGTGGTTGTTTTTGATTACCTCTTGCTCTTTCAGCTCACGGCACTTAAATCGCACTTTGCTTATCAGAGAATGGCTAACCTTATGCCAGTTGGAAAAGACATGCAGGTAAGCAATCTTAAGCGCTTGATTAGCCAGATTGTACTTGGGATGACTCTGGTACAGGCTATTTGTCTCTTCGACCTTAAGTTTAGCCTGATTTTGGTTGGAATGATGCTAGTTCTGAGCCTTGTTTACCTACCAGCCAAGCTTAAGAAGATGATTGACTAACACCTATTAAATAAGTTAAAATAGAAACGAATGACTAAAGAAAAAGGAGATGCCTAGGTGACATCAACAGATAAAGATTTGAGCCTGACTCCTCTCAAAGGAAATAGTGGTAAGGCCTATATGGGAACTTACCCAAACGGAGATCGCGTCTTTGTGAAGATGAATACAACACCAATCTTGGCAGCTCTTGCCAAGGAACAGATTGCACCACAGCTCTTGTGGGCTAAGCGTCTGGGAAATGGTGACATGATGAGTGCACAGGAGTGGCTTGATGGTCGTATTTTGACCAAACATGACATGAACAGTAAACAGATTATCCAAATTCTTGGTAATTTGCACCGCTCTAAACACTTGGTTAATCAACTCTTGCAGTTGGATTATCATATTGAAAATCCTTTCGATCTTCTACACGAGTGGGAGGAAAATGCCGCTTACCAATTGCGTGAAAATGGCTTCCTTCAAGACGTTGTTAGAGATTTGAAACGTCATCTTCCAGAGTTTCGTGCGGAAATTGCAACAATTGTTCACGGAGATGCTCGTCATAGTAACTTTGTCATCACAACCTCAGGATTGATTTATTTGGTTGATTGGGATTCTGTACGTCTAACAGATCGTATGTATGATGTGGCGCAGATCCTCAGCCATTACATTCCATTGGCACATTGGCCACAGTGGTTGTCATACTATGGCTATAAGAACAACGACCTTGTGATGGACAAGATTTATTGGTATGGGCAGTTTTCATATTTGACACAGATTTCAAAATTCTTTGATAGTCGTGATATGGAACATGCCAACCGAGAAATTTATGAACTTCGTAAATTCAGAGAGACCTTGCACAGATATTAGAAAGTAGACATGCGAGTTAGAAAACGTAAAGGTGCAGAGGAACACCTAGCTAACCATCCTCAGTACGTTATCCTTGAGCCGGAGGCTGCTAAAGGTAAGTGGCATGAGCTTTTTGGTAATGACAATCCTATCCATATCGAGGTAGGATCTGGTAAAGGGGCCTTCATTACTGGTATGGCCCAACAAAACCCTGACATCAACTACATTGGTATTGATATTCAGCTGTCTGTATTGAGCTATGCCTTGGATAAGGTTTTGGCTTCGGGTGCTGAAAATGTCAAACTCTTGCGCGTGGATGGTTCAGCCTTGACCAATTATTTTGAAGATGGCGAAGTGGATATGATGTATCTGAATTTCTCAGATCCATGGCCTAAGAGTCGCCACGAGAAACGTCGTTTGACATACAAGACTTTCCTAGATACTTATAAGCAAATTTTGCCTGAAAATGGAGAGATTCACTTTAAGACAGACAATCGTGGACTTTTTGAATACAGTTTGGCGAGCTTTTCACAGTATGGAATGGTTCTCAACAAAGTTTGGTTGGACCTTCATGCCAGTGATTATGAAGGCAACGTCATGACTGAATACGAGCGTAAGTTCTCAGAAAAAGGTCAGGTCATCTATCGAGTAGAGGCCCAGTTTAAAGATTAACTCTTGAAAACTTGATTAAAAATAACGATTAGCCTATTGATGGCTAATCGTTTGATGTGGAGAGGTCGCATAGAGGCCGAGTGCGCACGCTTGGAAAGCGTGTAGTCCTTAACGGGGCTCGGGGGTTCGAATCCCCTCCTCTCCTTTGAGAAATAGACAAAGTGTCCCTTCCGTTTTAGAAGGGACACTTTTTAGGTATAGTAATAAAAAAGAAGATGGTTTTAACAGCTTTTTATGATAGGAGGACTCAATCCTTAGTCCCAAGGCCTCTGAATCCCTGCTACCCAACCAGTACAGAGGGCGCTAGTAATGTTAAAGCCACCAGTATGGGCATTGATGTCAAGGACCTCTCCTGCAAAGTGTAGGTGAGGGACTTTTTTACTTTCTAGAGTCTTGGGATTAATTTCCTTAAGGTCAACGCCACCTTTAGTCACAAAGGATTTGGCAAGTGACATTTTACCTGTGATTGGAATTTCCATGCCCTTAAGCTGACTGATAATGTTTTCTAAGTCTTTGGGATGCAGTTGTTTAACCTTGCTATCAGCCTTGTCTTCTGCTAGGAATTCAGCGACACGCTCAGGCACTAGACCTTTGAGAGTATTTTTAACAGATTTCTCGCGATTCTCCTCAAAGTAGATTTTGAGATTTTCTTGGCTTTGGTTAGGAAGAAAATCTAGATGGGCTATCTCACCACCCTTGACAAAACTGGAAAGACGTAGGGCAGCTGGGCCAGATAGGCCAAAATGGGTGAAGAGAAGGTCATGGGTAATCTTGTGCTTGCCATAGGACAGAGTGACATCATCAAGAGAAATTCCTTGTAAGGCCTTGTGGGGGAAGTCGGTTAGGAGTGGACTTTCCGCAGCTTCAAGATCAGTGACCTGGAGCTTAAAATGGCGGGCAATATCATGTCCAAAACCAGTTGAACCAGTCGATGGATAAGATTTTCCTCCAGTTGTAACGATGAGTTTATCACTGGTAAAAGTCTGGTCCGAAGACTTAACTTGGAATTGCTCATCAACCTTTTTGACGGAGACAACTTCTGTATTGGTGAGGATGCTAGCACCAAGTTCCTGAATCTTATTTTCCAGAGCTTGGATGATGGTCCGTGATTTATCTGTCTTAGGGAAGACACGTCCGTGATCCTCAACCTTTAGTTTGACACCATTGTCCTCGAAAAAAGCAATGATATCGTGGTTATCAAATTGTGAAAAGACGCTATAGAGGAAACGGCCATTACCTGGAATACCTGCTAGAAGATCGTCTAAAGTCCCGTTGTTAGTAACATTACAACGTCCACCACCAGTACTAGCCAGCTTCTTTCCGAGACGTTTATTTTTTTCAATTAGAAGGGTTTGTTGGCCGTAGAAGGCTGAGGCAATGGTCGCCATCATGCCAGCAGGCCCCCCACCAATAACGATAGTATCAAAATGTTTCATGCCTTTATTTTAGCATAATTTAAAAAGGGAGAATAGTTTGTAAATGGTCAGTTTTTTTAGATAATTTATGTTAGAATAGGAGTAGAAGTTTAAATTAGAATAGTTATTAACTATGGAGGAAAATATCGTGTCTGAAAATAACATGAAACACCGTTCATCTGTCTACGATAGTATGGTTAAATCACCTAACCGTGCCATGCTTCGTGCGACTGGGATGACGGATGATAGTTTTGAAAAGCCTATTGTTGGGGTTATCTCAACTTGGGCTGAGAACACACCATGTAATATCCACTTGCACGGTTTTGGTCAAATTGCCAAAGAAGGTGTTAAAGACGCGGGTGCTTGGCCAGTTCAATTTGGTACGATTACTGTTGCAGATGGTATTGCCATGGGGACACCAGGAATGCGTTTCTCATTGACATCTCGTGATATCATCGCTGACTCAATCGAAGCAGCTATGGGTGGTCACAACGTCGATGCCTTTGTTGCTATTGGTGGATGTGATAAGAACATGCCTGGTTCTATGATTGCCATTGCTAACATGGATATTCCAGCGATTTTTGCCTATGGTGGTACCATTGCACCAGGTAACCTTAACGGTAAGGATATCGACTTGGTTTCTGTTTTCGAAGGTATCGGTAAATGGAACCACGGTGATATGACCGCAGAAGAGGTTAAAGATCTTGAATGTAATGCCTGCCCTGGCCCTGGTGGTTGTGGTGGTATGTATACTGCCAACACAATGGCGACAGCAATCGAAGTAATGGGGATGAGCCTTCCAGGATCATCATCTCACCCTGCAGAATCAGCTGAGAAGAAAGCAGATATCGAAGAAGCAGGTCGTGTAGTTGTTAAGATGCTTGAACTAGGTCTTAAGCCATCAGATATCTTGACACGTGAAGCCTTTGAAGATGCCATCACTGTCACAATGGCACTTGGTGGTTCAACAAATGCGACACTTCACTTGCTTGCTATTGCTCATGCAGCTAACGTTGATTTGACACTTGAAGATTTCAACGATTTCCAAGAGCGTGTGCCTCACTTGGCTGACTTGAAACCTTCAGGTCAATATGTCTTCCAAGATCTTTACAATGTTGGTGGTGTACCAGCCGTTATGAAATACCTTCTTAAGAATGGTTTCCTTCACGGTGATCGTATCACATGTACTGGTAAGACTGTTGCAGAAAACTTGGAGGCCTTCGATGATTTGACACCAGGTCAAAAAGTCATCATGCCGCTTGAAAATCCTAAACGTGCTGATGGTCCATTGATTATCTTGAAAGGTAACTTGGCTCCAGAAGGTGCGGTTGCCAAAGTATCAGGGGTTAAAGTTCGTAACATCACTGGTCCTGCTAAAGTATTTGACTCAGAAGAAGATGCCATCGAAGCAGTTCTTTCTGATGAAATCGTTGATGGCGATGTAGTTGTTGTACGTTTTGTAGGTCCTAAGGGTGGTCCTGGTATGCCAGAAATGTTGTCATTGTCTTCAATGATCGTTGGTAAAGGTCAAGGGGACAAGGTTGCCCTCTTGACAGATGGACGTTTCTCAGGTGGTACTTACGGACTCGTTGTTGGTCACATTGCTCCTGAAGCTCAGGTTGGTGGACCTATTGCCTACCTCCGTACAGGTGATATGGTTACAGTTGACCAAGATACCAAAGAAATTACGATGCACGTTTCAGACGAAGAGTTGGCGAAACGTAAAGCGGAAACTGAGTTGCCACCACTTTATAGCCGTGGTGTCCTCGGTAAATACGCTCACATCGTTTCTTCAGCGTCACGTGGTGCCGTTACCGACTTCTGGAATATGGATAAATCAGGTAAAGCCTAATGAAATGATATCAACAAAATCACACCGGACATTTGTTCGATGTGATTTTTTGATATTAATTTCTAAGACAGTTGTTGGCAGTGTGATGACAAGTAATGGTTTGTCTGTTGTTACTCTAGTAAAAAACCGGTTGGAAATGTCCAACCGGTTTTCCTTTTATTTTCCGCCTCGAGGTGAGATACCAAGAGCGATACGTCCATAACGACTGATGCGTGTCATCTTCCAGACCGGTGAATAAGTGGTTTCCACCTTGACAGAGTTAATACCGTCAATGGATTTTAGCTTTTCAGCGATTTCATAAGGCATAGTCTCTTCACAGCCACAACCAGTATCAGTAAAGGTCATAAGGAAGTAGCAGTGGCCATTTTCATCGACAGTGATTTCATAAATCAAACCAAGGTTGTAAATGTCTAGCTCAATCTCAGAATCGAATACAGTGGTCATTTGTTCGACGATTGGCTCTAAGAAGGGCTGGGCCAAATCATTGACCTTAATATCATCACGGAAGTTTTTCATAGGACTCGTTCTTTCTATTTTGCTTTTGTTTATTATGGCATAATTTAGGGCTTTTTTCAATCTCGGATGGCAATATGAGGCTTTAGTATGCGAGTAAAGTAACAATAAAAAAACTCCAACAGTCAAACCGTTGAAGATAATGTGATTTATGCTTCAATATCAAGTCGTTTTGCAACCAAGGTTGCTCGAATACCATCAAAAATTGGAGCAAGAATGAAAATCCCAAACCTTGTGGAATTGTTCCCACCATTCCTAGATACAACAGATCTGATACCGACCAAACCCAATTTGGAAGTACCGATTGTTTAAGTCAAAGACTTTCCTTCTATATACATTTATACCCACACATAGTTTACCAAAAGCTTAGCTTCCTATCAAGTAAATTGTTTGAAGAGTGAAAGGAAAAAAGTCCTTCAGGTATCCAGAATAACTAGTCAAATTGACAGAAAGGAGTGATTGTGATATTCTCATAGTAAGACATTTCAAGAGAAAATGAGGCTATTATGAGTATTGAAAAGACAGTCAGCGAGATTGCTGAAATCCTTGGTGTTAGTCGTCAAGCAGTCAATAATCGTGTCAAACAACTTCCAGAAGAAGATCTAGAAAAAAATGCTAAAGGGGTTACTGTCGTTAAACGCAGTGGCTTAATTAAGTTGGAGGAAATTTACAAGAAAACCATCTTTGACGATGAGCCAATCGATGAAGAAACAAAACAACGTGAGTTGCTGGAGATTCTTGTAGACGAGAAAAACTCTGAGATTGCCCGTCTCTATGCTCAGTTGAAGGCTAAGGACGAGCAGTTGTCTAACATGGATGACCAATTGCGTGTCAAAGACGTTCAAATCGCCGAAAAGGACAAGCAAATCGATCAACAGCAACAATTGACCTTGACTGCTATGAAGGACAAGGAAGAGCTTAAACTGGAACTTGATGAGGCTAAGGTTGAGGTTGACGAAGCCAAGGCCCAAGTGGAAGAAATCCAGACCAAACAAGAAGAAGCTTCTAAAAAAGGTTTCTTTGGACGTCTATTTGGAAAATAAAAAAGAAGCTGGGACTCAGTCTCAGCTTTAACTATTGTAGGAGATAAAGATGGAAAATGTAGAAACTTATATTGCCTTTGATTTGGAATTCAACACGGTGGATGGCGTTAGCCATATCATCCAGGTGTCAGCTGTTAAGATGGACCGGCATGAGGAAGTGGGACAGTTTGACTCTTTCGTCTATTCGGATGTTCCTTTGCAGTCCTTTATCAATGGTTTGACAGGGATTACAGCTGATAAGATTGCCAAGGCACCGAAATTAGAGTCCGTTCTAGCGGATTTTAAGGCATTTGTTGGTGATACACCACTTATCGGTTACAATGCCCTTAAGTCGGATTTGCCTATTCTAGCTGAAAATGGTTTAGATTTGGAAGAGCAATATGCTTTAGATGTTTTCGATGAGGCCTTTGACCGTCGTGCTTCTGATTTGAACGGTATTGTTAACCTCAAGTTGACTAGTGTGGCAGATTTCTTTGGAATCAAGGGACACGGTCATAACAGCTTGGAGGATGCTCGTATGACCGCACAGATTTACGAGAAGTTTCTCGAATTAGATGAGAATGCCAAACTTTTGGAGCAACAGGAAGAAGTCAGTAACAATCCTTTTGCTGCCTTAGGTTTGGGTGGCCTTTTCGACTAGGGCTTTACAGAAGCTGTAAAGGGTGTAAAGAGTGATAGCTAACTTTTTCTGTAAGAAAAGAAAATCCTCTAGGGTTAGGGCTTGCATATTACCTTGCGTTATAAGGTAGAATCTAGGTATCAAGGGTGGCCAAAGTCCTCCTTTGATAGAAAATCTTAAAAGGAGGTGACTGAGATGTCGCAGTTTTCAACAGGAGAGTTGGCTAAGGCAGCAGAAGTGTCTGTTAGGACTGTCCAGTACTATGATCAACGTGGTATTTTGACGCCATCTGAAGTCACAGAAGGTGGTCGGAGAATCTACCACGACTCAGATTTGGAACGCCTGCAAGTCATTTGTTTCTTAAGAGATTTGGATTTCTCAATTAATCAAATCAAAAAACTCTTGCAAGAGGAGAATAGGGAACAGGTTTTAGAGCTTTTGTTGACAGATCAAATCGAGAGCTTGGAAAAGTCTTCAGAGGAAATAGAGGTCAAACTAAAACGTGCCCGTCACTTGCAAAAAGCAACTGCTAAACGACATCAACTTTCGTTGGAAGATTTGTCAGACATTTCACGTCTTATGGAAAATCAAAAATCATGGCGTCATTTGCAGTTGAGAATATTTGGGAGCATCAGTCTAGCGAGTCTTCTTTATATCATAGCCCTACTGATAGTCATTTATTATTTTAAGGATCCTAGAGGTTTGTTTGTTGTCTGTCCTGCTTATATTATAGTAGTGAATTTAGTGATGTTTCACTATAGAAAGCAGTTTGAATACCTTTGTCCTAATTGTCATAGGACCTTTGATCCAAGTTTTAAAGAATTTGCCATTGCCGGACATACACCAAGGACTCGTAAGTTGACTTGTCCTCATTGTCATGTAAAGACCTACTGTTTGGAGTTGGCTAAGACTAAAACGAAATAAATTTATCGAATATAAAAAAACGCTTGAGAATTACTTCTCAGGCGTTTTTAGCTTATTCAACTGAACTTAGAGCTTCGAGCATATTAAGCTTGGCTAGGCGGTTATTAACAACGAAGCCAAGGATAATAAGAATGAAGCCGATAAGAACAGCTGGTAGAAGGTAAGTAGCCAATCCGATCGATGGATCAAACATGATACGATCTGGCGGAATGATGCTTACCATATATTGGTGGAGTGCTTGTCCAAGACCAAACCCTACGAAGATACCGATGATAGACAGGTAAATAGTTTCACGATAGATGTAGAGGGATACTTCATTATTGTAGAAACCAAGAACCTTAACGGTTGAAAGTTCGTGGATACGTTCTGAAACGTTGATGTTAGTTAGGTTATAGAGAACAACCACAGCAAGGAGAATGGAAACCGTAATCAAAATACCAATAACCTGTGTCAATGAATTGACCATAGTGCTGATTTGCAGTTTAAGGTTATTGTTTTGAACAACACCGTAAACATTTGGCAAGTTGATGAATTTGGCTGCCATATTTTCAACATTTTGCTTAGTTGGTTCAGCGAGAGTAACAAGGTTGGCATTATTCACTGAAGGTGTCCCAAAAGCTTTTTGGTAGTAGCTAGCATTCATAAAGAGAAAATGCCCCATGTACATTTCAGTGATACCAGCTATCTTAATCTTGACAGATTCATCCTGACTGTTTTGCACAGTAATGGTATCTCCGACCTTGAGGTTTAGAAGTTTTGCCATTTTTTCAGAGATAATTGCTCCGTCATTAGATAGCCTTAGAGTCTTATTGCGGTCTCGGTCATGTAAGCTAACGTAACTGTCAATGAGTTTTTCGTCACGGTCGTTAAAGACAAGGGTTGAGATTTCTTGGGTGTCCTTATTGGTACCGGCAATTTTTTGCAAGGTTTCAAAATGGACATTCAAGTATTCTTTGACGTCTTTGCCATCGAGGAGTTTAGTGAGTTCCTCATCCAGAGCACTTGACGCATTTGGTTGCTTGGCAACAATCATATCATAGTGAATGATGTCTTCAAACTGTTGCTGGTTAAGGTTAGATACAGAAGATCGAATTCCTAAACCTGCGAAGAGAAGTGCAATAGAACCTGCGACACCAAAGAGGGTCATAAACATCCGTTGCTTATAGCGGAAAATATTACGCATGGTAACTTTTTCCGTAAAGCTGAGACGTTTCCAAAGCGGTGTGATGCGCTCTAGGACAATCTTAGCTCCTGCTCGAGGTGGTTTTGGAAGGAGGAGTTGGGAAGGTTTTTCCCAGAGCTCTTTCTTGGCGACCACAAAGGCAGGTAGCACAGCAGATAAGAGACCTAAAAGGAAGGCCACAAGGGTAAGTCCTAAGTAGAAGTGCAATTCAAAAGCAGGAAGCTGCAAATCGCTCTTATAAGTGTTGTGAATTAGAATCGGAAGTAGTGTATGACCGGTAATAACACCTGCGGTTGTACCAGTAATACTCGTTATCAAACCATAAATGACGAATTTATGGATAATTCGCGAATTACTGTAGCCTAGGGCGTTGAAAATACCAGCCTTACCACGCTCTTCTTCAACAAAGCGTCCCATGGTTACAAAGGTAACCAAAGCTGCCATAAAGTAGAGAGCGACAGGGAAGATGTTACTCACATCGTGAATGATGTTAATATTACTTTCATAAGCAACATATCCCTCGGAACCCGGAATCTCTCGACGCGAGTAGAATTGATAGCTGGGCGCTGGTAAATTATCAACCATTGCTTGACTTTCTTCGAGTTCTTTTTGCTTGGCTTCAATCTTGGTAGTAGCTTCTTTGACACTAGCAGCTTCAGCAGCGTTGCTTGTAGCCATTTGCTGGGTCTGTGCGAGAGCTGTTTCAAGTTCTTGTTTAGCTTGAGTAATTTGAGCTTGAGACTGAGACTTGATCTCAGTTAGGCGTTTCTCAGGTTCATCTTTAAAGAGTTTCTTAAGTTCAGCCTTTCGTTCAGAAATCTTATTTGCGTATTCCTCACTAAAAGGACTAACATTTTCCAAATCCTTGTAGCGGATGCGGGCAATCATGTAATCATTAGAGGTGAAGTCCGTCTCTGGCACAATGGCGTAGCCATCTAGTTTCCCCGTACCAGCGCTGGCATTACCAAGACGGTTCCTAGAGAGAAGTTCAGAGGAATTAACAAAACCAGTAATGGTATATGTTTGTTCCTTTAACTGTTTTTGCCCTGAGCTATCTACTGGCTCAGAAAAGTTAATCTTATCTCCGACGCTATATTCCTCTTTATAAGTTGAGGAAAGAGCGATTTCCCCGTCCTTGGTAGGAAGTTTCCCCTCAATAAGGTCGTAAGTGGAGATTTTCTTAGGTTTAGAGAAGATACGAAATGCCGTATTCGTCCCCTTGACGACAGCATCTTTGAAATAACCATACTCGATGTCTACATTCTTCTTTTTAATTGTATTGAGAAGGTCCTGATCGGTTTGGTTGATACTGTAAGTGCTGATTAAGCTCAAGTCAGCTGTTTGATGCGTCTTGAAGAAGTGTTCCCCAGTTTTCTTCATATTAGGAGAAGTTACTTTAAGACCAATCAAGGCAAAGGATCCCAGTGCCATAAGTAAGGCAATCGAGAGCATACGCCCTTTAGAAGCTACAAAGGTTCGCCAAACATCTTTCCAATAAGTTGTTTTTTTCATGACGTTGCTCCTTTCTAGTATTCCAAGTCCTCGATTTTTTGTGGATTAGGATTAAGTTCCACACTCTTAATCTTGGCATCGTGCATTCGAATGACACGATCGGCAATTGGAGCTAGAGAAGCATTATGGGTAACGATAATAACAGTTGTTCCCTGTTTGCGAGCCATTTCTTGAAGGAGGGTCAGGATTTGTTTCCCTGTTTGATAATCCAGAGCCCCTGTTGGTTCATCACAAAGAAGAATCTTTGGATTTTTGGCAACGGCGCGTGCAATAGCGACACGTTGTTGCTCCCCACCAGATAGTTGTGATGGGAAGTTGTCTAAGCGGTCTCCCAAACCGACTTCGACGAGTGTTTGAGTAGCATCTTTAGCGTTTGGAACGATTTCAGATGCTAGTTCGACGTTTTCCCTGGCCGTAAGGTTAGAAACTAAGTTGTAAAATTGGAACACAAAGCCAACGTCCTCACGACGATAGGTTGTAAGTTCTTTGGCTGTGTATTCAGAGATATCCTTACCATCAATAATGACGCGGCCTTCGTCATTGGTGTCCATACCACCTAAGATGTTAAGAACGGTTGATTTCCCAGCGCCAGAGGCACCAAGAATAACGACAAGCTCCCCTTTTTCGATATCAAAGCTTACGTCGTTGTTTGCGATAATTTCCAGATCACCGGTTTTATAGCGTTTATAGCTATGCTTCATTTGAATATAAGCCATGAATTTCCCTTTCATACGAAAATAATGATGCTGATAATTACCTATCTTTCCGTACTCTATTGTAACGGATTTTCCTTGGAATATCTAGGTTTTGAGGGAAAAAAAGGTTTAAAAGTAGAGAAGTTCTTCTTACATGTGACAGAAATGTGGACGAAGCGCTTACATATGAGAAAATACTATTTCAAATGAGCTTTGAGTAAGGTGAAGATTTGGTGAAATAGTTATAAAGTTAGGTAATTTTTAGTCGTTTACAGAGTGGATATACTATTTTTTTTCAATTTCCATAATTATCGGAGAGTTTAGGTCGGTAAATACTTCATCATAGGGGTGCCAAAGGGGACCTAATTTTCCGTCAAAGTTGATGATAGATAAAGAGTTTTTTCATAGTTTCTAGCAATGACGTATCCAGAATACGGACATTTTTTTGAATTTGGAGGATACATTTTCTATATGGGGAAAGTTATTTATGGGGAAATAGAGGGCTTTTCGCAATGATTTTTTGTGTGTTAGTTATTTTTAAAGAAGTTGTAAACACCTTAAAAATATATATCTAAATGAGAGATGTGCATCTTTAGGATTAGTTATTTATTATGGGATGTTCCATAAAGTTACCCTTAAATCCTTTTGTTGTGGCATTCTTTTGACTAATAGAGGAATTCTAGTTCCTAATCTTATTTTAGGATGTTTAGAATTCGACTTCCTGTCTCAAGAATTCTTTTTTATAGTTACATTTAAAGTGTTTGGACAGAATTTTGCTATCCGATAAAATTTTTGGGAAGATGAGTCAGCAAAAGTGCTTTCTGAAGAATCTGTCTAAAAAATAACTATTATTTCCCTAAGTACTACTTAAAGAAATTACCATTTGCATAACGTAAAAAAGCTAATCTGATAATAGATTAGCACCAATTTTAAGACATGAAGTTGTCATTTGTTTAAAATGCTTAAAAATTAAAGAAACGCTTGAAATCAAGAGGATTGCATGCTAATATTGTTATCTGGGTGAAGGGGTGGTCAAACAGCTCAACCAACCTTTTGCCTCCTACAGCAGTAAATAGGACGCCTTGTTAGCCAGTTAGAGCTAACCAAATAAATAGTGAGGGATTTATGATTAAGAACAAAGATAATGGTTTTATCGGCAAAGCAATAATCAGCTTAATTGCTACTTTGGGGACTCTGGCTCTATTCATGGGTACCAGTGGGGCCTCGGCTGACGTCAAAGAAACTCCTAAACTTGATTTAGATGCCAATATGACTAAGGTTCAAACCGTTAGTGATGAAGACTTGAAGAATCATGATGGGCAAGCTCAGGATACGAAGAAGCAAGAAACACCTGGACAAAAACAGCCAGAAACTGAAGAATCTAAGACTACAGATGAGGAAACTCCTGACTACATCGTTATCACCGAGGTAGTGGATTCGTCGGAGCATAAGCAAGACTCTAATCAAGTGGTTGATGGAGTAGCTCAAACGCTTGACCCAGGCTTGTTGAATGAGATTTTAGCTCAAACTAGCGAGGTTGGAGAATATCAGATTTATGTCAAGAATGATGATGAACTATTAATCTCAGGACCTGTACCTTCCCAAACAGCGAATGAAGATGTGAATTACCCTACTTTAGAAAGTTCATTGGATTCAGCGAGTATTTACTTAGGTCAAAAGAATCGTTATAAATTGGCAAACGAAGAAGACGCACAGTCAGGTCTTGCTTTGGTTGAAGAATAAAATTTTTATATGACTAACACAAAAAGACTTGGATTTCTTGTCCAAGTCTTTTGTATGTTATGACTGAGTTGCTAGATGAGTATATAGAAAAAGGAACCGTGAGATTCCTTTTCGTTTTTTAGAATGGCAATTTACCTGCAAAGGCACCCATTGATTTTTTAGTCGCTTCGTCAATTTGTTCAAGAGCATTGTTAAGTGCTTGAACAGTCATATCTTGGAGTGTTTCCACATCATCAGGATCTACGACAGCATCAGCGAAAGTGATGTTAACTACTTTTTTGTCACCAGTTAATTCAGCAACTACCAAGTCTTGTGCTGATTTTCCAGTGAAAGTTGTAGCAGCCAATTCAGCTTGACTTTTTTCCATTTGTTTCTGAAGCTTTTGAGCTTGCTTCATCATGTTTTGCATGTTCATCATAATATTTTCTAGATTCCTTTCATACCAAGGGTTTAGCCCCTGTTTGTTACTTTTTGATGCCTTATTTTGCCTTATTCTTTAAAAATTATCAAAGGCAGAAGCTACCTCTTTTTGTTGAGTTGGGAATAAATGTGAGTATACATTTATTGTTGTGTTGATAGAGCTGTGTCCAAGACGTTTCATAAGTGTGAAGAAAATATAGTCTTTTCCCTCTCCATTTCTAAGACCTTGTGAGACGAGAAAGGCTGCATGAGAATGTCTAAAATCATGATTACGAATCAGTTTTAAATTTTTAGGCATGCGTTTTTTCAGTTTTGTCCTGAAATTAGAAATATCTGGACTGGTTAGAACCTCTGGTGAGTTTTGGAAAATCTGTAAAGAGTCAGTGTTGTCTGTAAAAGCCTTGAGTAGTTCAAATTGCTTTGCTTTCCAACTTTTTAGCTCTTCTACAAAAGCATTGTGAATGTATATGCGTCTGTTAGATTGAGTAGTCTTAACAGTTCCAATATGAACCTCACTATTTCGGTAGTATGCTGAAAATTTTACATCAACGTATTTTTCATCAAGGTTGATCTGCTCCCAAGTAAGTGCTAGTGCCTCACCAATTCGAACACCAGTATACATCAATAACCGATATAAAAGCTGGTATTGATATTCTGATTCCTCAAAAAGTGAATCAAATCGTTTAAATTGTTCAGGTGTATAGTAGGCCATTTCTTTGTGTTGTTGTGGCAAACGACGCAGACCATCACAAGGATTGTTCGTTCTAATGCCATTGGTTACAGCAATATCAAACAGTTTATGAACAAAGATTATTTGTTGATTAATGTGTGAATTGGTTAGTGTGCCACCTTTTACGCTAGGTTGTTTTCTTAACCAGTCACGATATTGCTTGATATCTTGAAGCGAGACCTCTTTCATATTAGCATTCTTAAAATACTTAGAGACGTACATCCGATAATAAGATTTTTGACTGTCGATAGTACCTCTTTTATTACCTCGGATTTCATCTTCTTCTTTGACAAGAGAGTAGAGGTAAGCTACAGAGACTTTGTCTTTGTGTCCCACTTGATGAAGTTTATTGATACGGTAATCAGCTTCATAACGTTCAGCTTCTTTACGTGATTTGAAATTTGTTTTTCTGTGACGCTTTTGACCGCCTGTTATAGCGTCATAACCATCACTAAGATCCACCTTCCATTTTTTATTTTTTTGTCTAGTTACTGCCATGTGTAATCTCCTTACTCATTAACAGTATCTTCCAGTACGGGATTAATTATATCATGTTTAGCGGATAACTCAACACCTAGAATGTCTTCAATGGTTTTTAAAGGGACACGTCCCACCTTTTTATTTCCATACCACTCAAAGCCATCTTGTAGGAGCTTTTGTTTGGCTTTTCTGATCAACTTGCTAGCCTGTGCATCGGTATATCCTGTAAGGATCATTAGTTCAATTTTATCTACAATTTGAATCATTTACTTATCCTCTTTTCTATCTTTCTGATGTCGTCGAGAGTCTAAATACTTAGCAAAAAAATAGGTTTTGTTCATTAACAGTCCCAAAAGATAAGGGTTATCTGTTCGTGCATACCTCACGAGTGTATTAAACTCTGTAAAGTTGTGTTCTTCTATAATATCAATAATTAAGGATAAAAAATTATCTGTATTACTGTTGACTAAAAATTTATCAAGCTCAAAACCACAACCTGATTCGATATCATTGATGTTATAGGGTGTCTTCTCTGGATTTTCAGCATGAGTAAAATAGTCATACATGCCTTTGGGTGACATTATAGGTTCAACATGGGATGGACCATTTAATTTTTCTTTGATTAGTTCTGATACTTGAGAATAGCTCTTTAAGGACTCAAAGTATAGGGCACCATGCTTGTGTGCTTTTTTGAACTCACCAGTTTCCTTATTGATATCTTTATCATGCCATGGACTGAGTACAAAAGGTATATGTAACTCTTCAAGGATTTCTAGGTAATTATGGGGTGTACTTTCTTTATAAATCAGGAAAGCCCATTTGTTTGACCGTTTTTCTTTTGGCAATAGTATTATCCTTCCTATGATTATTGATTATTGGTGTAATGGGGGTCGTAGTAGCCCCATTACACAGTAAAAATGTTATTTGAAAAGGCAGTACACTTGGCTTTCACTACGTGAGCCAGGCACTGCCCTATTATTAACGTTTAGTTCCTTTAAACCAGAGCTTATTTCCCACCCTTAGAGGTGTGGAAAAATAGTAGTTGGGGTTATAATTGGAGATTTCTTCTTTGATATGTTCTTCCATATCTTTCAAAAGTTTTTGAGCTTGTTGAGTTCTAGGCAACTTTAAGAAAATAGAAACCTCTTCTTGATGGATATCGACAGTGCATTTCCTAACGGATTGGTTAAATTCACTCAAAACAGGATTGAATCGTGTAATGGTTTGGTTTTCGATTGTTACGATAGGTTCAGAGTATTCGACTTGTTTAAGAAATTGACGCATTCGGATGGTTTGATAGACTGACTTGAAGTAATTCCAAAGGGAATCTTTAGCAATCCGATAAAGTAGTTGACCGATTACCAAAATTGAGGAGATAGCTAGGATAGAGATTGAAAAAACTAAGATGACTTGTTTGATATTATCTAGACTATCATTGATTAGGATAAAAGAGTTATTATATTGAGATAGGCCACTCAGTTCGATAGCTTGATAAAATAATCCTAAACAGAACTGTGCTAAGAAACAAATCAAACCTATGATGGTGAGATTTATGATAAGGTTGTAAGTTTTTTGGAAGAATGATTTTTTCATATTTATAAGATACCTTTCTTAGTGTAATAGGTTGGACAGAGCAAAGGTAGGACTTGATAAGGGTGTTCGTTATCGATGATTTGAATTAACCCAGTTCCTTTTCCTATTGGGATGACTATACCCTCAGGGTCAAGATCTGGAAATAGGAATTGCGTAGTTTTCTTATTGATATTTCCAATTTGAATGAGTACATTTAACTGTTCACGAACGGATACAGGGATGGTATTATGGTCAAAACGCTGACTTACCAGCAGTAAGTGAACTTTTGTCGCTCTACCTAAAAGGGCAATTTGGGACATGAGAGAAAAGAAGGAATCTTTGATTGTCTTATTAACACCCTCTGACAAAGCTAGGACCTCATCAATCACGATAGTTAGATGGTCGAAGTGCTGATTTGGATTGTTATATAGAATCTCTTGCCTTTGTTGGATAAGGTTAAGGCAATCACTAAGATTTTCATTGATTTCAGACACAAAATCTGATTTAGAGCGGTTTCGTTTAGGATGGATAACGGCAATGCCATTTTCTCTTGCCCATCGTGATGGGGTATCAAACTTTGGGTCTATTATAATAAGGTCAGAGATCTGTTTGAGGTGACTAAGAAGATAGGTCAGGGTGTATGACTTTCCTGAGCCACTATTGCCGGCAATGGCTAGAGAAGTGACGTTATTATAATCTAGGACAAGATTTTTCATGATTGGAATAATGTCTTCCTCGTGACTCTTAGTGAAGCTGTCTAAATCAGAGATGATAAGTCGTTCGGAGACCCCTAATTTCCATGGAAAGAAGAGACCACGTTGAACATGAATATCATTAGTGTCAAGAGCCATAAAATAAGCAGAGTTTTGCTTTAGCAAAGTATATCGTGGGTACAATGATGCGTTAGCAATTAGGAAGATTTTTTGGTAGAGTTCATCGTCGATAATATAGCCAGCAGGCAAGCGAGGAAGAAATAGAAAACCTTCGTCCATAATTTTGCAGTCAAAACTGTTAGTGTAGCTTGTCTCACCTTGCATTAGAGTACCGAGCCCCATGTTAAGACTCTGGAGAAGGTATTGTTCTAGTTCTCGTTTTGTCATTACTTAACCTCCGTGATTCCGTCTGCTTTAAAATAAACATTGTAACCAACCTCACAAGCTTGAAGGTTATCAAATGTAACCATGGTCATATAAGGTGGAAGAGTTACCTCAGAGTTAAATTTCACAGTGAATGGAGGAAGCCCTTTTTGTGAAAACCAAGCTTTATAAGCGATTATCTCCCCAGTAGGCTGGTTGTCCTCAAACCGAATCTGTGGTTCTAATTCAGTGCTTAAGCAGTAAATAGCTTGCTTCTTGTCGATATATTCAGTTGCAGTATTGGCTGAGTAGCCACTTTTGCGATTACGTGTTTTCATGTGTAATACCTCGTTTTTAAATTTCGTCTTAGCTAAGAACAAATATAGTCTATAATATTTGAATTAGTTAAACTGTCATAATTTTTGATAGTTTATAATGGATGTTATGATATAAGACACGCTAATTCTGAAAGCCAATCAGTTAATTTTTCGGCGATTTGGTAGGAAGTTTCTTCTTCAGGAAATTCCGGAATAAATTGAGATAATGATTGTAATAATGGATTTCGATAGGTGTTTATGAATTTAGATATAGTTGAGTGGTTTATTTGTCCATTGAGTTTATTTACTAGAGTTTTCTTTAGTATAGTTTGGTCAAAACAAGAATCTATTATAACCGTCATAATAATGGCTTCGATTAGTTGTAATTCAAAGTCTTGGCTTGGGAAAAACAATTCTTTTGGTGTTTTGTAATTAAGAGAGGCTTGGAAGGCAAGCGAGGCATTGAAACTAAGATTTCTTTTTCCCTTGATAATTTGACCAACAGTTGTTTCTGAAAGAAGTTCAATATCATCAGCTGAGTAGTCATATGCAATTTGATTCTGTAAGATTTTTAAATCTGTCATTTTTTGTTTGATAGCTTTACCTAATAATTTAGTGTAGAGTTTTTTAATTACGTTTGAATAAGTCATTTTTCTTTCCTTTGCGTCCAGGGACGGAAAGAAACTAGTATAGTTTGACCGATAAAGGTATGAAAAAGCACACCAAATAAAACGGTGAAACTTTTTACATAGATTGAGACAATTAAATAAGTCTATGTTTGAGTTTCAATCCGTCCATTTGATGCGCATCAGGTAGGACATAATATTTTTTTGAAAGACTTATCTATATACAATTTGAATTTGTATTTTCTTAAATCTTTCATGTATAATTAAAACAAAAGATGGTTTCATTGTAAGCCTGGGATTGAGGGAACTTTTATGGGAGACAATATTTATTATCAACAGAAATTCCAAAATTTAATTAGTGTATCTAAGTCCTTATCTATTGGTTATGGAATATTACGCTATGTCTATTTAAGAGAAGAACTCAATAAAGGGGTTCATGACTTCTTAGGTGAAAAATTTAAAACTTGGGATGATTGTATCTCCGAACTTCTTTTTGCTAAAATGAGCAACATTTATGAAAGTAACTTTACTATTAATGATATTTATACTCTTTGGAACAATGGGGATGTACGAATACATTTTGATAAAGATACTATAAGAAAGAAAGTTAGAGCATTTGAAAAGAATCTTGATAATATGAATCAAGCTTTTTTCTCTAAGCAGGATAAAGATGAATTATTAAAGATAATTAATGAATCATGGTTTGGAAAAGAATATAAAAAAATTTCTCATATCCTATTTGAGATAAATAAAGGGTTAACTCAAAAGTATTCTGACCGAAGTCAGGATGAAATGTTATTAAGTTTAGATAAAAAATTATGCTTAATTCCGTTTGAAGGAATAGCAGAACTGGGACTTGAACTAGATACTTCGAGAGTAATTAAGCATGAGAACGATTATTATATTTTTAAGTCTTTGGAAGATAAAAGAAAAACTCTTCAAAATCTTGAAGAACAGATGAAGCAAAAATATAATCTATTTATTGATGAGTTTAGTTCAAAGTATTCTTTGATGATATATGGAGATTTGAGACCTCCATTAACGAATATCTCTTTTGAATTCCTTTCTAATTGTAGAGCAATTATCGTCGATTTTAAGGATAAAATTGTAAAGATAGGTGAAAAACATTATGATTTTGATACACCTATGGTAAAAATGAAATCCAAGTCAGGAAATAAAAACTCTGAGATTAAACAAGGAGATTATCAAAAGGTATATAATTCTGTCTTTGTGAGTGGATTTATAAAATTTTTGAGAGAGGATTTAGGAAAAAGTAATAGGCAGTATAGGAAAGTACGTTACTTTGATTTTCCAACTAGAAAAGAGATTTATGACAATCTGTTAAAGTTAAAAAGTGATAAAGAAAGATTGATTTTTAGAGTTGGCGAATATAACAATAAAATTATCGCATCCATACTAGACAGTGTGATTAGTAGTTGTTGTACAACATTAAGTAAAATGTATGAACTAAGGCAGATTTTCATTATATTTTTCGGAATCCATTATCAGGTAACTTTTCATAAATATTATTCAATTACTGAGGAATTTCCTAACTATGTTATGGAAAAAATTATTTTTCTAAGTGAGCGATGCTTTGACTACACTTTAAAGAATATTTTATTTGAATCATCTGAAGGATATGCTAAAAAAATGATAAATCTTAACATTCAAGGGGAACATCAAGAACAATTAGATTTATTTAATTCAAAGTATAATCAGAGTGATTACTATGTAAAAGAAATCTATACTGATCGTTTTATACCGTTTCTGAAAAAATTAAATGAAATAGAGGGTAATGGGTATATAGAGTTAAGTAAATTATTGCAAATTCTAATTGAAGGTTTTGATAAACAGGTAGGAGAAAATCCATCTAGGTATGAGGAGTCATGTTTAATGACTAAAATAACTAGGATAGAGAATAGTTTTAATAAAATCAAAGAGAGGCTTGATGATGAGTTTTACTATATTGAAACAAATCACGGTGATGAGAGTATGCTCGTTAAATATTTGGAAAATATATCTGATAAATTAGTTAAAGATGCCTCTAGACATTTTAATTCGTTTATGTTTGATGATTTATCTAATGATTGGACAGTACACAGTAGTAAAGGAACATTTTATGATAAATTTGATATGGAATTTCTTAAGTTTAAATCAGAAATACAAAATAAACTAGGTGATTTTATAAAGGAAAAGCAGTTTTCTGATAAAGATGGGTTATTACTAAGAGAGTATCTAGACACACTAGGTATTAGAATTTAGAGATAGAAAAGTTGAAGACTATAAATACAAATGATGATCGTTTTGCTGAAAGTTGCCATCCGCGATGTTATTATATATATTTTTATGGTATGCTAGATACTGTGATTTCAATTTTTAATTTAGGAGAAAAAAATGAATAATTACTTTGAATTACTATACAACATTCAATTTACTGAGAATCAGAAAACTCTATACGTAATTGATTCTAACTATCTTTCTTATGCAATGCAGTCGGTTCATAACTCAGAGAAGTATTTTAATGCTATGGAGAGAGTTATTGATCAACTTTACATTCCGTTTATTGTGTATATAGAAAGTATTGATAATATAAAAGGACAGATATCTGATACAAAAAAAGTGTTAAAGAACATCAACACTTTATTTGAAGCTGCTATAAACTTAGAAGAAGTATTTGATATTGAAAATGAGGAATTAATAGAATATTTGAAAGATAAGATTATTAAGTTATCGGGGTTAAACTCAGGGACAATGAATAATCTAAATGGAAATATCAACTATAAAGGTCAAGATGGAGCTAGAGCGAAGTTAGATGAATTCATAAATAATCTCTACAAATCAATTAAAAAATCTGTAGAAAAAATGAATGAAGAAATGATAAAAGAAAAAAAAGCGTTATCTATTGAATTAGATTCTTATGATGAATCTAATTATAATGAAAGCATCAAAAAGAGACTTGAGAGATTGAATAAAATATTGTCTCATGAGGGAGTAGTTGGTTCTGAATATACTAGTGAGAAACTTGAGAACTTTAATAAAGTTATTTCAGAGAGAATGGAGAAAGATATTCCACCCGGTTATAAAGATAAGAATAAAACTAATAACGGAAACGGGTTGCGTACTTTTGGGAAATTATCTTTTCAAAAATCTTATGGAGATGCTATTTTATGGTTGGACTTAATAGAATATATCAAAAATAGTGAATATGAGAACGTTGTTATCGTTTCCGATGATACAAAAACAGACTGGAGTGAGAAAAAGGGGGAGAGTGAGTTAAAGAAAGAATTGAAGATTGAATTTCTACAGACAACTGGAAAAAAAATAATTAGAAAACAGAGTTTAGAATTTATACAGGAAATATTAGAACTTTCTGAAGATGAAACAAAGGGTATTAGAGATGAAATTAATGAATTTGTGACGATAAACAGTGAAATAGAATTTCAGAATACTATAATTGTTAGAGCTAAGAAGAAAGGATTTAATGAAGTCTTTTTAGGAGAGGACAAATGGTACTCAGTCTATATTAAAGATGAGCGTATTCCATTTCTAAAATATATTGCAGTTTATCAGACTACCCCAATTTCTAAAATCACCCATTATGCAGAGATTGATAAAATTGTAGAGTCTCCAGAAAATCCTTCTAAGAAAATGATTCTTTTTAAAGGAAAAGCTATTAAGTTAACTAGACCGATACCTTTAGGTTTTGATTGGAATGCGATGCAGTCAAATCGCTATACTTACTTTGAGTATCTGTTTAATTCTTATGATATTGATCATTTATTGGCTAAAGATTTCAATTATTATCAGAAATGTTTGGATGATTCAGTTGATGAAGAAAACCTAGATAGCGACGATAATAATAAAGAAAATGATGAATAATTATCATCGTAAAATGATTTGTTAACTTTAAAAGTTTATGCAACATAAAGAAAAAACACAACTCAGGAGAGCTGTGTTTTTTCGTAAGAAGATACTGTGTTATTGCCTATTTTTTGTCTTATTGAAGTAAATTTTAGTGTTTATTAATACCTTTTTTGAAAGTTAAATCCCTTAAAATCAGTATTTATGATGATAACAAGCCTAAAAAAATCATGAAACAAATCTTGCATGTTCATCATAATATTTTCTAGATTCCTTTCATACCAAGGGTTTAGCCCCTGTTTCTTAAATTTTACTGCCCACTTCTGCCCAGAAATGAGTAATATAAAAATCTTAACTATTATACCATGTTTAGCTTGATTAACAAAGTGAGGAGAAGTATTGGAGGAATTTGTTAAGACTTGATTTTTTCTTATTCATAAAAAAT
>OFOU01000650.1_pt1 | contig 26795 bp, 24 predicted proteins | sample 1542061 | NCBI WGS metagenome assembly OFOU01 (sample SAMN04209239, study PRJEB22552) | human gut metagenome | biome: gut; material: feces | host: Homo sapiens | place: USA: Oklahoma
ATGATGAAGGAGTGATATATCATGTCAGTGAAAAAAGGAAGTCTTTCCATCAGCAGTGAAAATATTTTTCCTATTATAAAGAAGTGGGTTTATTCTGACCACGACATTTTCTTTCGTGAGATGATTTCAAACGGATGTGACGCCATCACAAAGCTGAAAAAGCTGGATATGATGGGCGAGTACAACCTTTCTGAGGACTACAAGCCGCAAATTCATGTAGTAGTAAACCCGGAAGAAAAGACGTTGAAGTTTATTGACAACGGAATTGGTATGACGGCAGAAGAAGTAGAGGAGTACATTACTCAGATCGCTTTTTCCGGAGCGACTCAGTTTCTGGAAAAGTACAAAGACAAGACGACAGAGGACGACATGATCGGCCACTTCGGACTTGGATTTTATTCTGCGTTCATGGTGGCGGATGAAGTACACATTGATACCCTTTCCTATAAAGAGGGAGCCGAGCCGGTACACTGGGTCAGCGAAGGCGGCACGGAGTACGAGATGCAGGCAGGCAGCAAAGAGGGCGTCGGAACAGAGATCACCCTCTTCTTAAATGAGGACAGTCTACAGTTTGCGAACGAATACCGGGCAAGAGAAGTTCTGGAGAAATACTGTTCTTTCATGCCGGTGGAGATTTATCTGGAAAAGGCCAATGCCCCAATCGAATATGAGACTATTGAAGAGAGTGAACTGAAAGATACGGACGTTGTCGTAGAGCACATTCACGAAGATGCCAAGATGGAAGAAAAAGAAAACGAGCAGGGTGAAAAAGAGATGGTAGAAGTCTCTCCGGCGAAAGAGAAAGTCAAAATCGAGAAGCGCCCGGTTCCGATCAACGACATTCATCCGCTCTGGGCAAAGCACCCGAATGAATGTAGCAAAGAAGATTATATTGAATTTTATAGAAAAGTATTCCTGGACTATAAGGAGCCATTGTTCTGGATTCATCTGAATATGGATTATCCGTTCAATCTAAAAGGAATTCTTTATTTCCCGAAGATCAACACGGAGTACGATTCTATCGAAGGAACAATCAAACTGTATAACAATCAGGTGTTTATCGCCGACAATATCAAGGAGATCATTCCGGAATATCTGATGCTCTTAAAAGGTGTCATCGACTGTCCGGATCTTCCGTTGAACGTATCACGAAGCGCACTGCAAAATGACGGATTCGTCAATAAGGTGGCAGAGTATATTTCCAAGAAAGTGGCGGATAAACTCACCGGAATGTGCAATACTGACTTGGAAAACTACGAGAAATACTGGGACGATATCAGTCCTTTTGTAAAATTCGGATGCCTTAAGGATCAGAAATTCTGTGATAAGATGATGGACTCCATTCTCTTTAAGAATCTGGATCACAAATATCTGTCCATGAAAGAGCTGATCGGAGAAGTACCGGAAGAAGCAAAGACAGAGGACGGTGGAAACAAAGAAGAAGCAAAAGAGACGGAGAAGAAGACGATCTACTACGTGACAGATGAACAGCAGCAGAGCCAGTATATCAATCTCTTTAAGAGCCAGGGTATGGATGCTGTCATACTTTCGCACAACATTGACGCACCGTTTATCACACAGTTGGAGCAGAGAAACCAGCATATCCACTTCCAGAGAATTGACGCAGATGTGACAGATCAAGTAAAAGAGGAAGTCGGTGAGGAAGAAAAGGAAGCATTTGGAAAACGGGCTGAGGAGATCGCTTCTATCGTCAAGAAAGCGATGAACAACGAAAACCTTCAGGTCAAAGTGGAAAAGATCAAAGACGAAAACATCGCATCCATGATGACCCTTTCTGAAGAGTCCAGAAGAATGCAGGAAATGATGAAGATGTACGGAATGGGCGGCATGGACGCCTCCATGTTTGGAAGCGATACGACACTGGTACTGAACATCAACCACCCACTGGTACAGTATATCGAAAACAATAAAGACAGCGAGAACATCAATATCATCTGCCAGCAGCTTTACGATCTTGCAATGCTCTCCAACAAACCGCTCAGCCCGGAACAGATGACAGACTTCATCAAGAGAAGTAACGATATCATGTTGATGCTGACAAAATAAAATGTTTTTTTAATGAAAAGGGGGATGTCGGTAATACCGATTTTTTACCTCTAACAGATAGAGGCAGGTGTGATTTTGTATGAAATCGCACCTGCCTCTATGTAAAGCTATCTATTTAACCATTTTCTTCAAATTCCAGTCCTTTGGACGCAAACAGTTTCATCACTGTGCCATCCCACAGATGCTCCAGACTCTTATCCAGTACAAATGTGTGAAAAGAGGTTCCGGTGGTGCAGAGCAGACGGGTGCCATCAAAGCGGAAGTTGAGGTAAAGACCTTTGATATCGCCGGACCGGTAAGGGAGATCTGCTCTTTGCAGAAGTGCTTCGATCTGATCCGGTGAAAGGGATAGGATAAAGTGGAAACGCAAGGGCGTCTGTTTCCCTTTGATGAGGGAAAGACAGTATTCCCGTACATAGCTCCAGCGTACGTACGGCTCGCTTCCGGCGTCTTCTTTGTCCGCGAAGAATTCCGGGTGATATGTCCCGTCGATCTGAAAGGTGCAGTAGGTAGTGATTTCCCCTCCGATGAAGGAGAAACTGTCGAAGCGGTCGGACAGAAGAAGGACGGACATGCAGTTTTTTGTATTCATAATGTAGCTGATCATAGATAGCCTCCAGGCATCATCGTTTCATAATGTTAAGAAATTTTGTTGTTCTTTGTATCAGTATATCAGAAGTGGGGAAAAAAAGATATAGTCTTGTTTGGGGCGTCCGTTGACTTTTGGGGCTGTTCTAAGTAAGATAGAGATAACGTAGTTTTAGAAAAAGGGGAGTCATCAATCGTATGAACAGCCAGATAGAAAGACAGTTTCAGGAGCGTTCCATGAGGGAGTCCTTTCGTCTGAATAAATATTTAAGCGAATCGGGCGTCTGTTCCAGGAGGGAGGCGGACCGCCTGATTGAAGAAGGACGAGTGATGGTGGATGGGGAAGTGGCCGTCATGGGGATGAAAATTTCCTCCGGACAGGAAGTGATGGTGGATGGGAAAGTGATCACACCGGAGGAGAAAATGATTGTGTTGGCGGTCAATAAACCAAGAGGGATTGTCTGCACCGAAGAAAAGCGTGAACCGGACAATATCATCCGTTATCTCAATTATCCCACGAGGATTACCTACGCCGGGAGGCTTGATAAGGACTCAGAGGGACTGCTTTTGATGACCAATAATGGCGATATTATCAATAAGATGATGCGTGCCGGAAATTACCATGAGAAAGAATACCTTGTCACGGTAAATAAACCGATGACGGACACATTTTTAGAGAAAATGGCAGGAGGTGTCCCGATTCTGGACACCGTGACAAGACCATGCCAGATTAAAAAGGAAGGGAAGCGCACATTTCGGATCATCCTGACTCAGGGGCTCAACCGGCAGATCCGCCGGATGTGTGAGGCGCTGGGATATCAGGTAATCACATTAAAGCGGGTGCGGATTATGGGGGTCCGACTGGGAGATCTTAAGCCCGGACAGTACCGGAAACTTACAGAGCAGGAGCTGGAGGAGCTTAGCAGTATGCTGGAATATTCCACCAATCAGCCGGTGAAAGTCAGGCGTTCAACCGGTCGCAGAGAAAGAAAAGGGAACAGGAGACCAAGAACATGACAAAGATAGATGCAAGTCTGGAAGAAAAGAAGCGGAGAATGGAGGAACTTGTGAAACTACTCAATGAAGCAGGGCGCGCTTACTACCAGGAGGCGCGGGAAATAATGAGTAATTACGAGTATGACAGACTGTACGATGAGCTTGTAGCACTGGAGGATAAGCTTCATACGACCTTGGCGGCGAGTCCGACGGTTCATGTGGGTTACGAGGTGGTGAGTGAGCTCCCGAAAGAGCGGCACGAGCGGCCGATGCTGTCTCTGGATAAGACGAAAGAAGTGGAACGTCTTAAAGAATTTCTGGGGGATCAGAAAGCATTGATTTCCTGGAAAATGGATGGCCTTACGATCGTTCTGACTTACCGGGATGGAGCTTTATATAAGGCAGTTACTCGTGGAAACGGGGAAATCGGTGAGGTTGTCACCAACAATGCGAAAGTGTTCAGAAATATTCCGTTGAAAATTTCGTACCAGGGGGAACTCATCCTGCGGGGTGAGGCGGTGATCCGGTACAATGATTTTGAGAAGATCAATGAAGAGATCGAGGATGTGGACGCCAAATACAAGAATCCGAGGAATCTTTGCAGTGGGTCGGTGCGTCAGCTCAATAATGAAATTACGGCCAGGAGAAATGTCCATTTCTATGCATTCTCCCTTGTTCGGGCCGAAGGTGTGGATTTTGAAAATTCCAGAGCACGGCAGATGGAGTGGTTGAAAGAACAGGGATTTGAGACCGTGGAATACCATCTCGTGACCGCAAAAAGCGTGGAAGAGGAGGTGGCGTGGTTTGCGGGTCAGGTCCAGAAAAACGAGGTGCCATCCGACGGGCTTGTGCTTGTTTATGATGACATTGCCTACGGAGAGTCACTTGGAAGTACGGCCAAATTTCCGCGGGATTCTTTCGCGTTTAAATGGGCGGACGAGATTCGGGAGACGACGCTGAAGGAGATTGAGTGGAGTCCGTCTCGGACAGGGCTTATCAATCCGGTGGCGATTTTTGATCCCGTGGAGCTGGAGGGGACAACCGTATCGAGAGCCAGTGTCCACAATATCAGTATTATGGAGGAGCTGGAGCTTGGTGTGGGAGACACGATCCAGGTGTACAAGGCCAATATGATTATTCCGCAGATTGCGGAAAATCTGACAAGAAGCGGGGTGAAGGACGTACCGGAATCCTGCCCGGTCTGCGGTGGCAGGACCAAGGTCCGACAGATTTTAAATGCCAGGGCGCTCTACTGCACGAATCCGCTGTGTCAGGCCAAACAGATCAAGGCGTTCACCCTCTTTGTGAGCCGGGACGCCATGAATATTGACGGCCTTTCCGAGGCAACGATGGAGAAGTTTATCGCAAAAGGTTTTATCCATGAATTTGCGGATATCTATCATCTGGATCAGCACAGGGAGGAGATCAGGAAGATGGAGGGCTTTGGAGAAAAATCTTGTCAAAACTTGTTAGACAGTATTGAGACATCCAGGGAGACAACCCTTGCAAGGCTGATCTATGCCCTGGGCATTGAAAATGTGGGAGCAGCTACGGCGAAACTGATCTGTAAGCAGTTTGACGAGGATCCGCAGAGAACGGCAGACGCAACCAGAGAGGAGCTCAGTGAGATCGGCGGTATCGGTGATGTGATTGCCGGGTCATTCACAGACTATTTTCAGGATCAGGACAGACGTGCCGGCTATGAGAAACTTCTAAAAGAAGTGAAACTTACAAAAGAGGAGACGAGGGAAGCACAGATTTTCACCGGGATACAGTTTGTCATCACGGGATCAGTTCATCATTTTAAGAACCGTAATGAGATAAAGGAAGAGATTGAGAAGAGGGGGGGCAAGGTGACAGGCTCTGTCACCTCCAGGACAAGCTACCTGATTAATAATGACACGGAGTCTATGTCTTCCAAGAACCGAAAGGCAAAGGAGCTTGAGATTCCGATTCTTTCGGAGGAAGATTTTCTAAAGATGATGGAAAATGAGGGATAAAAATGGGAAATCGTGCAGAAAATGAGATAGAAGCATATCTGCCTTTCTGGAAACAGCTTAGCCAGCCGCAACAGGAGAAAATCCTGAGGGAAGCGGTACTCAAAACCGCGAAGAAAGGCGAGATTATCCACCGGGGAAACGCTGACTGCCTGGGATTTGTTATCGTTAAATGCGGACAGCTAAGGGCTTTTGTGACATCCGGGGAGGGCAAAGAGATCACAGTGTACAGGATGTTTGAGCGGGATCTGTGCCTTCTGGCCGCAAGCTGTATTTTCCGTACCATCGACTTTGAAATCTGGATGGAGGCAAGGGAGGAGACCATCTACTGGGTGATCCCGCCGTATGCCTACCAGGAGCTGATGGATACTTCACTTTCGGTGATGAAATATACTAACGAACTAATGGCAGAGCGGTTTTCTGATGTGATGTGGACGATGGAGCAGATTCTCGGAAAAAGTGTGGATAAGCGTTTGGCGGCTTTTCTGATTGAAGAGGCAAAAAATTCAGGCAAAATGGAATTTTTGCTTACTCACGACCGGGCGGCGAGGGAGCTTGGATCTGCAAGGGAGGTCGTCACCCGCATGCTGCGATATTTTCAGCAGGAGGGGCTTGTGCTTCTATCCCGAGGTAAGATTCGCGTCCTCGACGAAGAGCGGCTCTACGAACTGGCCGGGGACAGTCTACGCTAAGCGCATCTGTTGGTGACTTTGTTACGGAAAACAATGGAAAATCAGGTATAATAAAAGAAAAAAGGAACAGTTCAGCTATGACGGCTCGATTGCAGCAAGTTTGAGTTTAGGTTTTATGACTTTGTACATGGCTGAACCGTAACCAAAAAGGAGGAAACATAAATGGCAGAAGTATTAAAAATCACACAGGAGAATTTTGAGACGGAGGTATTACAGTCTGACAAACCGGTACTCATCGATTTCTGGGCAGAGTGGTGCGGACCATGTCAGACATTCATCCCGATTCTTCATTCCTATGCGGAGAAGACGGATGCAGTGAAAATTGGAAAGATCAATGTGGATGAGAACAGAGAGCTTGCAAAGCAGTACCGGATCTTAAGCATCCCGACAGTGGTTCTGTTTGAAAACGGAGAAGCTTTAAAACGTCATTCCGGCGTCCTGATGGAAGATGAGTTAAAAGAGTGGATAGAAGAGTAACTTCTCAGTTTAGAAAATCTTTACTTGTCCGGGCGTGATATCTGGTCTATAATAACTTCTATAACGTGCTGTAAAATCAGTATAGAAGGGGTTTTAGCAAATGTCAGAGGAAAAGAATACAACGATCGACGAAGAAAAAACAGAAGACCAGAAACTCGAAGAAGCTGTCAAAGGCGTTGTAGAAGATACGTCTAAGGACGACAGAGAATATGAGAAACTGTGCTCCATCTGCCACCGCCCGGAGAGCGTGACAGGTAAGATGATAGAGCTTCCGAATAATCTATATGTCTGCCCAGACTGTATGCAGAAAAGTTTTGATCTGATGAATAACGGGCAGATCGATTTGAACCAACTGATGCGGATGCCGGGAGTCCAGATTTTAAATATGCAGGATCTGGAGAATATGATGCCAAAGCAGCAGAAGGTTAAGAAGAAAAAAGAAAAGAAAGAAAAGGATGAGGCGCCGGAGCTGGATCTTCGTAATATTCCGGCTCCTCACAAGATCAAGGCAAAGCTTGACGATTATGTGATCGGGCAGGAACAGGCGAAGAAGATCATCTCCGTTGCGGTTTATAACCATTACAAGCGGGTGGTGACGGATACAATGGACGATATAGAGATCGAAAAGTCCAATATCCTTATGCTTGGCCCGACAGGCTCCGGTAAAACTTATCTGGTCAAGACCTTGGCGAGACTTCTCGATGTGCCGCTTGCCATTACAGACGCTACGTCTCTTACAGAGGCCGGGTATATCGGGGATGATATCGAGAGTCTCGTATCCAAGCTTCTCGCCGCGGCGGACAACGACGTCGAGAAGGCAGAGCGGGGGATTATCTTTGTGGATGAGATCGACAAGATCGCCAAGAAGAAAAACACCAATCAAAGAGATGTCAGCGGGGAGTCTGTACAGCAGGGAATGTTGAAGCTTCTGGAAGGCAGCGATGTGGAGGTGCCGGTGGGAGCCAACAGTAAGAATGCCATGGTTCCACTCACCACGGTCAACACGAGGAATATTCTTTTCATCTGTGGCGGAGCGTTCCCGGGACTGGAGCAGATCATTAAAGAGCGCCTGAATAAGCAGTCCTCCATTGGATTTATTGCGGATCTGAAGGACAAATATGACCACGACAAGAATCTTCTATCCAAAGTGACGGTAGAGGATCTGAGAAACTTTGGGATGATTCCTGAGTTTTTAGGACGGCTTCCGGTAATCTGCACACTCCAGAGTCTGGATCGGGAGATGTTTGTCAAGATTTTAAAGGAGCCCAGAAACGCGATTCTCAAGCAGTATCAGAAGCTTCTGGCACTTGACGAAGTGCGTCTGGAGTTCGAGGATGACGCTCTGTATGCTATTGCAGAGAAAGCAATGGAAAAGGATACAGGAGCCAGAGCTCTGCGGGCGATCATTGAGGAATTCATGCTGGATATTATGTATGAGATTCCAAAGGATGACAGTATCGGTGAAGTCATCATTACAAGAGCTTACATAGAGGGTACCGGCGGCCCGGTGATCCGGCTGAGGGGACAGGAAGTGCCGATGTTAGAGCAGAATACGACCACAAGGCTTGGCAGGTAAAAAGTGAAATAAGAAAGAAGATACCTACATATACTGATAAAAAGTATGTGTAGGTTTTTTATGGAAGAAGAACAGTGCAGGGAGGCCGTGCTTTCAGAGGACTACCGGGACTTTATGCTTACAGATCGTTTTTTACCGTATCTGAGGGAGGGAACTTATCTGACCCAGCCTGCGGGAGTACACTATAAAAATGTGTATCTCCCACAGGAGGAGGCAGAGCGCTTTCCGGAAAACATGATTCCTTACTATTCCATTCCCAGATGCTATACCCCCCTTGATATGGGAGCACTTAATGCGGCAGGGATTACGGCCGTCCAGAATTATCCCGGTCTGGAATTAAAGGGTCAGGAGATGCTCATCGGATTTCTGGATACGGGAATTGACTATCCAAACGCAGTATTTCGGGGGTTGGACGGATCTACAAGGATTCTTGGAATCTGGGACCAGACGATTCAGGATGGGAATCCGCCTGAGGGTTTCTGCTATGGCAGCGCTTATACGAAGGAAGATATTAATAAGGCGTTGCGTCAGGAGGACCCGTTTTCCTTTGTGCCGACAAGGGACGAGGACGGACACGGGACATTTACGGCAAGCGTGGCGGCAGGGAGCGCCAATGTGGAGAATCAGTTTGTGGGGGCGGCGCCGGAGGCGATGATTGCCATGGTAAAGTTAAAGCCTGCCAAACAGTATCTGCGGGATTTTTATTTTATCCGGGAGGGAGCGATTGCCTTTCAGGAAAATGATATGCTGGCGGGACTTTATTACCTGGATCAGCTTGCCCGGAAATACGACAGGCCGCTTGTGATCTGCGTACCGCTTGGATGCAGTCTCGGAGGGCATAACGGAACGGCACCTATCTGCGAGGAGTTGGAAAATTACGCTAACGGCAGAGACCGGGTGGTGGTGACGGGGACGGGCAACGAGGCGGATAAGCGTCATCACTACCAGGGGGAGACGAGGATCCAGGGGGATCGGGAGATGGTAGAGCTTCGGGTAGGAGAGGGGGTCAAAGGATTTCAGGCGGAGATCTGGACAGATATTCCCAATGTCCTGGCAGTATCTCTGGTCTCGCCATCAGGTGAGATGATCCAGAAAGTGCCTATCCGCCAGAACAGTAGAAATGAGTATCGCTTTTTTCTGGAAAAGACGACGGTCATCATCGATTACCGGCTTTTGGTGGAACGTACCAATTCAGAGCTGATTATCCTACGGTTTATCGACCCGGCGGAGGGAATCTGGAAGATCGGTCTGGAGCCGCTTCAGAGCATTGACGGACTTTTTCACATCTGGCTTCCGGTCTCAGAATTTCTGACCGGAGAGGTGTATTTCCTGCGGCCAAGCCCGGATGAAACGATGCTGGAACCGGGGAGCACCCCGTCTGCGATTACGGCCGCTTTCTATAACTGGGAGGAAAATTCAGTTGCGGTTCAGTCCGGCAGGGGATATACTAGAGACAGGAACATTAAGCCGGAATTTGCCGTCCCCGGAGTCAATGTGACCGGGGCCATCCCTGGGGGGAGCTTTACGGAGCGGTCAGGCTCCAGCGTTGGAATTGCCATTGCGGCAGGGAGCGCGGCGCTGCTTTTACAGTGGATTATACAGGATCAGGGAGCCCAGGCTTCCTCGTCACAAATTCGCAATATATTGATACTTGGAACGAGGAGGAACCCAGGGATCGAATATCCAAACCGGTTGTGGGGGTACGGTACCATGGATTTGTATCATACTTTTGAGGAAATCCGGCAGTTATAAAGGAGGAAAAACAATGGATCATTTTTTTGACGAACTTGGTAAAAAGCTTTCTGAAACAGCCGATATCGTAGGGAAGAAGACCAATGAGATCTGGGACAGGGAGAAATTAAAAAGTCAGATCCGCACCTTAGAGCGTGCTAATGAGCGTGACTATGTGGATATTGGGAAGTCTGTGTATGAAAAGTTTGAAAATCACGAGTTGACAGACGAGTGCTGTATTGAATTCTGCGAGGCTATTGAGAGGAGACAGGAGCAGATTGAGGATCTGAAAAAGGAGATTGACCGGATCAAAGGAGAATAAGAGCAAATGAAAAAATGGATCGTTACCATAAGCGCTGTCCTTTCGACATTGGATTTGTTCTGGAAAGACCGCATCGAAAAGCGTCCGGACAGCGCAAAGGAAGAGGAGATGTTCGGGGGGAAGATCCGGATTCGCAAGGTTCACAACTACGGTTTCGCCCTGGGGATGCTGAGCGGTGAGGATAGGCTTGTAAAGGGAGGCTCGCTGGGAGCAGGAATCCTGTTGCTGATATATTACATGAAGCTTTTGCTTTCCAAAAAGGGAAAATGGAAATTTGCAGGGACATCTTTCATGCTCTCCGGAGCGGTCAGCAATCTGTATGACCGTCTGAAACGGGGCTATGTGGTGGATTATATCGGATTTGAAGCGGCGGACCCGCAGATCAGAAAGATCACCTTTAATCTGGGGGATTTTTGTTTGATGGGCGGAGCGGCTGTCGTTGCAGCAGCCGCAGCCACGGCAGAAATAGGAAAGACTATCAGGAAATGGAAAAAAAGTCTTTTATCTGGCCATAAATATTATCCATCAGACGGGTTCGTGCCTCTATTGCCGCCCAAGCAACATGGGGGGTAATAAGAAGCTTTTTGCTGTCTTTGATGGAAAGGAGGGGATTGTCATCCGTCATGGGCTCCTGGCTTAATACATCGAGTCCAGCGGCGGCGATGGTCCCCTTTTTGAGGGCGTTTGCAAGATCTGTTTCCACGACGATCGGTCCCCGCCCAAGATTTAAGAGGATGGCAGATGGTTTCATTTTCTCAAGGGCAGCGGAATTGATAAGTCCCTGTGTATGGACGGTCAGCGGCGCATGGATGGAGATGATATCGGAGGTGGCAAGCAGAGTGTCAAGGTCTACCTGATGATAGCTCTCCTGAGGCGGCTGGTGGGAAGCAGAGTAGTATACGACGTCTGCACCGAAGGCGGAGGCAATCTGTGCAACCTTTCGCCCGATATTTCCAAGTCCGATGATCCCGAAGCGCATGGAGGCAAGTTCGTGAAAATGTTCGGCAAAATGAGTGAAAATCCGGTCGCTCACGTAGCGTTCTTCTTTTACATAGTCGTCATAGTAGCGCATCTTCTCCAGCAGATAAAAGAGCATGGCAAAGGTGTGCTGTGCCACCGAATCTGTGGAGTATCCTGCCACATTGCGCCATGCTATGCCACGGCTTTTGAGATAGTCTTTGTCCAGATTGTTTGTCCCAGTAGCAGTCACACATATCAGCTTTAAGTGGGATGCCTCCCCAATGGTTTTTGCGTTGATTTCTGTTTTATTGACGATGAGGACGTCGGCGTCCCTGCTTCTAATACTGGCTTCGTCCGGGGTAGTGAAATCATAGTAGACAACTTCGCCCAAAGTTTCGAAGGCAGACAGATTGATGTCGGAGCCAATGGTTTTGGCGTCCAGAAAGACGAGTTTCATATAGGACCTCCTTGTGATCTTTTTCCTTCATTATAGTCAGGTTGAACGGAAAAGTAAAGAAAAGGGGTTGACAAGAAAAAAAGAAAAATAGTATACTATTTTCTGGAAGAGCATTTGCGAATTATAATTTATAGTTTGCAGATGTTATTTTTTTGGCGTAAAGTGAAGACATACTGGAAAGGAGAATCTGTGATGAAGAAACTGGATACAAAAAAACTAGGCATGGATATACTGATCGACATTATAGGGGGAATTCTGATTGCCATTGGAACGTACAATTTTGCTGCTATGGCAAAGTTCCCGATGGTAGGATTTAACGGAATCGCCCTGATTTTCTATCACCTGTTTGGTCTGCCGATCGGTACGGTGGCGATGCTGTTAAATATTCCGGTGGCGATCGTCTGCTTCCGGATTCTGGGAAAAGACTTTTTTATTCGTTCTATTCGGACGATCATTATCACATCCGTAATTATGGACGTGGTGGCGCCGATGTTTCCAGTCTACACTGGCGACCGGATGCTGGCAGCGATCTGTACGGGGGTTTTTTCCGGGCTTGGCTATGCGATGATCTACATGAGAAATACGTCTACCGGAGGATCTGACTTCATCATGCTTTCCATCAAGGCACTGAATCCACATTTGTCCCTTGGAAAGATTTCTTTTGCATTGGAGGCGCTTGTCGTATTGCTCGGAACGCTTCTTGTTTCCAGAGATATTGACAGCCTGATTTATGGAATGGTGATCAGTTTCCTTTTATCCGCGGTTGTGGATAAGATGATGTACGGAATTGATGCCGGTAAAATGTCTTTGATTGTAACAGACTTCCCGAAAGAAGTCGCGGAGCGGATTGATCAGGAAGTGGGACGCGGATGTACCTTTTTAAAGGCGGAAGGAAGCTACTCCCGTGTGGAGCGTGACGTTGTGCTTTGTGCCTGCAACAATAAAGAAATGTACGGGATCCGAAAGGTAGTAAAAGAGATTGATCCGAAGGCGTTCATCATTATCGTGGAATCCAACGAAGTGCTTGGAGAGGGATTCAAAGCACACTAAATAGGATGGGATAAAAGAGTATTTCCACCGGAATTTGACATCCGGCAGAAATACTCTTTTTTATGATGTTAGTTCTGTTCTGCGTAAAGCTTTACGATCTCGATGACAACGTCTGTCGCCAGATCCATTCCCTCGACAGTGATGTGCTCGTAAGGGCCGTGATAGGCGTGTCCGCCGGTTCCCAAATTCGGACATGGGAGACCTTTGAAACTTAACTGACATCCGTCTGTACCGCCGCGGATCGGAAGGATCTGAGCAGGTACGTTTGCATTTTCACATGCGGTTTTTGCATTTTCGATCAGATGCATACAGTCTTTGATGATGGTGGACATATTTTTGTACTGCTGGGTGATCGTCAGCTTCACAGTACCTTCGCCCCATTTTTCATTTAAGTCTTTCTCAATCAGACGAAGTGTCTTCTGGCGTGACTCAAACATATTGGCGTCATGGTCTCTCAGGAAGTAATGAAGCTCTGCTTTTCCTACATCTCCACTCATGGATACGAGATGATAGAAGCCTTCATAACCTTCGGTTCCGCGAGGGGTCTCGCAGCCCGGAAGCATGTTGTTGATTTCACATGCCACCAGGGAGGCGTTGATCATCGTATCTTTACTGGAACCTGGATGTACGGAAAATCCGGTGATCTCGAAGTCTGCCTTGCAGGCATTGAAATTTTCATACTGAATCTCGCCCTCTGTATCTCCATCCAGAGTATATCCAAAATCAGCATCAAATTCCGGCACGTTGAAGTGGGATGCTCCGGTGCCAATTTCTTCATCCGGCGTAAATGCTACTCGGATCGGTCCGTGCGGAATGTTCTCTTCGTTAATCCGCTCGATCATGGTCATAATCTCAGCGATACCCGCCTTGTCGTCGGCTCCCAGCACAGTCGTACCGTCCGTTGTGATCAGAGTACGACCTTTTAGCTCCGGAAGATGCGGGAATGCGCTGACCTCCAGGGTGCGTCCGCTCTCTCCAAGTACCAGATCTTTTCCGTCATAATCCGGGTGCAGTACCGGGACAATTTCGTGATCACAGAAATCAGAAACCGTATCCATGTGCGCGATAAATCCGATCTTCGGACTCGATTCATAACCAGGAGTTGCCGGAATCTTTCCGTAGACATAGCACTGTTCGTCCACATGTGCCTCCACGCCAAGTTCTTTCAGCTCGTCAACAAGGATGCCTGCAAGATCAAACTGACATTTGGAGGATGGGACAGTGTCGCTTGTCTCATCGCTTGGAGTTCGGACAACGACATATTTTAGTAATCTTTCATAAGCTTTCATGGAAATTGTTCTCCTTTACTATGTAATTTTTCCTATGTTTCATTATAGCATGTTTTACAGGATGTACAAGCCCTGAAGTGTTATGAGAAAATAGGGAAAAAATAGGGAAAGATATTGTATACTATAAAGTGTATGACAGTTCAAACAACGGGGAGGAAAGGGCGATGGAACGATTACTGATTGTAGACGATGAACCGGGAATCCGGATGCTGTTAAAAGATTATTTTGAGATGACGGGGTATGAGACTTGGACGGCGGAAAATGGACGGGAGGCAGTCGAACTGGCAAAGAAGCAGCCGGATCTGATTCTTCTGGATATTAATCTTCCGGATCTGGATGGTATGAGTGTGTGCCGAAAGATCCGGGAGGAGGTGCGCTGTCCGATTTTGTTTCTTACCGCCAAGATAGAGGAGCAGGATAAGATTAACGGCCTGCTCTCCGGTGGGGATGATTATATCACAAAGCCCTTTTCTATTGATGAGCTGGGCGTAAGAGTCATGGCCCATCTGCGGAGAGAGAAGCGGGGCAGACAAAGCAAAAAGGAGAGCGAGGAGACGAAAGGGTTCCGGATTCGCTACGATGAACGCAGTGTACGCTTTGACGGGGAGGAGATCCGTCTGACAAAGACGGAGTTTGATATTCTGGAATTTCTTTTCATGCATCCAAGACAGGTGTTTAGTAAGGAGCAGATCTACGAGGCGGTCCGGGGGTTGGAAGGAAACGGTGACAACAGTATTGTGACGGAGCATATCCGGAGGCTTCGGGGGAAGATCGCACAGAAAACAAAGGAAGATTACATTGAGACAGTCTGGGGAGTGGGGTATAAATGGATTGGGTAGATGAAAAAATGGAAACGTTTCGGATATGGATTCGGAACCTTCCGATCAAAAAGGCGTTGATTGCCTATCTGTGTATTGCTGCTGTGGCTGCATTACTGCTGAGTTTTGCTACCACCCAGGTCTGCGAGCGGTGGATGGACATCCTGGTAGAGCGAAATGCTTTGGATACGGACTCTATGTACGCCAGTGATGGGGGCCATCATGTTTATTACCATGAGAAGGCGAAACTTTCGGCCTGGGAGCAGACCGGGATGATTTTTTTGCAGGAGATTTCCAAAGGGTGTCCGTTTGTGTATACAGTGATCACGATGCTGGTGTTTGCTTCCTTTTTTTACCGGAAGCGGCTAAAAAAACCGTTTGCCATCCTGGAGGGGGCTGTGGACAGGATTGGCAGGAAGGATCTGGATTTTACGGTCTCCTATGCGAGTGAGGATGAGATGGGGAGACTTTGCGCTTCGTTTGAGGAAATGCGGAAAAGTCTGGAAGAAAATCAAAAAGAAATGTGGAAGCTGGTGGAGGACCAGAAACAGCTCAATGCAGCATTTGCCCATGATCTACGTACTCCCCTTACGGTGATCCGCGGGTATTCGGATTTTCTTGTTCGTTACCTTCCAAAAGGAACGATCAGCCAGGAAAAATTAAAGGATACACTGGGACTTTTGGCTGAGCAGTGTGGGCGGCTGGAGCGCTTCAGTGGGACGATGAAATCCCTCCGTTCGGTGGAAGAGATTCCATTTCATCCGGTCAGAAAGAAATCCTCTGAGATTGCGGCCCGGATTTTGGGGATGGTGGACGCCCTCAATATGGCAAAAGAGGTAAGGATCTGTTACCGGAATCAGATGAAAGATCAGAAGCTGTATCTTGACGAGGATCTTTTTCTGGAGGTGCTGGATAACCTGCTCTCTAATGCTAACCGCTATGCTGAAAGTCATGTGGAAATATTGACAGAAACAGAAGGAGACATATTGTATCTCTTTGTCTCCGACGATGGTCCGGGATTTTCAGAAGATGCCCTGTTAAATGCCTCCCATCTGTATTTCAGCGAGGGTACAAAGGAGGAACATTTCGGAATCGGTCTGAATCTTTCCGCTATTCTCTGCCGGAAACATGGCGGAGATGTCAGCTACACCAACTGTATCAGTGGAAATGGGGCTGTGGTGTCAGCCTCTTTCCGAATTCGGAAGGAAATCTAAAGAAATCCTTTCACTTATCTAGGGAAAATCTAGGGAAATCCCTTGTATGATAGAGATATCAACAAGAAAGGAAGTAGACAGATGAGAAAAAACCAGATGGAAATCAGGATCAAAGACCTGGATAAATACTACGGAAGAAAACATGCCTTAAAACATCTTACCCTTACGATTCCTTCCGGAATGTTTGGCCTCCTGGGAAGAAACGGAGCCGGAAAGACGACGCTGATGAAGGTGCTTGCTACCCTGTTGAAAAAGCAAAGCGGGGAGGTCACGATCTGTGGGATTCCAGTAGAGGAAGCAGCGAAGGTTCGCAGGATCACAGGATACCTCCCGCAGGATTTTTCCATGTATCCAAATATGGGGGTGTATGAGGCAATGGATTATCTGGGAGCTCTTTCTGGGCTTTCCAGACAGACCAGGAAAGAAAGGATCCCGGTATTATTAAAGAAAGTGAATCTTCAGGATGAATACCGGACAAAGGTCAGGGCGCTCTCCGGCGGCATGAAACGAAGACTTGGGATTGCCCAGGCCATTCTCCACGAGCCCAAAGTGTTGATTGTCGATGAGCCTACCGCAGGACTGGACCCGGAAGAACGTGTACGTTTTCGGAATCTTTTGTGCGAAATCGCGGAGGAGAGAATTGTCATTTTATCGACTCATATTGTCGGGGATATTGAGGCGACTTGTGAGCAGATAGCCATCATGGATGAAGGAGAGCTTTACTACAGCGGGACAGTAACGGAGCTTTTGGAAATGACAAAAGGGAAAGTCTATACAGCTCAGATCAGCAGAAAAGATCTTAGTAGAATGAAAGAGAACTATACTTTGACGAGTATGTTGACTCAGGGCAACAATGTGACCGTCCGTTTTCTGGCGGAGCAGCCTCCGAAGATCCGGGCTACGGCCTGCGATCCACAAGTGGAGGACGCCTATCTGTATCTGATGCAGGAAAAGGAGGGATTTTCACATGATCTGGACGTTGTTTAAAAAGGAATGTCGTATGCTGTGGAAGAGCCTGATTTTCTGGCTCTACATTCTGGCAGTGGCACTGTTTTTTTTCAGCCAGATGGGAACGATCACCTTTGAACCAAAGCCTCAGCCAGAGCAGGAAGGAAGCTATGGCATGAAGCTTTCCGACAAACCGGAAGACCAGATACAAGGAGCGCTTGGTAATCTCGCGGAATCCTATTTTCATAACAGCTTTACGACAGCACCGATCGGTTTTAACAAGCATGTGAATCTTAATGATTCTGAGAAGCAGAAAGTGGAGACAATCCTGGAAGAGATGACCGGGCTTCCGATAAAAGATCTTCAGAAAGACTTCGATGCCTGGGAAGAAGAGCAGAAAGTGGAAATGCCGGACGGCAGTAGTGTTATCAAGGCAGGAAATTACACTCTGAAACCAAAAGGCGGGCTGACTTATGAAACATTCTTAAAGGAGATGAAGGAAGTCTGCAAGATTCTCGGACCAGGATCCGATTTTACGGCAGAGGCAATTAAGAACAGCGCAGTGGTGGAGATGACCTATGAGGACGCACTGGAAGAGTATCATAATCTTCTGGAAAAAGACGGACTGACCGGAGGATATGCAAGATTGTTCTGCGACTATATGGGAATCATCCTGGCGATTCTCCCGGTTTTTGTGGCAGTGACCAGGGAGATCCGGGATAAGAGAGCACAGATGAAAGAGCTGATCTACACGCGGAAAGCTTCGTCTTTTACAATTCTCTTCAGCAGATATGCAGCGCTTTGTTTCTCCATGTTTGTGCCGGTACTGCTCCTTACCTGCCATCCGCTCATGGAGTGCGTAAGCTTTGGAAAAGGCATCGATGTGGATCTTCATATGAGTGCGTTTGTCGTCTACAGCCTGGGATGGCTTTTGCCGACCATCCTTGTAGTGACAGCCCTTGGCATGTTCTTTACGGAGCTGACCGGAACGGCAGCCGGAGTTCTTGTTCAGGCGGCATGGTGGTTTCTTTCTCTCTTCTCCGGAGAGGAGACGATGCACGGGGGCCAGTATGGGATGAATCTGATTCCAAGACATAATACGGAGATGAATTATGCAGGATTCCATGATCAGTTTTCGCAGCTTTTGCTAAACCGTATCTTTTATGTTGTACTGGCGCTTGCTCTTGTGACCGGAGCAGCTATGATCTTTGAAGCAAGAAGAAAGGGGAAATGGGGAAATGGGAAGATATCTCGCATCCGGAAAAGAGTACGTCCGGCATCATCTGCCGCAGCAGGCGCTCGTTAGTATCATGCTTTTTGCGGCGGCGCCTCTCCTTGCGGGAGTCCGCAATTTAAGCGTTGGAGAGACTGCAAGGCTTTTGGATTTTTATGTGGTTCTTCCGGGGATGCTCCTTTTGATCCCGGTCTTTTTGCCGGAACAGGATAAAGCCATCCGGGATCTGATCCGTGCCAGATATACGTCCATGGGAAGTATCTACCTGGTAAGAATCTTTTTGAATGTGGCTGTCATGGCTACTCTGACAGGAGTGTTTCTCCTGGGACTTGAAAGAGGAGGATGCGACTTCCCGTTTGGAAACTATTTTATGGCGTCCCTTGCGGGGATGGTATTCTTAGGAGGATTCGGTGCGGCGGCCTTTGCACTGAGTGACAATCCGGTGATCGGATACATGGCATCCCTTGGATATTATCTTTTCTCTTTTGGGGCAGGGGCAAAATATCTGGGGAACTGGTATCTGTTCTCCCTTGTTTCTGGAAGCTACAAAGAGAAAGTATATCTTGCTGTTACCGGAGTTGCGCTTCTTGCGGCCGCAATCGTTATCCGTGTGCAAAAGACCAGGTAGAAGACAGAAGTTTCAGGCGGATGTTGGCTAATACAATAAAACGATAATTTGGCTGAGAAAACGCTTGCCTTTTCCAGAATTCGGAGTAAGATAATAGAAGACCGATGCAAAGGAGAAGGAACATGGAACGGGTAATTGTAATTTCTGTATTTCTCTGTATGATGATGACGGCTCTTCATGTGGCACATGCAGTTGTGTTCACCATTCTGGGAGAAAAATGTGTGTGGCTCATCAAAAGCTACAGGGAACTTCCCAAGGAAAAACGAAAGTGCTACGATGCGGCTCTGGTGGTGGCCGGGGCGAGAAACCAACTCTTTTTGTGGGCCTTGTGGTTTGTGGCCGGAGCGATCGTATGCTTTTTTGTGACACCGTTTCTGGTGATTGTATTTTTAGGAGTCTGGCTTGCAGTATTTTTTTCCAGAAGAAAGTTTTCGGAAATACGGTATGAAAAATACAAAAAGAAATAATTTCTCTGCTTGACAATATGAAATGCTCTGGTGTAGAATGGGGGAAATCGAAAGGAGCTGCTTTTGTATGACCCCAGTGAGTAATTTTGTAAGTATGTACAGGGACGACGATAGGTAGCGCTTGTATTGTGAACGATTCACAGGTACAAGCGCTTCTTGTGTTGTACCTGTGTGGAAAAAAGAAGAGCAGAATCACACAGGATGTGGAGAGAGTCTTGTGTGGTTCTGTTTTTTTGTTTCCCGGAAACAAAAGAGTTCCTGACAGATAGAGAAAGGTTGTGATCAAATGGGACATAAAGACGATGCCCACATGGATGGCAGGCGGATCGAAGAAAGGTTCAAAAAGTGGGAAAGAGAAAAACAGAAATCAAAAAGAGAAAGAAGGAAAATCAGGAATGAATGAAATGTATAGAATCACAGGAAGATCCGTACCGGTGACAGAAACGAATCTTTTGGAGCATATAGGAGAAGTGATCCGAATCCACGGAAGTGTCTATAAAATCAGAAAGATGAGAGGATTTGCGTTTGTGTTGCTCCGTTGCGCCAAGCACATTTACCAGTGTGTTTATTCAGAAGAAAAGGCGAAATTTCCAGTGGAGGTGCTTGTTGAGGAAAGCTGTGTGATCTTCCAGGCAGAAGTCGTCAAGGAAGAGCGGTCCCGTATGGGGGCAGAACTTCATCTCATTGATGTGGAAATCCTCTCAAAACCTTATGAAATAAGCCAGGTTGTGATCAATCAAAAAGAGGTGGATACTTCTCTTGCGACACTTTTGGACTACCGTCCGGTGACGCTGCGGAATGAAAAGGAACGGGCTGTTTTCCGTATCCAGAACGGAATTACGGATGGATTTCGCATCTTTTTCCGGAAGTATGGATTTACGGAAATCCATACTCCAAAGATCGGTTCCGCCGGAGCGGAGGGCGGAGCAAATATCTTTCGTATGGACTACTTTGGAAAAGAAGCCTATCTTGCCCAGAGTCCGCAGTTTTATAAGCAGATGATGGTCGGAGTTCATGAAAGGGTCTTTGAAATTGCCCCGGTGTTCCGGGCGGAGAAACACGATACCTCCCGGCATCTCAACGAATACACCAGTGTAGACGTGGAGATGGGCTATGTAACGAGTGTGGAAACACTGATGGAGACGGAGACTTACATGCTGAAATCGATGTTTTCTTATCTGAAGGAGGAATATGAAGAGGAACTTGCGCTTCTCAAGGTCAGTCTGCCGGATTTACAGGAAATCCCGGTCATTCCTTTTGCGAAAGTCAAGGAGATTGTGGCGCGGATTCGCCACAGTGAGGTGACAGACCCTGAAGATCTGGAGCCGGAGGAAGAAAAAAGGATCTGCCAATGGGTCAAAGAAAAGACCGGCAGCGAGTTTGTGTTTGTGACGGAATACCCGGAGAAAAAGCGGCCGTTCTACACCATGGAAAGTAAAGAACATCCGGAACTGACAAGAAGCTTTGACCTTCTCTATCAAGGTTTGGAAATTACTACCGGAGGCCTCAGAATTCATAACTACGAAGAGCAGGTGGCAAAGTTACAACGCAGGGGGATGCGCCCGGAATCATTTGCAAGCTATCTCATGGCACACCGGGCAGGGCTGCCACCTCACGGAGGTATGGGGATCGGTCTGGAACGCCTTACAAGCCAGCTCTTAGGATACAGCAATGTCAGAAGAGCATCTCTGTTCCCGAGAGACATGCACAGACTGGAGCCATAACCGATCTTCAAAATCTGTTTAAGAAAAATATAAGGAAAAGTATCTGGATTTCACAAGATACCTTCTGGACATTTCGTCGTAAACCGTGTATCATATTCTTATGTATGTAAACAAAATCTGAGACGAAAGAAGAGGTACAAATATGAAATTGATGAAACGATTGGCAGGCATACTGCTTGCAGTGTGTCTGGTAGTACCGTTTACCCGGCTGTATGTCAATGCGGCAGATGGAGTGATTTTCTTTACAGACCTTGACGGGATTCAGGTCGGAGAGACGTTCACCATACAGGGAAGCGTGGTGAATCGTGACGGAAACCTTGGCCAGGTTGAGCTGACGATGAGTTACGATACGACGGCCATGAGATATGTTGACGGTGATGCAAACGTCACAGATCAGGGAGATGGAACTTTAGTTTATTCCGGGACTGTAAATGGTCAGGAGCGTCTGGATTTCAATATGGAGTTTGAGGCGCTCGTCCAGGGAGAAACGAGGCTTGAGCAGAAAGGCGCGGAAGTAACGGATGCCAATGGCGAGACACTAAATCTTTTGGATCCTCCGGGATACTCCGATGTAAAGATTGAGGCAGGAGACGGGACGCAGTCATCTTCTGGCACGGCAACAGGCAGCAAAGTCACACTGAATGTAAATGATACCGAATACACGGTAGCAAGCAGTTTCCCAAGTAATGAGCTTCCTGTGGGATTTTCCGCGGCAGATATTACGGTAAATGGCGAGACGGTAAAGGGAGCGGTAAAAGAGAATGGTAACGTACAGCTTTTATACCTGCTGGATTCCGGCAATGTAGGCGCGTTTTTCCTTTATCATGCAGAGGATGGAAGCGTTTCCCCGATTCAGATTGTGAATCTTGCCTCTGGCGGTTCTTTGATTCTTCTGGGCGACAGAGGGGATGTGACGCTTCCTGCAAGATACCAGGAAGTAGAGCTGGAGCTTTCCGATACTCAGACTCTTCCTGCATGGCAGGACAGCAAGAACAGCAGATATTATCTTATGAATGGTTTGAATGCTGATGGAGATCAGGCGATTTACCGCTATGATTCTAAGGATCAGACATACCAGTATTATGGAGATGATGTGACGGCAACGACGTCCGGAAAGGATTCTGACAGCGGCGTCTTTGGGAAGGTGACCACTTTTGTACAGGATCATGTGGAAGTCGTACTGATTGGAGCAGGATTTGTGTTCCTCGTTCTTCTTCTTCTCATTCTGATCCTTGCAGTGAAGCTGCACCGCAGAAATCTGGAGTTGGACGATGTGTACGATGAGCTGGATGACCTCACCCAAAAGCGCTCTTCATCAGGCACACAGGGGCCGGAGACGAAGTCTTCGATGAAGAAGGAGTCTGATGATCTGCCAAAGATCCAGATGCCGGAAGAAGGATTTGATGAGTTTGAGCAGTTTGACAGCGATGACTATGAGGAATACGATTCCTCCGCAGACGACGAGTTTGAAGATTATGAAGATGACTACGAGGACTTTGAGGATGATTATGAGGGTGACTACACAGAAGAATCCTCCGACGATGACAGCGATTTTGATTCCGACGATGACTATGATGACGATTACGACGACTTTGAAGAGAATTATGAGGAATCCAGACCGTCCAAGAAGTTCGGGCGTGGTAAAAAGAAAAAGACGCAAAAAGATGATGATGACGACTTTTCTATCGATTTCATTGATCTGTAGAAAGGAAACGATAAGAAACAGCAGGGTACATGCCCTGCTGTTTTGCACTTTACGGATATTTCGGACAAGTTTTGCAATCTTGTTTTTCAGAAAATAATACTTTACAACCGGCAGGGAAGGTGCTAAAATAATGGCCGTGATGCTAAAAGTATAAAAAAAACGGCTGATTGTACAAAATGGAGGAGAAATATGTGCGGAATAGTTGGATACATTGGAAAAGAAGAAGCAGCACCGATTTTGCTGGATGGTCTGTCAAAGCTGGAGTACAGGGGCTATGATTCTGCCGGGATTGCGGTTTTTGACGGAGAGAAGATCAATGTGGCAAAGACGAAAGGGCGTCTGAAGGCACTTAGCGAGCTCACACACGATGGCATCCTGTTGCCGGGTACACTTGGAATCGGGCATACCCGGTGGGCGACACATGGTTCCCCATCTGATACGAACGCCCATCCTCATCTGAACACCGAAGAGACGATTGTAGTCGTACACAATGGAATTATCGAGAACTACATCAAGCTGAAAAAGAAGTTGGAGGGCAGAGGATACCAGTTTGTATCTGAGACAGATACGGAGGTGATCGCACACCTTCTGGATTATTATTACAAGGGAAATCCACTGGAAGCAGTGACGAAGATCATGCACCGGATGGAAGGATCTTATGCTCTCGGTATCATTTTTAAGGATCATCCCAATGAGCTCTACGCTGTCCGGAAGGACAGCCCGCTGATCGTAGGACATACGGATGGGGGCAGTATTATCGCCTCAGATGTACCAGCAGTGCTGAAATATACAAGAGATGTCTACTTTATAGAGAATGAAGAGATTGTAAGGCTCACTGAACAAGATATGGAGTTTTTCACAGTGGATGAGGAGCCTCTTCAGAAAAAGCCGGTTCATATTGACTGGGATGCCGATGCTGCGGAGAAGGGTGGATACGAGCACTTCATGTTAAAGGAGATGTACGAACAGCCGAAGGCGATTGCGGATACATTTTCACCTCGGATCAAAGACGGACAGATCGTAATCGAGGAACTGGGCATGAATGATGAGGAGATCCGGGCGGTCAGTAAGATCGTGATTGTAGCCTGCGGTTCTGCCTACCACGCCGGTATGACAGGAAAATATGTGTTGGAAGGCATGGCGAGAATCCCGGTAGAGGTGGATCTAGCGTCCGAATTCCGATACCGGGATCCGATTCTGGCAGAAGGGACCCTTGTAATTGTCGTCAGCCAGTCCGGTGAGACGGCGGATTCTCTGGCGGCTTTAAGAGAAGCCAAAAAGAAAGGATGCAAGGTGCTTGGAATCGTCAATGTTGTAGGAAGCTCTATTGCCAGAGAAGCGGACAATGTACTATACACCTGGGCGGGGCCAGAGATTGCGGTAGCGACTACGAAGGCTTACTCCTGTCAGTTGACTGCATTATACCTTCTGGCTATGCGCTTTGCATACGCAAGAGGAGCGATCAGCGAGAGTGAATTAGCGGAGATGATCGAAGATCTGAAAAAGCTTCCGGCACAGGTGGAGATGTTGCTCAGCCATAAGGATCGGATCCAGAAGTTTGCCAACCGGTATCTGGCAGCCAGAAGCATTTTTTTTATCGGACGGGGAATTGACTATGCGATTTCTTTGGAAGGTTCCCTGAAGCTGAAAGAAGTCTCTTATATTCACTCAGAGGCCTACGCTGCCGGGGAGTTAAAGCACGGAACGATTTCTTTGATTGAGGAGGGAACGCTTGTTACAGCGGTACTGACCCAGGAGGATCTCTATAAAAAAATGCTCAGCAACATGGAAGAGGTCAAGACGCGAGGTGCCTTTGTCATGGCAGTCACCAATGAGGGAAATCTGGATGTGGAGAAGGCGGCGGATTATGTAGTCTATATTCCGGAGACAAATCGGTTTTTCACGAATTCTCTTGCCATTGTACCGCTTCAGTTATTTGGATATTATGTGGCAGTAGGACGTGGCTGCGATGTGGATAAGCCGAGAAATCTTGCCAAATCTGTGACTGTAGAATAGAGAAAAGAGCTGGATTTCCGGGAAGGGAATTCAGCTTTTGTTTATGATTTCATCACAAAATATACACATTTATTCGATAGACTGTGTATCGAGTAGAAAAGGGATAACTGTCAGAAAGGGGATAAATGTTATGAATCAAGAATACGAATATTATCGTCCGGGAGAAGAGCAAACCGGGAATGGATCCGAATACGGATCTCCAGAATACAGACATCCGAAGCCGCCGAAGAAAAGGGGCAAAGGATCCATGGCGGCAAAGGTCGCGGGACTTGCTGTATTATTCGGTGTAGTCGGAGGGCTGAGTTTTCAGGGGGTAAATTATATATCCGGAAAAGTCCTGGGGACAGGAAATAGTTCCCAGAATTCTTCCCAGGTACAGCCGGTGCAGACGACAGATTCTGCCGATGGGGAGATGAAAGGATCTGATATCACGCAGATTGCGGCTAATTCCATGCCGTTTGTTGTCTCTATCCAGAATATGAGTGTAAAGCAGGTACAGGATTTCTTCGGCGGGATCCGGGAGCAGGAGCAGACGAGTGCGGGATCCGGAATCATTGTAGGACAGAATGATTCAGAGCTGATGATCGTGACAAACAATCATGTGATCGAGAAGAGTCAGACATTGACGGTCACGTTCCATGATGAAACGAGTGTGGAAGCGGTGGTTAAGGGGACCGATGCCACCAAGGATCTGGCGGTGGTTGCTGTTCCGCTGAAACAGATCAGCAGCGATACAAAGGACAGCATCAAAGTTGCGGTACTTGGTGATTCGGAGAATCTTCTCGTTGGAGAAGAGGTGATTGCGATCGGCAATGCGCTTGGCTATGGGCAGTCTGTGACAAACGGGATTGTCAGTGCCAAAGACCGGGAGATTGAAATGGAAGGATTTGACAGCAAGCTGATTCAGACGAATGCAGCCATCAATCCGGGAAACAGCGGCGGAGCGCTTTTAAACAGCCGGGGGGAGGTCATTGGAATCAATACAGTAAAAGTAAACGATTCTGCAGTGGAGGGAATGGGATATGCGATCCCGATTTCTGATGTGACTGATATCATTACTAACCTGATGAATAAAGAGACGAGGACACAGGTGCCGGAAACACGGAGAGGATATATCGGTATTGAAGGAACGAATGTAGATTCTCAGAGCTCAGAGCAATTCGGGATGCCGGAAGGCGTCTATGTTTCCAGAGTGATGAAAGGCGGCGGCGCGGCTGAGGTGGGTATCACAAAGGGATGTGTCATTACCGGAATCGAAGGATCCGGAGTGAATAATATGGAAAGCTTACAGGAGCAGCTCAGTTACTACCGGATCGGTGAGAAAGTGACCCTGACCGTACAGTTCCCACAGGGACAGGGAGAGTACAAGGAGAAAGACGTGGAAGTTACCCTGACAAAGCAATTAAGTTAAGGCCTTTTGGGAAAATCGGGAAAGCCACTTGACAAACACTTGCTGTCATTGTAGTATGAATATATACCGGGACAGGGTATGGATACTCTAACTTCGGCAGTAACGGGATGACGATGAGTAGAAAGCAAGGGAAAGAGGATGCAAGAAGAAAAGACAAAGCACAGGGAAGGTAAGGAATACCGGGATCTGGTTAATCGGCTGAGCCGCATCGAAGGTCAGGTTCGCGGTGTGAAGAAGATGGTGGAAGAGGATCGCTACTGTATCGATATCCTTGTTCAGGTACAGGCGATTCAGGCGGCTTTGAACGGGTTTAATAAGACACTGCTTTCCGAGCATATTCATTCCTGCGTGGTAAAGGATATCCAGGAAGGAAATGTTGAATGTGTGGATGAATTGTGTGAGACGATTAAAAAACTGATGAAATAACG
>OFOU01000652.1_pt1 | contig 26730 bp, 31 predicted proteins | sample 1542061 | NCBI WGS metagenome assembly OFOU01 (sample SAMN04209239, study PRJEB22552) | human gut metagenome | biome: gut; material: feces | host: Homo sapiens | place: USA: Oklahoma
GATTATGCCGGCGGATCTCTAAATGTGAATGGCACGATTATGCGGGATACTTACAGTAATATCGACTTCACAGATCTGGTTAGGATCTTCATCATCTTCTGGTAATTGTTTTTCATATGTTCCTTCATATTCGTACTGACCAATTTCTTCCAATTGGCGATCGATCTTTTCTTGTAGTTTCATTTTTAATTCTAATTCGTCGGCTGATTCGAATAGTTCAACATAACTTGAGGTGGGAATACTTCTTAATATTTGACGCATTTGATAAAAGTAATGGGATAAAGTTTGCTGTACTAATGAAACGGGGATTAGTTTACCACTGGCAGTACGTAGTTCTAATTCTTTTATATCTGCTTCTGCTTCAAGTTTGCGTAGTGTAGCTTTTTGTATTTGGCCTTTAGTATCGCCGTTGCGTAATGGTTCAATGACATTAGTTAATAACCAATCATCTACTAATTTCTTAGGCCAATTAATATCAAGTCCCTTACCTGACCATATACGGCTTACTGTACTGTGTTCTACGCCGAACCGATCCGCTATCTCTTGCCACGTATAACGCGTACCATCATCTTTAATCTTTGACATTATTCATATCCTATTCACTTTATATTCATTTACCATTGATAGGTAATTGTTATTGTACTTTCGTTTTGAAAGGTTCTACCTTTCGTTTTGTTTGTTTTCGTTTAAAACCCCCACGGATTATAAAGATAATTCGCGGCGGAAACTCGATTTTATTGTTCTCAATTAGAGAACCTAAATTAAAATTTCACTCGCTATTTTACTTTTTGATTTGTAATAACATTTATATTATTATTGTTTTATAAAGTAACAATAGGGACATGTAATGAAATACAAAATCCAAACTAGAAGTGTTTTTAAGGATATCGAAGACTCTTTATTTAGTGAGTTGCATTCAGCTAAATCAAGTATCAAAATCTGTGTTGCATGGATAAATTTTGAGCTTTTTGAAAATATATTACTCTCTAAGGCTAAAGAAGGTATTGAAGTTGAGATATTAGTTAATAATGATTATATCAATACAAAATTTCTCGATAAAATATCTAATGATATAAAACCGCTAATTAATCTAATTAAAAACCCTATTAATAACCACTTAATGCATCACAAATTTTGTATCATTGATGATGAAGTTTTGATTACTGGCAGTTATAATTGGTCAAAAAAAGCACCATATCATTATGAAAATATAATAATCATCCGTAATGATTTTAATTTAATAATGCAATTTAAACATGAGTTTGCAGATTTAAAATACATGGGTGCAATGCCAAGTACAGAATTTAATGCATTCAAAGTAACCAAAAATCTCAATAAATTTGTTGTAGGCACATATAGTTCATCGGTGGGGATATATGAAACCGTCACATTGCAGTTATGGGAAATTGATATTAATAACTTAACTTATGAACGACATGGAGAAATGGATATCCCTTTCTTTAATTATTTATTAGATATTAATACTGATGATCATTACCTTATTGATGAAAAAGAAAGATACATCGATCTATATGATCAAGAACGTAGACAGATGGAGAATATCCAAAGTTATTTTAGAAAATTAAATTGTTCAATTCATGCTTATGGAACAGCTATAATAGCGAACGAGAGCGAATATCTCGAAGGTTATGAAGAGCCTATTCGTGTAATTCACTTCAATTGGATAGATATGCGATTAAGCAAAGTATTACCCTCTTCTTTGCCCGCTACTATGGATCTTGAAGGATTATGGCATGAAATATATGCTCCAAATGGATATATTTAAATAATATTCTATAATTAATGAGAAACTGTTATATGTCTAATTATCCGATACCACTTAGGCTAGAATTAAATAATCAAGATACTGCTAATATTATTTGTAGTTATCTAGAAAACAATCATCAAGACCATACTTTAAAATCCATATTAAATTTAGATTTATCTTTTATAGATTATCGTGCACAATCCTCTAATTACTTTATAATCAATGACGTTGAATATATTGGAGATAACAACTATATTTTATATTATAAAATAAATTATTATATTTATAATCTTTGTAAAGATATGGATATTGATGATGACTACGAGACTTCAATTAATTTTACATTGAATAATGGACTTTTAGTATTTGATATTATTGATTGTGAAAGAAATACATCAGATGAATTATAGTCACCTTTAATTTTCACTTAAGGATTTCAACATCAGGATTTAAAGTTTAATTATAAATAATACTAAAAGCCTAATACTCATCAGTAATAGGCTTTGCCTAAATTATAATTGATTCAATTGATAGGTATTAGATGTACTTGAACCATCGCTATACACCTCTGATATAGTCAGTTTGTTTCCATCCACTTTGTATTTTACAACACTATCAGCCGGATCATTTCTCCAACGACCTGAGCTATCTGGATTGTTTGATGCCCATATAACTTGATCATCAATCAGCTTGCACTTGATAGCCCATCTTGTGCTGTCATCTTTACGTATGTAATGGACATAGGCTACATCTGATTGAATCTTATCAAGCTTCATTATTTTATGATCTCGCCCAAACATAGATGCAGCCGCCGCTTTGCAGATCTGACCAACGTTAGATTCCGCTGCGTAGAGTGAAGAACTGAACAATAATGGCACAATTACTAATAATTTTATCATCACATATCGTCTCTTAGTAAAAATTGATTTCATTTTACTTCCTTAACAACTCTTTTAATTCGTCAACTGTCTTCATTTCTTTTCCAATATGAATCATTGCATGGCAGTTTGCACATAAAGGAATGAGATCTTTAATTGGGTTAATCTTATAGCGTTTACCAATAGTATGTAGTGGCACTATATGATGAATATGAATATAATTTTTTCCGTGATTACCATACACTTTTTCAAAATTAAAGCCACAGACAGCACAACTCAAACCATGTTCATCGATACATTCTTTTCTCGCCTTTGGATCTCTCTCATAGTACGTTGAAATCCTTCGACGCTTTTCACCCTCATAGTATTCATTTTCTATTTCAGGGGTAAATGAATAGCAATCTTCATCGGTTGCGAACCAATCCCCATCAATTTTAGTAAGATATTTTCGTACTATTTTCTTTTCAAAATGTTTAATCCTAGCAGCACCATTATCAGTTGTTTTCTCATGCCTAGTCTGACTAAAGGTAAAAAGACTATACCCTTCATATAAAATCTTATCTATATGTTCAATAGATTGTGTATATCCAGCTTTTTTGTGTCCATTTACATTCTCACGCCAACTGCTAGCCAAGATTAAAACTTTCTTTCCATCATCTGATCTAAGATCTTCCCAAGCTCCAAAAATTATTTTTTTGTTTATATCATCTATAAATGACCAACTCCAGTTGTCATTTTTACATGTAGCACCCAAAGAACGCATGAACTCTGTACGGGACATTTTTCATCCTTAAATTATGTGATCTACATCACTCGATACTATCGACTGTTGGAGGTTCCTATCGTTCGTACAGCTAACAAACCTACCCAAAGTAGATAGAAACCTCCAACAATCGATAGTGTATGTGTGTTCCTTTTGATGGTAAAGTATAAGTAGGTAGTTTTTGGTACTACATTTTTACATAGCTATGTCTTTTGCTTGAGAAATGAAATTAAAATGAAAAACCTAAAAAAAATTAATTCAATACTAATTAGTATCGTGTTGTTACTTTTATCAATAGCTATTTTAATTGGTATTAAGTTATTATTTTCCAATGCTAAAGGCTTCGAATGGGGAAGTGTTACGGACTGGATTAGTTCACTGAGTACAGCAGGTACACTTTGTATTGCATTTCTTGCATACAGAAAAGCCCCTGAATGGATGGCACAGAAACACTATGATATTGCACACAACATTATTGAAGATGCTATCTATAATGATCTTGCTAAAGTTCGTACTTCCTGTCTACATCTAAAATTCAAAACAGTAAAATTATGCAAAAACCTAGTTCTTGCATTGAAAAATAGATTAGGCGAACCCAAATCCCTTAGTGAATCTATTAATGACATTGAGAAAGACCTAGATGCATTATTTGTTCTATCTTACTCTATAATTAATCGATTGAATTCAGTTTCAAGGTATAATTATACCTTAACTGATTATGCCAAAAATATCTCTACTGAATTACAGAAAATTTTAAATGAATTCAATGATATTCATGAAGAAATTTTAGTCTTTAGTTCTGACATAGGAATGTTATATCATGCTGATGATACAGTAATTGAAGTCGCAATGACTGAAGGTAGAGACATTCAGAAAAAAGTGATTAATTTGAATATAAAAACATCACAATTCATCCGTGACATTCACTCTAAAAATAGACCTATAACTGATTTCATTCGATACAAAAAATCCATAAGTTAGTATAGATAAGGATAGCATGTGACTACACAAATACGTACTTATAATTTACCAGCTGAACTAGTTGAACATTTTTCAAATAACATTCCGTATTTCGAAAAACTTTTGTCTAAGGATTTTTCTGACTTAAATGTTAATGTAACACCAGAAGACATTAAAAAAATAGAGAAATCTTTCGAAGTATCACACCGAATACGTGATTTCGAAATAGGTTTGTATTGGCAAAGACTTAATTTTCTTTGGGCCATCACCGCATTGCTATTTGCTGGATGGGGAGCATTAATTTTCAAGATCATAGAATTTAATGAAGGAGAAGCACCATATATTATGTTTGCTTCGCTATCATTTCTTTCACTTATAGGAGGTATTGTAACAATCTTCACCAGTTTCATTATTGATGCAGGTAAGCATTGGCAAAAGGTATGGGAGTTTCATGTTTACACTCTTGAACCTTTTGTATCCGGCCATTTATATGCAATTAAGTTTAATTACAAAAACAAAAAAAAGGCATCCATCAGTAGAAGTGTAGAAACTTTTAATTATGCACTGTTGATGCTTTGGGCTTGCTCCTCAATTTTTGCAGCAATTATTCCTTCACAGATTACTAATGATTCCGCACTATGGATACAATTCGGCATTTCACTTATAATTTGGGTAACATTCCGAAATATAGGTGCTTCTGTCACAAAGGAGGACTCTGATAGAATAGAACTTGAGTAATATATTTCTTTAAATAGCCCTACTATAGGGCTTTATTACTGAGAATATTTCAGACACTTGATCATTTCTTGCTGCACTTCTTTATACTTCTCTACATCTATTACTGTCATCAATTGAAATTCCTCTTCTTCAGTAAGGTTTAACAAGTACTGCAATGGTGTCTCAATAGATGTAGTGCGAGGTTCAATGATAAACTGTGATGTATACCTATTCAGTACTATACGTTCTATGCCATCGTAGAACACTACCATATTATCAAAGACATTTATAACTATCTCATCATTATAAAAGTACTGATCATAGAGATCATTAAAGTTAGTTCCCTCTAGTTTCATTTTCCACTCCTTTATAGAATGCCTTAGTAGCTCTCATATTGAATTCATTGTTTAGGTGTGTATGTGTTGGCATTTTGTCGTTATTATCCCTCCTGTATCGCTCTATATAAGCTTTTAGTAGGTCTAGCTTAGTTTCCCCTATCTGCGGCGTGTCGCTTAGTGGTGAACGTTTTGGTACGTTATAGAGGCCATCACTGCGGCCTCCTTGCTGGTGTATGTGTTTACGTAGTTTTGACCACTCGGTATTTTTCATTTAGTAGTTCCTTTTGGTTAGTTTATTAATGGGGCGGGCGACTCGTTCACACCTACGGCAGTTCACTGCTTGGGGCAACTACAAGAGACTTTGAATAAATCACTTTGAGTAGTATCTCTTGAGTACCCACACCTACTGGATCGAGCAGAGCGAAAGAAAAGACGCTTGCGAGTTTTCGATGCGATAGCGAGAAAATCGGCAACGGTTGGTTATTTGTAATTCTTAGATCAAAATGCGAGCTTGCGAGTGTTTTGATCTCGGAGTTGCTAAACTCCATTAATTAGAGACTTCGTATTATTCATTATATGTTACCCTAATGCGGGTCATCCCACATATTGATGTCATTTCGATCTTTACACCACTAAATGTAGTAATGCATGAGTATAAAAGCCCCAAAATGACCCGCATTAGGGTATTGATACCGCCATTAGGGTAATTTGTTAGTACCTTAATAACGGTCATTTCGTACCCTTAATAAAGGCTATTAGTTCGTGTTTGGTCTTACCTTCACTAATCATATCGCGTAAATTCTGTGCCTGTACTGCTGTAAGGTACTCATCTGATTTAGTCTCGCACTTCACTAACTGTGTATCATTGCGTAGTTCTTCTTCAAGTGCTTCAATCACTGCCAGTACAACACGTTTGTACTTCTTTACTGATTCGTCACTATATGAAAAGCGACCGAATACCTCATTCCCTTCTATTATTTTCTTTACAGTAGCTTTACTGATTCGACTTTCATTTTGGATAATGTGAAATATCTTTCTTGGTGCGTATGCTTCCTTAGTACCGTTCATTATTTCTTTTATAGTATCTGATATCACTAACCTGCACTTCCCGGTTAGATCTTCCATTTTCCTAACCTCTTTGAATAAACAAAACAATATACAGTTGTCTACTATTATTTCTTTCTTACCTGCTTTCTTTAGCTCCTCTGGATTCTTCTTCTTAGTCATAACATATCCTCTATTCTTTATATGGGGGCATCTCCTCCCCCTACTTCTTTATTTTCTATAGTACGTTTTATACTTTGTAATTGTACTTTGAATTTTATCTAACTCATCAGTAGTAAGTTGCGAATACCATTCTTTATACACTTTACCATTTAGTATGTTGTTATATACCATTGTAGCACTATTACGCTTGAATTCAGTATTAGCCCAAGTGGTAACATCATACTGTGAATAATTTCCCGTTAGATATCTATCAAATAATTTTCTCCATTGTTTATAATTTAGTGATTTGGAAACTTTACCAGAATGTGTACGGTTATTGTTGTTTACTTTTTGAGTTTGCCATGAAAGATTTTTGTAATAGTTATTGGTCTTACATTGATCTTCATGTTCTACCGTGTAACCTTGTGGGCGTTTACCGTGGAAAGCTGTACACACTAAATCATGTACATAGTAGGCTTTCCCACGAATGTTAACCCGTTCATAACCATTTCTTGCGGGACTATTTGTTAGTACATTATCGTAATTTTGGTTGTATATGTAACCATCCTCACTAACATAGTAACCATCTTCCGCATCAATACTACGCCATTCTTTACCACTATAATTGTCTAATTCATTACTGTTCATTTTTATCATTCCTTGACAAATGACACTATCAATCCGTGTTAGTGTCTCCTATTTTTACTTTTCTAAAGTGAAAGTAACAAAACCTATTACTTACCTAATATACTATATTGTGATAATAGGTATTGTAATGCTTTACCAGTAGTTTTTGCTTTACCAACTTCTACAATATCTTGAAGTACCTTATATTGTTCCTCGTTTAGACGTACCGATACTTTATATTATTTATTTTCTTTCATGTTGTTTCCTTTTGTCTACAAAATCATGAAAATTCAATCCAAGAAAGTCCCCGAATTAACGGGGTGCTTTGTTAGGAGAATTTTGTTATGTACAGTTATTTATCACTGAGAGATGATAAGTGGAGGCAAATAGAGTTAAAAACAAATGTTTCATGTCTCCATGTACCTATAATAAGGCATAAAAAGCATTTCATCCCCAAAATATTTATTACTTTTTTTCTAAATTGTTATTTTCTAATGTTATTTAGCACCTCAGTAATGAGACACACCACCAGCATTACCAGCCACCCTACAAAAAGGTACTCAATCACGCCAGTAACCATTATAAAAAAACCAATGATTAGTACAGCAGTAGTAATAAACCAATTTAACACTTTAATACCTCTATAATATTATATAGGGTATTTTTTATCTTAGTATTTACCCGCTAAAACACCATTTGCAAAGATAATAAAGTCGTTATAGTCACCATTAGAATCGTCAATCTGAAGCTTTCCATCAATGAAAATAGCTGATGTGTTATCATTCCTTGTAAAATAGAAACTATCATCACTATGATTACGTTGGACAGTACCTTTATCAGTCATATACACTGTTTGTATACACTTTTTACCCTTCAACGTTGATACCTGATTAGGATCATCATTCTCTAAACCCTCATGATTGGTATAGGTCAACTTCCCATCAATCCAAATCTCTTTATCATCTTCTTCCGAATAGTATTTATGTGTTTCAATATTACGCATTGTGCTTACCTTTATGTTATAGAATTGTTAAATATATGATATATAGACGCAAGAAAGCTACCATAGATACACAAGTATCATCACGGCGGCTCGTCTTGTTGTGCTAAATAATACCATTTGCCAAAATTTCGTCAACCTACAATAATTGGTAGTTATGGATGATTCCACAAATTGAGATCACTTTTAATAAAAAGAAAATCGTGGTTATGTCGCATCCAAACACCCACGGCATCATTGGGATCTATATTATCTACATAGTTTAATAGTAATGAGTAGTCGATAATATTTAATGGCTCGCCCCCTACGTTAGTTAAACGAGGTAAATCACCATCCACCATGTCAATATTAAAGGATGGAGTAGAGTACACGATAGTGTCGCCCATACGTTCAATAGCAACGCCTGAGATAAACACAGGCACTTTCTTTGCTTCAACGAATAGTACATGTTTCATTACATCAACATTGCGGTACTTCAAAGTAATCACATAGTGCTTCCCTGTTCTATACAATTGGATAGTATCGATTACCTTAGATAGTTCTCGTTCTATTCTTGATCTAACCTCTATATTGGTTTGGTCAAATAGTACCGAAGGATCTACTGTTTTCAGGTAATCAGTATCTACTTGTACTTCTGTGAAGGTACTTTGATGTTCTTCGAGTTCCTTTAACTTATCGCGTGATTCCTGTAACTCTGTCAGTACATCAAATGGTATTTTCTTATCCTGATTTTTTAAACGTTCAATGCCTAATTCATATTCCTGTATATGTGCTTTTTCTTCCTCTATACGTTGCCGTACTAATTCAATCTCTGGATTAATATTATTAGGCTTGAGTATCTGTGTAAAATCCATCCCCTTGATATACTCAATTACAAATTGTTCTATCACTTCATAGCGAAGTGCCTTGTTATCACAAAATCCATCCCGTTCACCAATACAACGAACGTATCTATATTCCTCTGTGAATTTTCCATTCTTTTTAGAATCACGGTTAGCTAGTACTACATTATGATACATTGCCTCACCACAGCGAGCACAACGGCATACTGAATTAAAGATATTACTTTTCTTTAATTCTTCAGTATTTTTACTAGTAGTAATTCTACCGTTATTTGGTCTACGTGTTTTCATTAATTGCTGTACTAAATCAAATTCCTCTTTTGGTATAGCAATTGGGTAAACATCCATTTCATAAGTTTTCTGATCTACTGGATTAGAAGTACTATTATAATCACGAATAATTTCGCTAATAAAGATAGTACCTGTAACACGTTTGTTTCTTAGAATCTTATGTACTGATTCACCACGCCATAACCTACCAGATTCAAAAAGCCATTCATCACCCTTTGCGTTAAGAACTTTAGCTATAGTTGGTGTACCTATTCCAGTTTGATACAAGCGAAATATTTCACGCACAATAGCTACTTTATCATTCAGTACATACTTATTATCCTGTACATCAATCCATTGTGGGCATTTGTTAGTAACAATAGTACCGTTGTTAAACGCATTCTCACGCTTACGCCGCCAACCATCACGTATACGGTCACTCTTGATCTTTGACTCTTCATAGGCTCGTTGAGCACTCATAGTAACTATTGGCAACATAGCACTGTTAGTACGGTTGATTAGCATATTCAACGATACGTCATGAATAGTAATGTTATGGTTCACCAGTTCAGATAAGTACGCTACTACTGTGAATGGATTTTGACGACTAAACCTATCGATTGATTCCAGTACTAACGCTGAACCATCCCACATACCCGCCCGTACTTGTTCCATCCATCGCCCTAACTCCCCTTCTGACATGTTCAGGCCTTTGAACGCCGACACCCCTTGATCGCTAATAATGGTAGCTTCAGGATCTTCCATATCATCGAGTAGGTTAGTATGTTCTACATAAGCCTGTAGATTGTCTGCTTGCCTTTGGATACCCGAACCAGCAAGTTGATACTCCGAGCTAACACGATGATATATAAAGCACTTCTTCATTTCAGCGTTCCTTACTGTGTGCACTAATTTGTTTGTATAACAAAGTATACACTTGTATGATTATCAGGCAAAAAAGGTACTGGAATCCGATCCCCTCCCGGTAGACCAGGCATTACAGCTGATCGAAATGCTGGATGAACATCAGATCCACGGGCTGATGTATGTGGATGAGGCCATGCTGTATGAGCGCCCAACCGGGCATGTGGTGCGTACCGCTAACTGGGCGCAAACTCTGCCGCCGGAACAGCGCCCGACCTTCACCCAGGTTCCTTCGCTGGCGCAGGCCGCGCATGACGTTAACGCCGTCTGGAAATTTGCCCTGACCGACGAAGATATTCCGAAATTGCAGCAGTTTGGTCGGCACGTCGAGCAACAGCTGGGGCTGGAGTGTGAATGGTCCTGGCACGATCAGGTCGACATTGCCCGAAAAGGCAACAGCAAAGGACGACGCCTGACCCAGTGGATTGAAGCACAGGGCGGGTCAATGGAAAACGTGATTGCCTTTGGCGATAACTTTAACGACATCAGCATGCTGGAAGCCGCAGGTACCGGGGTGGCGATGGGCAACGCGGATGACGCGGTCAAAGCCCGCGCCAACATCGTGATTGGCGACAACACCACAGACAGCATCGCGAAATTTATCTACTCCCACCTGCTGTAATCAGGCGGTAATCGATACGCTCTTAATTTGCGCGTACAGCCACAGGCCAGGTTTGATACCCAGTTCATCCCTGGCCCACGGGCTGATCCTTGCCCACAGCGTTTTACCGCCCACCTCAAGCTGAACTTCCACCTGACCGTTATCGTCATAACATTGCGCGACTTTTGCCCGGAGAACGTTACGAATACTGGTCTGCTGGGGTGGTTGGAGCACCAGTGAAACATCAGATGCCTGAATACGAATACGCAGCGCGGTTTGCAGCGGTTGCTCCAGCTTATTGACCCACAGATGCTGATCGCCGAGCGCCAGCGCGGTCATCGCATAGTGTGGATGATGTTCCAGCACGCTGACTTTCAGAATACTGCTTTGCTGTTCCTTAGGCAGCCAGGGGTGCATCACGCTGCTACCCCAGACATCTTCCAGCGAACCAAACGCTTTGACCTGCCCGTTCTCCAGCACCATCACTTTATCCGCCAGGTGCAAAATCTCATCAAGCGAGTGGCTGACATACAGCATCGGAATATTGATTTCACGTGCAAGGCGTTGCAGGTAAGGCAGCAGTTCGCGTTTACGCGGTATATCCAGTGAGGCTAACGGCTCATCAAGCAGCAATAACTCAGGCGCGGTCAGCAGCGCCCGACCGATGGCAACACGCTGCTTTTCACCGCCAGAAAGACCGCCTGGCAGACGGTCAAGCAGCGGTTCAATGCCCAACAACGCCACCAGCTTATCAAACTGTCCGGCCATGCTTTTCGCCATTCCGTAACGCAGGTTGCCGCGCACTTTATAGTGCGGGAACAGGCGCGCATCCTGGAAAACATAGCCCACCCGGCGTTTTTCCGGCGTTAAACAGATACCGTTCTCGACGTCGTTTAAGACCCGACCATTTAGCACGATGCGTCCGGACTGCGGCTGCGTCAGGCCGCTGATGGCGTTAATCAGTGAGGTTTTGCCCGCGCCGGAAACGCCAAAAATAGCGGTGATGCCGCTGGCTGGCAGCGTTTCGTTGAGCGTCAGGCAATGCGTCCCCAGCGTCTGGGAGAAATTGAGTTCCAGCATAATTATCGCCCCGTCCGCTCACGGCTAATACGCGCCAGCCATTCAGAAATCAGCAGCGAAATCAGCGCCAACACAATAGAAATGATACACAACCTCGCCGCCGCGCTTTCGCCGCCGGGAGTCTGGATCAGGGTATACATCGCCGAAGGAATGGTGCGGGTTTCGCCAGGAATGTTGGAAACAAAAGTAATGGTTGCGCCAAATTCCCCGAGGGAACGCGCGAACGCCAGCACCGTACCGACAATAATGCCGGGCAGCATCAGCGGTAGCGTAATGGTCATGAATACACGCCAGCGTCCGGCTCCCAGCGTGCGGGCCGCCTGCTCCAGCTTGACGTCGACACCTTCCAGCGCCAGACGAATTGCCCGTACCATCAGAGGAAAAGACATCACCGCCGCAGCCAGTACCGCACCGCGCCAGCTAAAGGCAAAGGTAATGCCAAACCAGTCGTACAACCATTCGCCAATGAATCCGCGCCGCCCCATGGCGACCAACAGCAGATAGCCTACCACGACCGGCGGCAGAACCAGCGGCAAATGCAGAACGCTGTCGAGCAGCGCTTTGCCCGGGAACTTGCATCGCACAAGCAGCCAGGCAAAGAAGATCCCAAACGGCAAACTAAACAACACAGCCAGGGAAGAAACTTTCAGGCTCAGGATGACGGCCTGCCATTCAGGATCGGTCAGTATCATTACTTGGTCGTAAATCCATAACGTTTAAAGATTTCAGCAGCCTGCGGTCCTTTCAGGTAATCATAGAACGCGCTAACCGTTGCGTTTTTGTGCCCATCAACAATCGCGATAGGGTATTCCACTTTTTTGTGCGAATCTTCCGGGAAAGTCGCAACAACTTTTACGCCCTTACTGGCGACAGCATCGGAACCATAGACGATCCCCAGCGGCGCTTCGTTACGCTCTACCAGCGCCAGCGCACCGCGCACGTCTTCAGCAGGAGCCAGTTTCGGGGCCAGGGTATCCCATGCACCCAGTTTTTGCAGCGCTTCTTTAGCATAAATGCCCGCCGGAACATGTTCTGGATCGCCAACAGCCAGGCGTCCACCATTCAACAGACTGGTCCAGTTGGTTTTACTGTCAATGGTGAAGTCTTTCTGCGCGCTGGCTTTCGGCGCAACCACCACCAGACTGTTACCCAACAGCGTTTCACGCGATGCGGTATCAATCGACTTCTTGTCTACCGCGTAGTCCATCCATTTCTGATCGGCAGAAATAAACAGATCGGCCGGTGCGCCTGCTTCAATCTGACGCGCCAGTGTGGAAGAAGAAGCAAAAGAGGAGACAACATCAACGTTCTTCTCTTTTTTATATTGCGTTGCAATGTCCTGCATCGCGTTGGTCAGCGAAGCCGCTGCAAAAACGGTAATCTTTCCTTCATCCGCCAGCGCATGCCCGGCAACGGTAAGAGAAAGTGTTGCCCCTGCAAACAAGCGTAACCATGTACGTGCCATCTGTAACTCCTTTGCGTTTCGTTATGTAGGCGCAAATATAACGAGTAAACCAGGATTTTCCCAGTGGTTATTGATACCAATTAGAGGTTACACAAAGAAAATATCGGCAGGGAAAGCAAGATCTTGAGAAAACGAGTTGGCAGGCAAAAAATATAAACGCCCGACTGAGCGGGCGTTTGGGGAATCAATGATTCTGTCTGGACTGGTCTTTCTGACCGATAGAGGAGAAGATGTTGAACACTTCACCCAGTCCGTAAATCAGCCCCAGGATGACAGCCATCACCACAGGAACCATAATTACGGCGAATACCAGACTTTTCAATAACTCTAACATGGTCAACTCCAGATATAGTCCTTAGTTGTATTCTAACCACATAACACAGAAAAGCACTCCCCTTTTGTGCGGTTGGCTTTGCGCGCGCGCGGTTTTCCGTCACAATACCCCTTTTGCCAGGAGCTTGTGATGCAGGCCGAAATCCTTCTTACGCTGAAACTTCAGCAAAAACTGTTTGCCGATCCCCGTCGCATTTCTCTGCTTAAGCACATTGCGCTTTCCGGCTCCATCAGTCAGGGCGCGAAGGATGCAGGTATCAGCTATAAAAGCGCCTGGGATGCGATTAACGAAATGAATCAGCTCAGCGAGCAGACGCTGGTTGAGCGCGCCACTGGCGGCAAAGGCGGCGGCGGCGCGGTATTAACGCGCTACGGCCAACGCTTAATCCAGCTGTATGATTTACTGGCGCAAATCCAACAGAAAGCCTTCGATGTTTTGAGCGATGACGATGCCCTGCCGCTCAATAGCCTGCTGGCGGCGATCTCTCGCTTTTCGCTGCAAACCAGCGCCCGTAACCAGTGGTTTGGCACCATTACCGCCCGCGACCACGATCAGGTTCAACAGCATGTCGACGTGCTGCTGGCGGATGGCGAAACGCGCCTGAAAGTGGCAATCACTGCACAAAGCGGCGAGCGTCTCGGGCTTGAGGAAGGCAAAGAAGTACTGATTTTGTTGAAAGCGCCGTGGGTAGGAATCACTCAGGACGACGCCATCGCTCAGGCCGCCGATAACCAGTTGCAGGGCACGATTAGCCATATCGAACGCGGAGCGGAGCAGTGTGAAGTATTGATGACCTTGCCAGACGGCCAGACGCTGTGCGCAACTTTGCCGATAGAGCAGACCCACACATTAACGGAAGGCGCTAACGTCACAGCATATTTTAATGCGGACAGGGTGATTATCGCCACACTGTGCTGAGTTAATTGACATCAGCCTGAAGAACACGTATCCCTGTTATTCATCGCTGCAAATAATGGGATACAAAATGTCATCGTTGCAAATTTCGCAAGGCATGTTTCGTCTTAGCGACACAAAAACGCTCCAGTTAGATGCGTTGACGTTAAACGCGGGTGATAGCTGGGCGTTTGTTGGCTCTAACGGCAGCGGGAAATCTGCGCTGGCCCGCGCGCTGGCGGGCGAGTTACCGCTTCTGAAAGGCGAACGTCACTGTCAGTTTACACGTATTACCCGACTCTCCTTTGAGCAGCTCCAAAAGCTGGTCAGCGACGAGTGGCAGCGAAACAACACCGATCTTCTTAGTCCCGGTGAAGACGACACCGGGCGCACTACCGCAGAAATCATTCAGGACGAAGTTCGCGACCCCGCCCGCTGCGCTGCGCTGGCGCAGCAGTTTGGCATTTCATCCCTACTCAACAGGCGTTTCAAATACCTTTCCACCGGTGAAACGCGCAAAACCCTGCTCTGCCAGGCATTAATGTCCACACCGGATTTGCTGATCCTTGATGAACCCTTTGACGGGCTGGACGTGGCGTCCCGTCGCCAGTTAGCAGAGTTGCTCGCTGAGTTGCACCAGGCCGGTTTAACGCTGGTACTGGTGCTTAATCGCTTTGATGAAATTCCTGAGTTCGTGCAGTTTGCCGGCGTACTTGCCGACTGCACGCTGACGGAAACCGGTGCAAAACCCGACCTTCTGCAACAGGCATTAATCGCTCAGCTTGCCCATAGCGAACGGCTGGAAGGCATCCAGTTACCCGAACCGGATGAGCCTTCGGTGCGCCACACGCTGTCAGATAACGAGCCGCGCATTGTGCTTAACGACGGCACCGTCTCGTATAACGATCGCCCTATCCTGCATCATCTGAGCTGGCGGGTAAATCCGGGGGAACACTGGCAAATCATCGGCCCCAACGGTGCGGGGAAATCAACCCTGCTCAGTTTAATCACCGGCGATCATCCCCAGGGATATAGCAACGACCTGACCCTGTTTGGCCGCCGCCGGGGCAGCGGTGAAACTATCTGGGATATCAAAAGACACATTGGCTATGTCAGCAGCAGCCTGCATCTGGATTACCGGGTAAGTACGACAGTTCGCAACGTTATTCTCTCCGGTTATTTCGATTCAATCGGCATTTATCAGGCCGTCTCCGACAGACAGCACAAGCTGGTACAACAGTGGCTGGATATTCTGGGCATCGATAAACGTACCGCGGATGCGCCATTTCATAGTCTTTCCTGGGGGCAGCAGCGGCTGGCATTGATTGTTCGTGCACTGGTGAAACATCCTACGTTGCTGATCCTCGATGAACCGTTGCAAGGATTAGATCCGCTCAACCGTCAACTGATCCGTCGGTTTGTGGATGTCCTGATCGGTGAAGGTGAAACTCAGCTTTTGTTTGTCTCTCATCACGCCGAAGATGCCCCGGCCTGCATTACCCATCGGCTAGAGTTTGTACCCGAGGGTGATATCTACGCCTATCGACAAACCTCTCTGCGTTAATTTTCATGCCAGGGCGTTTATCACGCCCTTTTTTCTGCTTTTTTTTCAGACAAGTGCTGAAATAACAACCTAACATAATGATTTATAATAAAGTAACTGGCAACATCGAGTGAAAACACCGGAGTGTAAACGATTCCACTAATTTATTCCGTGTCACACTTTTCGCATCTTTGTTATGCTATGGTTATTGCATACCATAGGCTTAACGGAGCGAATTATGAGAGTATTGGTTACAGGTGGTAGCGGTTACATTGGAAGCCACACTTGCGTGCAGTTGCTGAAAAATGGTCACGAAGTGGTGATCCTGGACAATCTCTGCAACAGCAAGCGCAGCGTACTGCCCGTCATTGAGCGTTTAGGCGGCAAGCATCCGACCTTCGTGGAAGGAGACATCCGTAACGAAGCGCTGATAACCGAAATTCTGCACGATCATGCCATTGATACGGTCATCCATTTTGCCGGTTTAAAAGCCGTTGGAGAATCCGTTGCCAAGCCGCTGGAGTACTATGACAACAACGTCAACGGCACTCTGCGTCTGGTGAATGCAATGCGCGCTGCCAACGTGAAAAACTTCATTTTCAGCTCCTCCGCGACCGTCTATGGCGATCAGCCGCAAATTCCTTACGTTGAAAGCTTCCCCACCGGCACGCCGCAAAGTCCGTACGGCAAAAGCAAGCTGATGGTGGAACAGATCCTGACCGATCTGCAAAAAGCGCAGCCCGACTGGAGCATTGCCCTGCTGCGCTACTTTAACCCGGTTGGCGCTCATCCATCGGGAGATATGGGGGAAGATCCGCAAGGTATTCCAAACAACCTGATGCCTTACATCGCGCAGGTTGCCGTTGGCCGTCGCGAATCTCTTGCCATATTTGGCAATGACTACCCTACTGAAGATGGCACCGGCGTACGCGACTACATCCACGTGATGGATCTCGCCGACGGCCATGTTGCTGCCATGGAAAAACTGGCGGGCAAACAGGGCGTACATATTTACAACCTCGGTGCAGGCATCGGCAGCAGCGTGCTGGACGTGGTCAACGCCTTCAGCAAAGCTTGCGGTAAACCGGTGAATTACCATTTCGCCCCGCGCCGTGATGGCGATCTTCCGGCCTACTGGGCTGACGCCAGCAAAGCCGATCGCGAGCTCAACTGGCGCGTGACCCGCACACTGGATGAAATGGCACAAGATACCTGGCACTGGCAGTCACGCCACCCGCAGGGATATTCGGATTAAGGACCAATCATGACGCAATTCAATCCTGTCGATCATCCACATCGCCGTTTTAACCCGCTCACCGGGCAGTGGATCCTCGTATCACCACATCGCGCCAAACGCCCGTGGCAAGGGGCGCAGGAAACTCCGTCTAAGCAGGTACTGCCTGCACATGACCCGGACTGCTTCCTGTGCGCTGGCAATACGCGCGTTACCGGCGACAAAAACCCGGATTACACCGGGACCTATGTCTTTACCAATGACTTTGCGGCGCTGATGTCCGATACCCCGGACGCGCCGGACAGTCACGATCCGTTAATGCGATGCCAGAGCGCGCGCGGTACCAGCCGTGTAATTTGCTTCTCGCCCGATCACAGCAAAACGCTGCCGGAACTCAGCGTCCCTGCGCTAACAGAAATTGTGAAAACGTGGCAGGAGCAGACTGAAGACTTAGGCAAAACCTATCCCTGGGTGCAGGTATTTGAGAATAAAGGCGCAGCGATGGGGTGCTCGAACCCGCATCCACACGGACAAATTTGGGCCAACAGCTTTTTGCCTAACGAAGCCGAACGTGAAGATCGCCTGCAGAAAGCGTACTTCGCCGAACAAGGCGCACCGATGCTCGTTGATTACGCCCAGCGTGAGCTGGCGGACGGCAGCCGTACGGTCGTTGAAACCGAGCACTGGCTGGCAGTTGTCCCTTACTGGGCCGCGTGGCCGTTCGAAACGCTGCTGCTGCCGAAAGCGCATGTGTTGCGAATTACCGATTTGACCGACGAACAGCGTGCTGACCTGGCGCTGGCGTTGAAAAAACTGACCAGTCGTTATGACAACCTGTTCCAGTGCTCATTCCCCTATTCTATGGGCTGGCACGGCGCACCGTTTAACGGTGAAGAAAACCAACACTGGCAGTTGCACGCACACTTTTACCCGCCGCTGCTGCGTTCCGCGACTGTGCGTAAATTTATGGTCGGTTATGAAATGCTGGCAGAAACCCAGCGCGACCTGACGGCAGAACAAGCGGCTGAACGACTGCGTGCGGTCAGCGACATCCATTTTTGCGAATCCGGAGTTTAAATAATGAGTCTGAAAGAAAAAACACAATCTCTGTTTGCTGAAACATTTGGCTACCCTGCCACCCATACTATTCAGGCACCGGGTCGTGTGAACCTGATCGGTGAACATACCGATTATAACGACGGCTTCGTTCTGCCCTGCGCTATCGACTATCAAACCGTTATCAGCTGTGCGGCACGCGACGATCGAAAAGTCCGTGTGATCGCCGCTGATTACGACAATCAGGTTGATGAGTTCTCGCTTGATGCGCCAATTATCGCTCATGACAGCCAGCAGTGGTCAAACTACGTGCGTGGCGTAGTGAAACATCTGCAAAAGCGCAATAACGCCTTTGGCGGTGCTGATCTGGTGATCAGCGGTAACGTCCCGCAGGGTGCGGGCTTAAGCTCTTCTGCCTCACTGGAAGTCGCTGTGGGTACGGTATTCCAGCAGCTCTATCATCTGCCGCTCGACGGCGCGCAGATTGCCCTGAATGGCCAGGAAGCTGAAAACCAGTTTGTCGGCTGTAACTGCGGCATTATGGATCAACTGATCTCGGCACTTGGTAAGAAAGATCATGCGCTACTGATCGACTGCCGAACGCTGGGCACCAAAGCCGTTTCCATGCCTGAGGGCGTAGCGGTGGTGATCATCAACAGTAACTTTAAACGCACATTGGTCGGTAGCGAATACAATACCCGTCGCGAACAGTGTGAAACCGGCGCGCGTTTCTTCCAGCAGCCAGCGCTGCGTGATGTCAGCCTTGAAGCGTTTAACGCCGTCGCCCACGAACTGGATCCGATTGTCGCCAAACGCGTTCGCCACGTGATCACGGAAAATGCGCGTACCGTTGAAGCCGCTCAGGCGCTGGAAAAAGGCGACCTGCTGCGCATGGGTCAACTGATGGCGGAATCTCACGCCTCAATGCGCGATGACTTTGAAATTACCGTGCCGCAAATTGATACGCTGGTCGAGATTGTCAAAGCAACCATCGGCGATAAAGGCGGTGTCCGTATGACCGGCGGCGGCTTCGGCGGTTGCATCGTGGCGCTAATCCCGCAAGATTTGGTACCTGCCGTACAGCAGGCCGTCGCGGAACAATACGAAGCAAAAACCGGTATCAAAGAAACATTCTACGTCTGCAAACCTTCACAAGGAGCAGGACAATGTTAAGCGAAATCCCTGTGCAGGCTCCGGACGGTCAGCCGTTTCGCCTGCTCACCCTGCGCAATGACGCAGGGATGGTCGTCACGCTCATGGACTGGGGTGCGACGCTGCTCTCTGCGCGTATTCCGCTTAGCGATGGTAGCGTGCGTGAAGCATTGCTCGGGTGCGCCAGTCCGGAACAATACCCGGAGCAGGCTGCATTTCTGGGCGCTTCAATTGGTCGCTACGCTAACCGTATCGCCAACAGCCGCTATACCTTTGCCAGCGAAACCGTTGAGTTGGTACCAAGTCAAGGCGACAACCAGCTGCACGGCGGGCCAGACGGTTTCGACAAACGTCGCTGGCAGATAGTCAATCAGAATGACCGTCAGGTGCTGTTCGCCTTAACATCTGACGATGGCGACCAGGGTTTCCCTGGTAATCTTTGCGCCACCGCGCAGTATCGCCTGACTGACGATAATCGTATTTCGATAACCTACCGCGCCACGGTCGATAAGCCCTGTCCGGTGAATCTGACGAATCACGTTTATTTTAACCTCGACGGTGACAAAACGGATGTGCGCCAGCATAAGCTGCAAATTATGGCGGACGAGTACTTGCCGGTTGATGAAATGGGCATCCCGCATGACGGGCTGAAATCCGTCGCTGGTAGCACTTTCGATTTCCGCACGCCTAAAATCATCAGCAGTGAATTTCTTGCCGATGACGATCAGCGCAAGGTAAAAGGTTACGATCACGCCTTCCTGCTTCAGGCACAGGGCAATGCGCGTACGCCGGTCGCTCGACTGTGGTCCCAGGATGAAAAACTGCAGATGGTGGTATACACCTCCGCCCCGGCATTGCAGTTATACTCCGGCAACTTCCTCGGCGGTACACCATCTCGCGGACCAGACGCCTACGAAGACTGGCAAGGTCTGGCGCTGGAAAGTGAGTTTCTCCCGGACAGCCCGAACCATCCAGAGTGGCAGCAGCCGGACTGCTTCTTACGCCCGGGTGAAGAGTATGCCAGCGTGACGGAATATCAGTTTATTCCAGTCTGATCCTTTCCCCTCACAGGCCCGACGACGTAACGTAGCGGGCCTGTTATTTGTTTATCACAGTAGAACCGCTCAAATCCCCACCACTCAAAGACAAAATCGCAACCTTGAATTCACAAGAACCTTACACTGTGGCGCTATTTTCGCTATGGTTATGCGTAAGCATTGCCGCTGACGCTTTACGGCAATATAATGAGAATTATTATCATTCAATATGATTTATAGGAGTGAGTGTATGGCTGTAACTAAGCTGGTTCTGGTACGTCACGGTGAAAGTCAGTGGAACAACGAAAACCGTTTTACCGGTTGGTATGACGTTGATCTGTCAGAGAAAGGCGTGGGCGAAGCAAAAGCGGCAGGTAAACTGCTGAAAGAAGAAGGCTACAGCTTCGATTTTGCTTATACCTCTGTGCTGAAACGTGCCATCCACACCCTGTGGAACGTACTGGACGAACTGGATCAGGCCTGGCTGCCGGTTGAAAAATCCTGGAAACTGAACGAACGTCATTACGGCGCGCTGCAAGGTCTGAACAAAGCTGAAACCGCTGAAAAATACGGTGACGAGCAGGTTAAGCAATGGCGTCGCGGCTTTGCGGTAACACCACCGGAACTGACCAAAGATGACGAGCGTTATCCGGGTCACGATCCGCGTTATGCGAAATTGACCGACAAAGAGTTACCGGTTACCGAAAGCCTGGCGCTGACCATCGATCGCGTTATCCCCTACTGGAACGAAACCATTCTGCCGCGCATGAAAAGCGGTGAGCGCGTAATTATCGCCGCTCACGGTAACTCTCTGCGTGCGCTGGTTAAATACCTGGATAACATGGGCGAAGATGAGATCCTTGAACTGAACATCCCGACCGGCGTACCGCTGGTATATGAGTTCGACGAAAACTTCAAACCAATCAAACACTACTATCTGGGTAACGCTGACGAGATCGCAGCAAAAGCGGCAGCCGTTGCGAACCAGGGTAAAGCGAAGTAATTTTCATCCCGGGTCAAATGAAAAAAGCGTGGAATGCTCCACGCTTTTTTATTGCCGGATGACGGCGTTGCCTTATCCGGCCTACCGAGCGTAGCCCGGATGAATTTTTTAACCGCGGCGCGCTTTTACTGCATCCGCCAGCTGGCGCAACACCGCATTGGTATCTTCCCAGCCAATGCAGGCGTCGGTGATGCTCTTACCGTAAGTCAGCGGCTCACCGCTATCCGGGTTCTGATTACCTTCTACCAGATGGCTTTCGATCATCACGCCAATAATTGCTTTTTCGCCCCCAGCAACTTGTCCGCAAACATCTTTCGCGACATCCATCTGCTTTTTGAACTGCTTGCTGGAGTTGGCATGGCTAAAGTCGATCATCACCTGCGCTGAAAGCCCTGCTTTGATCAGACCTTCTTTCACGTCGGCAACGTGCTGAGCGCTGTAGTTCGGCTCTTTGCCGCCGCGCAAAATAATATGGCAATCGCCATTACCACTGGTATTTACGATCGCCGAATGACCCCATTTGGTCACAGACAGGAAGCAGTGCGGCGCTCCTGCGGCGTTAATCGCATCAATCGCTACTTTTATCGTGCCATCAGTACCGTTTTTAAAGCCAACCGGGCAGGACAGACCAGACGCCAATTCGCGGTGCACCTGAGATTCTGTGGTACGTGCCCCAATCGCGCCCCAGCTCATCAGGTCGGCGAGGTATTGCGGCGTAATCATATCGAGGAATTCACCCGCAGCAGGCAATCCGCTGTCATTGATATCCAGCAGCAGTTTACGCGCAATGCGCAGCCCATCGTTGATCTGGAAGCTGTTGTCCATGTGCGGATCGTTGATAAGCCCTTTCCAGCCGACGGTAGTTCGCGGTTTTTCAAAATAGACCCGCATAACGATTTCAAGCTCGCCTTTTAACTCTTCACGCAGTGCCAGCAGGCGAGCGGCATACTCTTTGGCGGCTGCCGGATCATGAATAGAGCAAGGCCCAATCACTACCAGCAGGCGATCGTCACTCCCTTTCAGGATTTTATGAATCGCCTTACGGGCATGAGCCACCGTGTTTGCGGCATTTTCAGTAGCGGGGAATTTTTCCAACAATGCGACTGGCGGTAATAACTCGTTGATCTCTTTAATGCGTAAATCGTCGTTCTGATAATTCATGATTATTCCAGCGTTGCCATACTTATATAAATGAATGCAATCCCTCCAATCTATATCTTCAGTCATAAAGTGTAAACGGGGTTTTACACTTTGGACGGATTAATCCTGGAATTGGCCAAAAAAACGCAATAAAGTAGCGAAAAACGAGATCCAACCTACAATTTATAACTGTAACAGCTTTAATTTTCATAAATTTCAAGATTCTATGCTGGGTTTAATTTCTCTGGCAAAACTATTAACCACATATTGATGATGTAACTGGCACATGCACTGTTGGAAGACGTTATCCGACATATCGACCATAACAGGAGCATATTATGCATATGACAAAGCTGGCTTCACTCTTTCTTACCGCTACACTCAGCCTCGCCAGCGGCGCGGCGCTGGCTGCTGAAACCAATACACAGTCCAATAACGGCCAGGCAAATTCCTCGGCGGATGCCGGTCAGGTCGCCCCAGACGCACGCGAAAACGTGGCACCAAATAATGTCGACAACAGTAACGTGAATTCGGGTGGCACAATGCTGCACCCGAACGGTTCATCAATGAACCATGAAGAGATGACCAAAGACGAGATGCACAAAAACACCATGTGTAAGGACGGTCGCTGCCCTGATGTGAATAAGAAGGTTGAGACCGGAAACGGCATTAACAATGATGCTGAGACAAAAACTGATGGCACTACGCAGTAACGCTGAAAATAAAGCTAATAATGGGAGAGCAATAGCTCTCCTTTTTAATTTTATCATCCCAAAAACGGTATGATGGCATACAGTAAAGATGAGAATAACAAAGGGATGGCATAATGGCGCACTCGCATACTCATACTTCTTCTGAGCAACCCAAGGACAATAATGCCCGCCGCTTGATGTTTGCATTCTGCATTACAGCCGGATTTATGTTGGTTGAAGTGGTGGGTGGCATACTTTCAGGTTCACTGGCCTTGTTGGCCGATGCCGGGCATATGCTCACTGATGCCGCAGCGCTCCTTTTTGCGCTGCTGGCCGTCCGGTTTTCCCATCGCCCGCCCACAATACGACACACCTTCGGCTGGCTGAGGCTCACGACACTGGCCGCGTTTGTTAACGCCATCGCATTGGTCGTGATCACCATTTTAATCGTCTGGGAAGCCATTGAGCGCTTCCATACGCCCCGCCCCGTGGCTGGCGGCATGATGATGGTTATAGCTGTCGCGGGTTTACTGGCTAACGTGCTGGCTTTTTGGGTTCTACACCGCGGCAGTGAGGAGAAAAACCTGAACGTCCGCGCCGCGGCACTACATGTGATGGGCGATTTACTCGGCTCGGTCGGGGCGATCATCGCTGCGCTGATTATTATCTGGACGGGCTGGACGCCTGCGGACCCGATTCTCTCGATTCTGGTTTCCGTGCTGGTACTACGTAGCGCCTGGCGACTGTTAAAGGATAGCGTTAATGAATTACTGGAAGGCGCCCCGCTGACGCTGGATATCGCCGCACTACAGCGCCATCTCAGCCGGGATATCCCCGAAGTCCGCAATGTGCACCATGTCCATGTCTGGATGGTGGGTGAAAAACCGGTAATGACGCTGCATGTGCAGGTGGTCCCGCCGCACGATCACGACGCGCTGCTGGAGCGTATTCAGCATTTCCTTATCCATCACTACCAGATTGAACACGCCACGATCCAGATGGAGTATCAGCCGTGTAATGGGCCGGACTGCCACCTGTATCAGGGGGTATCCGGCCATTCACACCATCACCATTAATGGGACAGCGCGTGGGAACCCCGCTCGCGCGCGCTGTTAATCCACATCCTGCTACCGTTCAGGGCGATAACCGTCAGGATCACATATTCCAGCGACATGGCATATACGCCTTGCAGGGCGAAAATCACTACGCTTATTACATTAATGATCACCCACAGCAGCCAGTTTTCAACGTACTTACGCGTCATCAGGATCATCGCCGCAATCGACAACACCATCATGCAGGAGTCCCAGAACGGGAATGCATCGGGTTGCAACTCAGGCACAACAACCTGCAATCCTAATGCCTGCATAATGTTCACCGCAATGCGGGTCAGGAACGCAAAGACCGGATCGATATAGACCGACATCAGGCCGATCGCCACCACGCAAGCCGCCAGCCAGCCGATCGCTTTTGGTAACGGCAGCCAGCGAATTTTCAGTTCCGCTTCATGCTGGTTGGTTTGCCTGGACCACGCATACCAGCCGTAGATGTTGGCGGCAAAGAAGAAAACTTGCAGCAACAGGCTTGCATAGAGCTGGATCTGAAAGAAGATAATCGCAAACAGCGTGACGTTTATCAGGCCGAAGAAGTAATTGCTGATTTTCTCAAGACTCGCCAGGCCAATACACAGCAACCCAGCGATCGTCCCCACAGCTTCGATCCACGACAGATCGTAACCGCCAGCGCCAATCGGAATATGTACCAGAATGTTCTGCGTGCTAAAAAAGTCCATCTTTTCCCCCAGAGCAAAAAAATTAATTAAGCTCGAAGTGTAGCCGCAAATTCCAACATGCGGTTTAACGGCAACAACGCCCCTTCTCGCAGCGCAGCATCAACATGTATCTCATGAGCCGCTCCGCTTTGTTCCAGGCCCTCAGCAATCGCCTTGAGGCCGTTCATCGCCATCCACGGACAATGCGCACAGCTGCGGCAGGTTGCCCCCTCACCAGCCGTCGGCGCTTCAAGCAATTCTTTATCCGGAACGGCCTGCTGCATTTTGTAAAATATGCCCCGGTCAGTCGCCACAATCAGCTGTTGATGCGGTAACGATTTAGCTGCGTTGATTAACTGGCTGGTTGAGCCAACCGCATCGGCCATATCAACGATAGACTGAGGGGACTCCGGGTGCACCAACACCGCTGCATCAGGATAAAGCCCCTTCATGCGTGTTAAAGCCTGAGTTTTAAATTCGTCGTGGACGATACAGGCCCCCTGCCAACAAAGAACGTCTGCACCGGTCTGTTTTTGTACGTAGTTGCCCAGATGTCTGTCCGGAGCCCAGATGATTTTTTCACCTAAACTATCAAGATGCTCAATAAGTTCTACCGCGATACTGGATGTGACGACCCAGTCCGCACGTGCTTTAACGGCGGCTGAGGTATTGGCGTAAACCACTACGGTACGATCGGGGTGCGCATCACAAAACGCGCTGAACGCATCAATCGGACAGCCCAGATCTAATGAGCATTCCGCCTGTAGGGTCGGCATCAGGATGGTCTTTTCCGGGCTGAGAATTTTGGCGGTTTCCCCCATAAACCTCACGCCTGCAACTAACAGCGTAGAGGCAGAATGTTTTGAGCCGAAACGCGCCATCTCCAGAGAATCAGAAATACAACCACCGGTCTCTTCGGCCAACTGCTGAATTTCAGGATCGGTGTAATAGTGCGCGACCATAACGGCATCACGCTCTTTCAGCAGGCGCTTGATTTTTTCACGATAAAATTGCTTTTCATCCACACTCAGCGGGGCTGGCTTCGGCGGAAACGGATAAATTGCTGCTTCTGGATCAAACATCACGCTCATCTTGCTTTCTCGTTTTACTGGCTTAACGAAATAACCGATTAAAAGCGTGACTCACGCCGTATTCGGTTAGATTTGTTTTATATGCTAAACAAGATAGCGGATTGGCGTAAGAAAGTCACAATAATTGCGTGTGAGGAATGCCGGAAGGCGACTGACGTCTTATCCGGCCTACGTGAATAGTGTCGTCTGTAGGACTGATAAGCGAAGCGCATCAGGCAAGCAGCTTCGAATCTTATAAATCGCAGATAGCAAAAAGGCGCCTTTAGGGCGCCTTTTTACACTGGTGGGGCGTGCAGGATTCGAACCTGCGACCAATTGATTAAAAGTCAACTGCTCTACCAACT